>Ga0180437_10006693_pt1 | contig 15244 bp, 12 predicted proteins | sample SS_ome_4_FD_132410 | JGI IMG/M metagenome (GOLD analysis project Ga0180437, IMG submission 132410) | Hypersaline lake sediment archaeal communities from the Salton Sea, California, USA - SS_3_D_1 metaG | ecosystem: Environmental > Aquatic > Non-marine Saline and Alkaline > Hypersaline >...
CCGGGAATTTCGATGGGGCTGGAGCCGGTGGCAATGATGGCATTTTTAAATTCAAAATGTTGTAGTCCTTCCTTTGTGGACACCGCCAGTTTGCCGGGCGCATGAAAGCGAGCAACGCCCTGGACCACTGTCACGTCATTTTTTTTAAGTAGATTCTCAATGCTGCCTCTTAATTTAAGCACTAGCAGGTCTTTCCATTGGTGCATCTGGGGTAAATCAACTGAAATTTCGTGAACACTGAGTCCTATTTCAGCCACTTTTGAGAGGTGATGTTTCAGACCGGCGACCTCGATCATTGCCTTCGAGGGAATGCAGCCCCAGTTTAAGCAGACGCCTCCCAGCAGTTCTTTTTCGACTAAAATCACCGACAACCATTTTTATCTCCTTTTTTATTTAAATTGTACCTATTCAAAAAGTTAGGGTCTGGAGTGCAATCCCTTTATGGATTGCATATTTATGCAACGCATAAAGGCGTTGCACTCCAGCGCTTAACATAAAATATTGAGAAGATACTTATTTTTTTATTCTCGAACCACAGTCCAATCTGGGTGGTGGTGTCACGTTGCCGGTAAGCCGCAATTCCCAGATCGTTGAGCGTCCTTAATCCAACTTCCTCCAGGCCGTACATATATTTCGAGATGTGCTGTTCATGCGGCTGAAGCTTTAAAATGGGGTAACAATTTACCTGACCCGGCCAATGAAAAGCTAGACCCCCGCCTCGAGTTGCTTTAAATAATGGAATTCCTTCCCGTTCAAAACTTGCCAACGGTTTTATCAGATCATCCGGATTTAATGGTCGTGCTCCCAGCGTCAGACAGGGGTAGTGCGCCGTAAGTAGTAGCTGATCCTGAATTTGTTCCTCTTGTCGTAAGCGGGTTAAATTTTTCATAAGCGAGTCGGTCTCTTGGAAATTGGTAATTCCCAGATCACGCACCACGCACACGGTATTATCATTTCCTGGTTGATTGTTATCTTTCGGTTGTGTCAGCATTAAATCCTGTTAACAAGTTTTTATTAATAATCTTCTAAGTGATTAAATTCACCGTTTTCAATCCATTCCTGAGGCCGATTGACAAAGTCAACAATATTTTCCATTAAAAACTTGTGCTTCTTTTCTTCTTCGGCGAGCTTCAGGAAAAGCGTTTTTTGACTTTCATCTTTCACCTCGTGCGCCTTGTCCAGATAAAACTGTTCACTTTGTTCCTCAATCTGCTGAGCTTTGCGATACAAATCCACCTGATTGGCCTGAAAATCAAAAGTTTCATTGTCCTCTTTCATTTTGACAAACAGGTTTTTCGCATCATTTAAGACGGTGGTTTCGGTTAATTCCGGGTGGGTTGATTTTTTCTCCATTTCATCAAGGATGTTATAGTGCTTTACTTCGGCATCGGCCAGCATGATCATGATTGCTTGAAAACCCTGACTGGGTGACTGTTGGGCCAGCTCCCGGTAATAGTTTTCACCGTCTTTTTCCATTTTTTTGGCAAATTCAAAAATGTTCATAATATGACCTCCTTCATTTATTTAGTAAAAAGTAGTTGAATAAAAATTAGGATTCAAATAAGACTAAAAAAATCTAGTATTTTAAAATTGGTTATACTCATTAAAGGTTAAAATGTAATATTTAATTAATCTAGATAAAAAGGACGTCTCGTGTGGATTCGAATTACTTTTTACCCTCACCCCAGCCCTCTCCCAAAGGGAGAGGGCTGGGGTGAGGGTAAAAGTCTTTCGAGATAACCCAGGTTTTGATGTTACAAAATAAACCTTAACGAGTATAAATCAAAATGACGATTGATTTTTTGAAGCGCTTAATTTTTCCATTTTAGATTCAGTTGCGGCCATGTTAACTCTCCTTTCATAAATCAGTTTTTGAGTACTTTTCAGTGAAATCTCTTAGCGTCATCGTTCTAAAAAAGTTGACTATTTTCATCTGAATATTGAGCATTGAATTGCGGATTAAACAGCATTGTTGACGTTCACAGACCAAACCTCGCTTTTCGTGCCCACATCGTACCAGACGAATAGGCTCGTCAACGGCGGAGAGAATGTCACTAATAAAAATCGAGTCAATCGAGTGGGGGATATAGTAGCCACCTTTCACGCCCTGGACCGAGGTAATTAAATTATTGCGGGCCAATGCTTGTAATATTTTCCCGATTAATTCCAGAGATAAATGAAAGTGGTCGGCTAATTCCCGGGCGGTGGTCAGTTCACGTTGTTTTTTTTGTGACATCGCCACCATTGCCGTGAGAGCATACTCAACTTTTCGACTGAATTTAAACATGGATTAAATCCGACTTTTTAAGTCCTATTTTTTTTCAATATACAAATTCAAATTTTGAAAGTCAAGTCTTTTTTTTTAATATTAAACTCGATTCATTGGCAATCTTTTTAAAACCGCTATTATCGCTTCAAGCAATAATAGCGCTCTCGGTCTGAATGCAATAAATCTGCTTGCATTTTTCTAAAATTATCCTTATAAATAAAGTCTTTGCCAATTTTGTTTAGGGCATGAATTGAATCATTATTGCAAATTTCAGGAAATCCTTTAAATAGTTCAGGAATTATTATGAAATCTACTTTTACCTGGGGAGTGCTAATCCTCTCGCTAATAGTTTTACCGGGTCGCTCACAAAATTTAAGTCCTTGTAAAGATAAACCAGAGCTGTTTCCCTATCAAATAAAACACACACCTCCCGTTAATCAGGGGAAAACGAATACCTGCTGGGCTTTTTCCACCGTTTCGTTTTTGGAATCTGAAATAATGCGGCTCAGCGGAAAAACGTATCAATTGTCGGCTATGTGGGTGGTCTATCACGCTTATCTGGAAAAAGCGCGGAATTATTATGAACAGCAGGGAAAAGCGCGCCTCAGTGGGGGCGGACTGGCCCATGATGTCGTTACGATCATTCAAAAATATGGCATTGTTCAGCAGCACGATTACGCGGGATTGAAAGGTGCGGCGACGATGCACGATCATACGGAACTGGATCAGGCCATGCGAAAAATATTAAATAGCCTGATCCCGATTGAAGATATGACCACTGACTTTGCGGTGCTTGCGGTGAGGCAAATCTTGGATGATTATTTAGGCGTTCCGCCTGATACCATTGAGGTAGAGGGCCAGTCAATGACACCGCAGGCATTTGCGCAAGAAATCTTAAAGCTTCCGCTTGAAAATTATCTTCAGATTACCTCTTTTCAAAGCTTTCCCTTTTATACGAGTGGCAAATTAGGGCTGCCGGATAACTGGCTGCAGTTTGATCGCTATTTAAATGTTCCCTTAAATGAATTCCTCGCATTGATTCGAGGCGCTATTACGAACAATTTTAGCGTGGTCATTGATATGGATTTGTCGGAGGCGGGTTATCGTAAGGAGCAGTCTTTAGCTACGTTGAATGCCGATCATTCGACGATTGATTCAATCGATCAACAGATCCGGGAACGGCACTTTGCGAGTCAGGCTACCACCGATGATCATCTGCAACATCTGATTGGATTTGCACCGTGCCCGGACGAAGGTGGATTCAACTGGTATCTTATCAAGGATTCATTACCATCCAGTTATAATAGCGCCTCCAAGGGTTACATTTACATGCGGGAAGATTATGTGCGGCTGAAGGTACTCTCATTTATGGTCCACAAGGAGGCCGTGCGGGCTCAGTTAGAGGATAATTTCCCAGATTTTTTTGTTATGAAATCTGATACTTCTCATCATTAAAATATTAAAGATTTATTAGGGAATCATTTTATTTATAATTTTTTGTTGAGAATACAATGGCACCGAAAGCATTTATCGCCAATGTGTTAGCCCAGCGCTACGCCAGTGCGGCGCTGGTACAACTCTGGTCGACTAAGGGCAAAATTTTACTGGAACGGGAATTCTGGATTGCCCTGATGAAAGCCCAGCAGGAACTCGGATTAGCGATTCCCGCTGAGGCGATTCGGGCGTATGAAAAAGCCAAATCCCACATCTATGTCGAGCGGATTCAACAGCGGGAACAACAAACCCGACATGACGTCAAAGCCCGCATTGATGAATTCAATGAATTGGCCGGATATGAACACATTCACAAAGGATTAACCAGTCGCGATTTAACCGATAACATCGAGCAGTTTCAAATACTCCGTTCTTTACAACTGGTCCGGTTAAAATATGCAGCCTGTTTATATCAACTCTCATTAGTGGCGCAAAAATACCAGGGACTGATTTTAACGGGTAGAACTCACAATGTTCCGGCTCAATTAACCACTTTGGGGAAACGGCTGGCCATGTTTGGTCAGGAAATGTTGCTGGCTTTCGAACGATTCGAAGTCGTGGTGAAGAATTATCCGTTGCGCGGCTTGAAAGGGGCCGTGGGAACACAACTGGATCAATTAACATTATTTGGGGGAGATGCGGACAAAGTTCGAGAGTTAGAGTACCGGTTGGCGACTTATCTCGGCTTTCAGCGGGTGTTGTTGGCGGTGGGACAGGTTTACCCGCGCAGTCTTGATTTTGAAGTTATCAGCGCGCTGTTTCAATTAGGCGCTGGTGTGAGTAGTTTTGCCAAAACAATGCGGTTAATGACCGGTTACGAGCTGGTGTCCGAGGGATTTCGAAAAGGGCAGGTGGGTTCGTCGTCCATGCCCCACAAAATGAATGCCCGCAGTTGTGAACGACTGAATGGCCTTTTCGTGTTATTAAACGGTTACCTGAATATGGCAATGGGTCTGGCGGGTGAGCAATGGCAGGAGGGGGATGTCTCCTGTTCCGTGGTGCGACGAATCGTCCTGCCAGATGCCTTTTTTGCAATTGATGGGATGCTGGAAACCTTTTTAAATATTTTGAATGAAATGGAGGTTTTTCCCACCGTCATCAAAACCGAGCTTGAGCGGTATTTACCGTTTCTGGCAAGCACCACCATTTTGATGGAGGCCGTTAAGCACGGGGCGGGTCGGGAAACCGCTCACGCCGCAATCAAAGAACACGCCTTGGCCGTTGTTCGGGAAATGCATCACTCCGGCGCCTCAAAAAATGATCTGCTGGAAAGATTGGCGCACGACAATCGCATTCCCTTGAATCGTGCCCAATTAGAAGCGATTCTGAAGACGCGGCAAAATTTTATTGGGGAGGCCGAGCAGCAAACCCAACAATTCGTCGCGGCGGTCGCTGAAATCATTAAAGCGCTGCCTGAGGCGCAACGAATTAAACCCGAGCAAATGCTTTAAAAAATATTTTGATCAACCTGCTTTCTACAATCCCAATGAGTTCATCTTTAATTCGTTTTATAACTTCCTTTTATAAATTAATCAATTTTAAAAATAAAAAATGGTGCAAGTGACACTTACACCATTTTTTTTCAGGCTCTAAAAAAAATTAAAGTTTCTTTTAACCGCCTTAACCGGGAAAAATAAATTTTGAATCGACGTTAACTACCGACTTTCCCGATATAAGACATGTTTGCGCAGAAAGGGATCATATTTTTTGACTTCAATCCGCTTGGTTGTATTGCGCTTGTTTTTCATCGAGTAGTAAATGTGTGGGCTTTCTGTGCTTTTCAATTTGATTAAAACACGATTTCCTTTTTTGGTCGCCATTCAAGCCTCCTTTGGTGGGTCTCTTTATTCTCAGTAAAGTTATTCGAATGAATCAGGCACGACTTCTCAAGAGCGCCGTGTTAATTTTTATTTGTTCATCCAGAATTGTTTTTTCATTGGCGTCGGCAGGTATTTTTATAATTTTTTCACCAAAACGCCACACACCGGTTTCAGGTGATTGGTATGAAAGGACCAGTTTAATCATTTTTTCGCCGGTACCACCAGTACCCTTTTTCACCTTCTCTGCAAAAGTCTGTTTCTTCGCCATATGTTTACCCTAAGTTTTAATTTGTTTAATTGGTTATGATTAAAATATGATTAACCTGTTAAATTCCCGTAGCATCGATAAAACGGTACAGCGTTGCCCGGGAAACCCCCAGTAATTTAGCCGTTTCTACTTTATTGCCATTCGCCTTTTTCAACGCTTGCCGAACGGTTTCGGGGTCTAATTTCCGCTTCCGTTTCCGCTTCGAGTGGTAACCTCGCTGAAACGACTGTTTATTAGTAAGATTGGGCGGTAAATGCTCCAATTCAATGACCGGCCCATGACATTTAACCAGCGAATACTGAAGCACATTCTGGAGTTCACGGACATTGCCCGGCCAGTCATAATCCAGCAGGGCATTCATAGTCAGTTTCGATAATTTAATCGGCTTTCCCTCGTTCAGGAGTGAATTTTTTTGCAATATCGAGTCAACCAGTAAGGGAATATCAGACTTCCGTTCGCGTAATGTTGGCAATTTAAATGGCATGACGCAGAGCCGGTAATATAAATCTTCGCGAAAATTACCCCGGCCTACCTCCTGAAGCAGATCCTTGTTGGTGGCACTAATCACTCTCACATTAACAGTGGTGGTTATTTCACTCCCGACTTTTTCAAACGTCCCTTCTTGCAGGACCCGGAGTAGTTTAACTTGCACTGAAAAAGAGAGTTCACCGATTTCGTCTAAAAAAATAGTTCCTTCATCCGCGATTTCAAACCGGCCACGTTTATCGCGAATGGCTCCGGTGAAAGCCCCTCTTACGTGACCGAAAAGTTCACTTTCCAGCAAATTTTCGGGTAGAGCCCCGCAATTTATCGGTACAAATGGTTGTGCCGCCCGGTTACCGGAAGTGTGAATAGCACGGGCGACCAGCTCTTTGCCGGTACCACTTTCACCCTGCAGCAGGACGGGTACGTCAACATCGGCGACTTCTTTAATAAATTGATAAAGCTCGAGCATCTGCGGGTCCTGCCCAATCAATCCCGCAAAGCCTTTTTGTCGGCGTAATTCGTGTTTTAAAAGATCAAGCTCGGTAATATCCTCCATAATCACAATTGCCATCTGCGTTTGTGGAAATTCAATAGGAGCGGCACTTAACAGGAATGTATGATTTTCAATTGCGTCACCCTGTCCGAGTTGAAGTTTGGTCCGTTTTCGGTGAACTTTATCGCCACTCAGGGCTTCCCGAGCCGTTGCTAATAATTGACATTTCAAGCATTCTTTCGTGAATCCACAGGCTTCCTGGGACTCCAGGTGGTTCCGACATTTGATTAATTCGCCCACTGAGTGCGTTTCTGATGGCAGATGGGTCGAATGGAACGCGCTTTGAAAAGCACTGTTAATAATCTCAACGCGATTGTTTTCATCCACAATCATCACACTGCAGGGAATCGATTCGAATAAAGCCTGCAGAAATGTATTTTCATTTAATAATTTTTGAATATCTGGCATCGTTAACGATCGATTTTATGTATATTTAATGATTTCAAGCTTAACTGAAAATCATCTAAAAATACCTTTTCTTGTTTTCACTGGCTTTGGTGAATCAGGGATAAACGGGAAAAGATTCCCCAGGTTCCCGAAAATTGCCTATTAACATATAAAAATTTAATATAAATAGCAAGTCAATTTTAATGAAATGTTACATTTTAACCTTTTAATGAGTATACCTCGAACAGCATCGTCAGGCGATATTATTTTCATAATATAGTCGAGTTACTTTTTCATATATTGAATGATATTGACTCAGAATTAACTGCCAATCCCGATACATTTCGACCCACTCGCGGGCTGCGTGGGTGATTTTTATCCTTAATTGATCGCGCTCCAACAAGGTTGTGCATTTCGCTACAAAATTATTTAAATCATCTTTTCGAAAGAGGAAACCATTCCGACCATTTTGAATGACCTCTTTAATCCCCCCAACATCAGAACCCAGAACAACTTTTCCCAGGGCCATCGCTTCCAATATTTTTATGGGCGAAACAATTTCATTCACATAACTGCTGATTCGGGGGAGAACAATCAAATTCATGACCGAGTAATATTCTCGAATGAGAGAATGATCAACATTACCGACAAAAATAATGTAGTTTTCCAAACCCGTTTGTTTTACTAAGGTTTTTAGCGATTGTAAATCTGGGCCGTCCCCGACAACAAGCATTTTTAACTGAGGTATTGTTCCTAATATTTCCGAAAAACCTTCAATTATCAAGTGGAGACCTTCTAGGTGACGAACCGTGCCAATGTAGCCAATCACTTTTGAGTTTTCCAGATTATATTTCTGAACCAGTCTTAATGATTGTTCCTCGGGCGGGATAAAAGTAAATTTATTAACATCAATTCCGTTGGGAATGACCGATATTTTTTCAGGCTCAATTCCGCGCTGAATAATCTCATCCCGAATGCCCTCCGAGATGGCAATGACATGATCGGCGTGGAAGATCACATCTGTTTCCCGTTCTTTGAGCTGGAGATATTTTTTCGAATCTGCGGTAATTTCACCTTGTGCCACTTTGGTTTCTTCCCAAAAGCCGCGGACTTCATAAATCATTGGGATTTCAAAGGTCGCTGCGATTTCATTGGCTGGCTGACCAACTTCCCACGGTGAATTGGCATGAATGAGTTGTGGCTCTTCCCGTTCAACCGTTTTGCGCAACGCCCGGTGAAATTTTTTCCGCCGTAATTTTTGTTTGAAAAAAGGAATGGCTTTATTTAGTTTTTGTCCCTTCAACAGCACGACATTAATTTGATAGTACTTTTTCAAATATTCCAGGATGAATTGACTGCGAATCGTGTATCCATCAGAAATGGGGAAATAGTGATTTAATCCGTATAAAATTCGGTTTATCGTTGGATTTATTTTCGTCGGTGTACTGTCAAGCATTTTTTATTCAACCTTAATTTGTCTGCGTACGAAGGGAGTGCGAATGTACAAAAGTAAGCGTTCAGCCGCTGATTGAAGCGTTTCTACCCGATAATTTTGTTGTCAGACCCAGCCCGGTGTCAGATTTAACGATGCGGGATCAAGGATCTAGGTTAAAAAATTAGCTCACACAGGCAAATCGTATTCCAATTTTAAAGACGGTGAAATTCTGTTAACTTATGAGTAATTATATCGTTCCATTTTATTAAATAATAAAAAGTAAGATTCAATTTGATATTTGACTGGTTCAAATTTAGACAGTCATTGTCTATTGAAACATACAGGTTGACAAAATATTAACCAGTACCTGGTGGAAAAAAAGAGAATTGGCGTGCGAAAATCGTCCGTTAAGGCCCTCTTGAATTTAACCTGAAATGCGGCATTTCTCATGGACCCTTTACATTGAAGCGGAGTAAAAAGTTTTAGAAGAGATGTATCCGAGTACAAAGGCTGTGCTGTGAAATCTGATTCCCCACACCTGGTGGATTTAATAATAAAATTTCTTGATTTTTTCATTATTCTTGATTAAAAAATGATGCGACAAGATCGTCGAGGTTTTTCTACTCCAATCTTTGAGGGTTCTGATGTTTCGTTGTGGCTGACTCCAAACCTCGATGGTCTGAATTAAACCCTAAAATGAACAGGTATGGTTATGAAAAAGCAATTCTATTTTTTGTGGATGGTTTTGGCAGGATTTTCCGCAGTGCACCCACAAACTGGCCAGATGCACCCCGTTGCGTCTGTTTTGGATGAGATAATCGATTCAATTGAGTATCTCAATCGGGTCTCCCACCGATTAAATCGGGAAGAGATTTTAAAAATAATCTCAAACCTCAATATATATCATTCAGAAACAATTATCCTGCCAGATACCGTTGGTTTTGATTCCCTCCGTGAGCGGCTTTTTCGGATTAATTCCCTTAGTGATGAATTGGCTAATAATTTGGCGTTGCGCACTCGTCACGAAGATTTAGTGCTGCCCCTGACAGAAGCCTATTCTCAGACCTTAATTCTGGGTCGAGATAAAATGCGAGCGGGCTTTAAGAGCTTTTATTGGATCGATCAATTTCGGTACGTTATTCCCCTCACCCAAAGTATGCACGCTTTTAATGGCGCGTTTTCCAATTTGTTGGTCCTGGCAGTATCCATCATTCCCAAAATCAAAGCCCCTGAAATACGAAAAAATGGCTGGCAAATTATTGAGAAAATTTATGAACAAATTGAGCTGGAAAAATTAACCTATAACCGCACCTTGCATCGCGATGTGCTCATTGTTATTTTGGAGCGGCTTATTCAGTTAACCGACCAGGTGAAAACGATTTATGACCGCGAACCGGATGAAGCCGTAAAGCAAGCTGCTAACGGGTTGGTTACCAGATTCTGTCCACAGAAAGAACAGTTACTGGTTCAATTGAAAGAAACCAGGGAATGGAAGGACCGGCAAAATGCGATGAGCGCCGAGTTCTGGTTTGAAAAAGGTGAAGCCGCTACCGCCTTGAATGAAAAAATTGCTTTTTATTCCCGGGCCATTCAAATCAATCCAAAGGGGGGAGCGGTTTATAATAATCGCGGAAACGCGTTTGAAAACGCCGGGAACTACCCGGCGGCTTTGAAAGACTACAGCCAGGCCATAGCCCTTGAACCAGGTAATGCGCGCACCTATTTTAATCGAGGAAATGTCTTATATAAGCTAACTCAATATCAGGAGGCAATTCTCGACTTCAATCAAACACTTCGGTTTAATCCTGGTTTTGGAATGGCCTATAATAATCGAGGGAATTGCTACCGTCAACTGGGTGATTTCCAGCAAGCTATTGACGATTATAGCCGGGCTGTTCAACTGGAGCCAAGCAATGCCCAGGCGTACAATAATCGTGGCATCTGTTATAAAAATTTAAAACAGTATGACCGTGCGGTTCAAGACCTTAAAAAGGCCATTGAAATTGATCCTGATTATGATAATGCCTACTATAATCTCGGCAGCGTTTATTGGGCCGTCCGCCAATGGCATGAAGTGATTCGGGCCTGGGAGAAATGCCTGGAAATCAATCCCAATCATCAGAAGGCACGCGAATGGCTGATCAAGGCGAGGACACAAGCCCGGTAAGAGTGAAAAAGGGGGCGTTTCGAAAGAATTCATTTTTAGATTACCGCATATAGACATTGCCGAGGATTTCCTTCGTTACGGTGAGCAAATAAGAATGTAAATGTTTATTCGCCGCCACGACATTTCCTGAATCAAAATAATTGGCCTGGCCCAGGAAATCTGTTACAATTCCGCCAGCCTCCTGCACAATCAGAATCCCCGCGGCAATGTCCCACGGATTTAAGCCAATTTCCCAAAATCCATCCACCCGACCGCAGGCGGTGTAGCACAAATCCAGTGCTGCGGAGCCGGCCCGTCGAATCCCCGCAACATCCTGAAAAATTTTTGCAAATGATTGAACATAAGGTGCAATTTTTGTTTTGTCTCGAAAAGGAAATCCGGTAGCAATCAGGGCCTGTCCCACCGACTTTTGCGCGCTGGGTTGAATGGGATGATCATTGAAATAAGCCCCTTTGTTTTTAAAGGCATAAAATGTTTCCTCCCGGAGGGGATCATAAACCAGCCCAAAGATAATTTGATCAACTTTTTTCAAGGCAATCGAAATCGAAAAAAAGGGAAAGCCATGAATAAAGTTCGTGGTGCCGTCAAGCGGATCAATAATCCACTGATATTCACTGGTTCGTTTGTCAGCGCCCTGTTCTTCCGCGAAAATGTCGTGGTCCGGGAAGTCGTTTTTAATCTGTTGAATAATCATCTTTTCTGAATCATAATCGACCTGGGTTACAAAATCAAAATCGCGTTTAAATGTTACCTGACGATCCTGCCATAAGAACAAATTTTTTTTAAGCAGCTCCGCCGCCTGCCACGCAGCAGCGACAGCCGTTTTCTTAATGTCGGTTTCGAATGGGATCATTATTATCTTTCCTGTTTCGTTTTTGGGGTTCGCGTTCGTTGGTTAAATATTACTAAGATATTGTTCCACTTAATCTAATGACAGTGAGTTTGTCCTTAACTTTTAAATCCTGATACAGGAGTGCACACCAATGAAGTCACAACAATGTTTTCTTTTCTGTGAAGATACTCCATTAAAGAATGATTTGCAAGCGCTTATTCAAAAAGTAGCAAATGAGTGGGAATGTCAATTAAAAAGCTTGGATGCTATTTTTAAAATTGATTGGCAGACTCCAATTTTAAAGCTTTTTTTCATTTCGGTTGCAAGGCTGAATCAAAAAAGCGAATCGGTGACAGAAATATTAAATTATATCAGCCAATACAAACATTACTTATTTATCATTTATGATGATTTTTCTCCGGCCAATTTGAATCAACTGGATTCCCGACAGGTCTTTGGCTTTTTACCCACGCATTGTCAGCCGGCTCAGCTTGAAATAACGTTCCGGAATGCCTGTCAGTTCCTGAAAAATCAAATGCAACTGGAATGGCTGAAGCAGGCGATTGATTCACAAACCACTGAATTGCAGGAGTTGAACAAGATTGGCATTGCGCTTTCCGCTGAACGTGATATGCAACGGTTATTAAATCTGATTCTGCAAAAAGCCCGGGAAATAACCCTTGCCGATGCCGGAACCCTTTATCTGGTTGAGAAAAAAGATAATATCGGATTCAAAGCGAACAATGTTTATGATGACAAACAGTTACGTTTTAAACTGACTCATTGTGATTCAAAAAATTTTAATTTTACTGAATTCACCATGCCCATTGAGAAAAAAAGTGTGACCGGGTACGTTACCCTCACTCAGCAAGTGCTGAATATTCCGGATATTTATTCATTGTCACCGGAGGGCGAGATTTGTCACAACCGTTCCTTTGATGAAAATGTGGGTTATCGCACCAAATCAATGCTGGTCATTCCGATGAAGAACCATAAAGATGAGATTATCGGGGTCTTACAACTGATCAATCGAAAAAAAAATTGGCAGACTCGATTGGAAACGCCGGAAATGGTGGCGCAGGAAGTGATTCCTTTTGACAATCATTGTGTTGAGCTGGCAACTTCGCTGGCCAGTCAGGCGGCGGTGGCGATTGAAAATAATCGGCTGTATGCCGAAATTAAATCGCTTTTTGACGGCTTTGTTCTGGCGGCCGTGCACGCGATTGAACAGCGTGATCCGTCGACCTCCGGTCATTCAGAACGAGTGGCGCGATATACTTTGAATTTAGCTTGGGCCGTGAACCGGATTCAAACCGGGCCGTATGCCCAACAATTTTTCACCGAAAATGATTTGCAGCAAATTCGCTACGCCGGTTTGCTACATGATTTTGGAAAAATTGGCGTCCGAGAAAACGTCCTGGTAAAGGCAAAAAAGCTCTATCCCACCGAACTTGAGGCGGTTATTCGTCGCTTTCGATTGATAAAAAATATCAAATCGTTGAAGTCGGCCAATCGAAAAATAAAACACTTACTAGAATCGCCGCGAAATGAGCACCTGTCCGCGCTTGAAAAAATAGAACAGCAGTTGAAGCAGGAATTGCTGGAACTGGATTCTTTTTTAAAGCTCATTATCGAGAGCAATGAACCCACCGTCCTTGAAAAAAAACAGGCCGAGCAGTTACATCAGATTCGCAAGGAGACTTTTCGCGATAACGGAACCCAGGAATCGTATTTAACCGATCATGAAGTCGCCTGCCTTTCGATTCCGCGCGGGAGTTTAAGCACCATCGAGCGCATGGAAATCGAGTCACACGTTACGCATACTTACAATTTCTTGAAAAGAATCCCCTGGACCAGTGAACTCAAGACCGTCCCGGAGATCGCCTACCGGCATCACGAAAAATTGGATGGCTCGGGTTATCCCCAAAAGCTTTTGGCTGAGGAAATCCCGATTCAAGCCCGAATGATGATTATTGCAGATATTTACGATGCCCTTACTGCCGGCGATCGTCCCTACAAAAAAGCCGTCCCGACAGAGAAGGCACTGGACATTCTCAAATATGAGCAAAAAGCCGGTAAAATCGATGCCGAGTTGCTGCGAATTTTTATTGAAGAAAAGATTTATGCCGGTGGCACGTCCCAGCGTTCTCAACAGGGAGTGAGTTAAAGCAGTTACCAATCGCATCCTAAAATGGACAGAGCAATAACAATAGATTTTTAAAAGCGTTATTCAATCCTTTCCTTAACCGCTCACCTTCAAATCCCGAACAATCTCACTGCCTGAATTTAAAATAGTAAACTTTTACCTTGCGAAAGATAGATTTGTTTATTAAATTAGCCTGTTTTTTTTCAACGGAACCCGTTACAGCAGTCACAATATTTTTCGAATAGAAATAAATAGGTTAAGTGAATCAATCTTAAGGGTGGTTTCAATGAAGCGATTTTATGTTTTTTTCTTAGGGGTATTATTCAATGTTTTAATTGTTTATCCGGGTTTTACACAAAAATACGAAACCGGTTTGGTGAAAGAATTTTTAGTATTGGGAGGATTTCCATTTAAAACTGACGCTGACCAACCGTTGCTCACCGATTACTTAAATGGTGAAACGGAAGTAATCCCGGCGCTCAATTCAGCGACGGCCGGGAAGAAATGGCAGTCAGCAACGGCACCCAAAGGGATGCTTGATTTTAAAGGCGCTGGTCAGCAGTTTGGGGATTATGTCGTTGGATATGCGCATGTGTATTTGAAAATGCCGGTTCAAAAGCAGGTCAAATTTCTAGTCGGTAGTGATGATGGGATTGCGGTATTTGTCAATGGGGTTTTAATGCACGAAAATCATGTTTATCGGGGCGTAAGTTATGATACCGATGTGTTTCCGGTGGTGTTGGCCGCGGGATGGAATCGAGTGTTATGTAAGGTTTTTAATGGTCAGGGTGGGTACCAACTGGCGATGCGTATTTTAAATTTAGACGATTCGCCAATAAATGATTTGGAGATGTCGGCGGATAATCCGATTTCCCCCCCCACTGATTTCGTTACCCCAGCGATTCCGGCCGAATATGATTTTCGTTCATTAGAAATGGCGCCGACGTTGTCACTTGAATCAAAAGGGACATTAAATGCTTCGATTACGGGCCTAATTTTCAATCTGGGAAATCAACCAGCGGAGCAATTGACACTGGCAATTCATGGGCGGGAAATAAAAGAATCTCGCACCACCCACCCCACGCAATCTTTGAAACGAAGTTTTGAAGCCCCGATTGATTTCATCCAGCTCATGAAAAATTCGTTCGAAGACTCGCTGGTTAAAATTGAACTGAATTGGGATTCAAAAAATGTGAACGAAAAGAATCTGAGAATGACGGTCCGGAATGTGGTCGATCTGGTTTTTAATCCAATTGATATGCCAGTTGAATTTAATCAAACCAGTACGAAGGTTTATGCGAAAACCTCGCTGGAGCTGCCCAAACTTTTTAAGAAGGCACCGTTAGCCATTATTCATCCCTTCGCAGATGCTGAGGTAAGAGCCAAC
>Ga0180437_10006694_pt1 | contig 15241 bp, 11 predicted proteins | sample SS_ome_4_FD_132410 | JGI IMG/M metagenome (GOLD analysis project Ga0180437, IMG submission 132410) | Hypersaline lake sediment archaeal communities from the Salton Sea, California, USA - SS_3_D_1 metaG | ecosystem: Environmental > Aquatic > Non-marine Saline and Alkaline > Hypersaline >...
ACGGAGGCGACCTGGTCGCGGACGGTGACGTCGACGTGATGGTACTTGACGGCCCAGGAACCGCGGACGCGGAGTTCCGGCCGGACGGGCACGATCATGCCGTCGGCCCGGGCCGGTTCGGGGTTGCTCAGCAGGGCGGCAGAAGCGACGAAGGCGAACAACCCGGCCACCGAAGCGGCCGGCCTTCGCGGGTGCGGGAGGTGAAGTGGGCGACGGGCCATGGCGTGGTCTCCTTGGTTCGTTGGATCGGCGTCTGCTAATAGGACGCGCGGGAGGGGGGTGAGGTTCTGTAACGGTTGTGTAACAGGGCGGGTGGCAGCAGGGGGCGCAGGGGTGCAGAGCGAGGTCGGAACTCAACGTCGGGGGCGAAATGGCCGAGATAGGAGCAGAGGGTCGGTCTGTCCGGCCCGGCGTGTTGCGGAGGAGCCGTGGGCACGAGGATCCTGGACAACGATGCGGCGGTGCTTCAGAGCCTGTTGGAAGTCGGGGTAAGCCTGTCGGCCTCGACGAACCGGGAGGAAGTGCTGCACGTGGTGCTTCGGGAGGCGCGCAAGCTGACGGGCGCCGAGGCGGGCAGCCTGTACACCGCCGAGCGGGGCCAGTTGTGTTTCGTCGCCTGCCAGAACGATCGGATGGACCTGTCGGTGATCTCCGCAAAGCTGGTGGGCAAGACGATGGCGATCTCGACGGACTCGCTGGCGGGGTACGTCGCGACGACGGGCCAGGCGCTGAATCTGCCGGACACCTACTCGCTGCCGCCCGGGACACCGTTCCACATCAACCGCGATTTCGACTCGGGGACGGGCTACCGGACCGAAAGCGCGCTGGCGCTGCCGCTGATGTGTCCGGACGGCTCGTGCGTGGGGGTGTTGGAGTTGCTGAACCACCTGGATGCGGAGGGGCGAATCGGCCCGTTCCCCGACCCGCGCCAGGCCAGCATCCGGTCGCTGGTGTCGATGGCGGCGGTGACGATCCACAACTACCTGCTCCAGGAGGAGCTGAAGAAGGCCCACCTCGAGACGATCCTGCGGCTGTCGGTGGCGGCGGAGTTTCGGGACGACGACACGGGCGAGCACGTTCGTCGCATCAGCCGCAGCAGCGGGATCATCGCGCGGGCGATGGGGCAGGACGCCGACTTCGTCGAGTTGATCGAATGGGCCAGTCCGATGCATGACATCGGCAAGATCGGCATTCCGGACGCGATTCTGCTGAAGCCGGGCCCGCTGACCGACGCGGAGCGTCGGGTGGTCGAGACGCACACGACGATCGGGGCGGACATCCTGGGCGAGCCCCATAACGAGCTGATCGCGATGGCCCGGGAGGTGGCGATGGCCCACCACGAGAAGTGGAACGGGCAGGGCTACCCGGGCGGGCTGAAGGGGACGGAAATCTGTCTGAGCGGGCGGATCGTGGGCCTGGCCGACGTGCTGGATGCGCTGGTCTCGAAGCGCTGCTACAAAGAGGCGTTCCCGCAGTCGAAGGCGTTGCGGATCATCGCGCAGGAGAAGGGGGAGCACTTCGATCCGGACGTGGTGGACGCGTTCTTCCGCGTGCTGGACGAGGTCATGGCGCCGTACGACGCGCTGGCTGCTCAGGCCGACGCGCGATAGTGGGGCGAACGACGCCATTTTTCTCTTGGTTGGGCTTTCCGGGGGCGGCACAATACGCTGACCGAGGTGATCCATGCGAATCGCGTACTTCGGCAGCGGTACGTTCTCCGTACCGTCGCTGCGGGCCGTGCTCAATACAGACCACGAGGTGGTGGGTGTCTACACCCAACCGGCGCGCCGGGCGGGGCGAGGCGGACACGTGACGCCCACGCCGGTCGCCCGGGCCGCTCGCCAGGCCGGGCGAGACGTGATCGAGTGCGCGGAGATCAACTCCGAGGAGGCCGTCGCGAGCCTCCGCGAACTGGCACTCGACGTGATCTGCGTGGTGGACTTCGGGCAGTTGATCGGTCGATCGGTGATGGACACGGCGCGGCTGGGCGCGGTGAACCTGCACGGTTCGCTGCTGCCGGCCCTTCGCGGGGCGGCGCCGGTCAACTGGGCGTTGATCCGCGGCCTCGAACGGACGGGCGTGACGACGTTCCGGATCGTCGAGGCGATGGACGCCGGGCCGATCTATCTCCAGGCGACCACCGAGGTCGAGCCCGAGGAGACGGCCGAAGAACTCAAGGCCCGGCTGGCGTCGCTCGGGGCCGAGACGGTCTGCCGGACGCTGGAGCTACTGGCCGCCGGGCCGGCCGAGGCTCGCGAGCAGGACCACGCGCAGGCCACGCCGGCCCCGCGGCTGAAGAAGGCCGACGGCGTGATTGACTGGTCTGCCGGCGCCGAGACGATCTGTAACCTGATCCGCGGCACGTGGCCGTGGCCGGGCGGGCAGACGTCGGTGCACCGTGCCGAAGGTCGGGACGTGCCGGTGGCGATCGCCGCCGCGCGGCCCGACGAAGGCGCTCGCGCCGAGGCCGGCGTGCTGGACGAGGACCTGTGCATTTCGGCCGGCGAGGGGCGGGTGCGGGTCGTGCGGCTGCGCCCGGCGGGCAAGCGGCTGATGGAATGGCGTGACTTTGTCAACGGTTACCGCTTGAGGGCGGGGGACCGCTGCGGCTGACGGAGATCGGAAGCGGAGGCCCTCGGCCAGACGCGCAACATGTAGCAGGAGGGTCGAAGGCGAGAAGTGAAAGGCCCGCTGTACAACCCGCGCGACGTGGCGGTTCTGGCGCTTCGGGACCGCAACGGGAACGTGACGGCTCATCTTGAGCGTGTGCTGGCGAAGGGCAACCGCTCGGCGGAGGACACCGCGCTGGCGCGGGAGCTGGCGTTGGGGACGGCTCGGCGGCGGGGGACGATCCAGGCGGTGCAGCGGGCGTTTCTCGCCCGGCCCGGGCGGAACTTGCCGGGGGCCGTCCAGGAGATCCTCGACGTGGCGCTGTACCAGGTGCTCTACCTCGACCGCGTGCCGCAATTCGCCGCCGTCAACGAGGCCGTCAGCCAGGCCAAGCGGTTCCGCCACAAGCGCCAGAGCGGGCTGGTCAACGGCGTGCTGCGGACGGTCACGAGGAGCGTTTCGGACGTGGCCGACGGCTCGCCGCCGCTGTCGGCGGACGTGCTGCCGGCCGGGGTCAATCGGTACCGCAGATTCGACCGGGCCGTCTTCACGGATCCGTCGGCAGAACCGGCGGCCTATGTGGCCGAGGCCTACTCTCTGCCGAAGCCGCTGACGGAGCGATGGGTCAGGCGATACGGCTCGTCCGACGAAGCGATCCGCATCGCCACGGCCTGCAACGCGAGGCCCCCGTTGATCCTCCGCGTCAATCGGCGGGTCGCGGACGCCGAGTCGATCGCCGCCGAACTGTCCGAGGCGGGCGTCCCCGCTCGGCTCCACACCAACGGGCTGAGCGTCGTGCTCAACGGCTACCGGAAGGTGAGCGACCTGGCGCCTTTCCAGCGCGGGGCGGTGCAGCCGCAGGACCCGTCGGCCACCGCCGTCTGCATCGCCGCCGAGCCGGCGCCGGGCATGAGCGTCCTGGACTTCTGTGCCGCGCCGGGGGTCAAGACGACGCACCTGGCCGAGCTGATGGACGACACGGGGTCCATCACGGCCGTCGACGTCTCGATGACCAAGCTCAAGCGGGTCGAGGACAACTGCCGGCGGATGGGCGCCACCATCGTCAAGACGGTGCTCGCCCACGAGATCGGCCGACTCGAGCCGCAGAGCTTCGACCTCGTGCTGGCCGACGTGCCGTGCACGAACACGGGCGTGCTATCCCGCCGGGTCGAGGCGCGGTGGCGGTTCGACTCGCACGAGTTGGAGTCGGTCGTGCGAGAGCAGAAGAAGCTGGCGCGGATGGCGGCCGGGTTCGTCCGGCCGGGCGGGCGGCTGGTCTACAGCACGTGCAGCATCGAGCCGGAGGAGTGCTCGGAGGTGGTCCAGTGGCTGGAGAAGAAGAAGCCGAAGTTGAGGCTCAACAGCGAGCGGCTCGCCCTGCCGGGCGGGGCGGAAGACGCGACGCAGTGGCACGACGGGGGGTACGTGGCTATACTCGATGCGGAGTAGGCGGGGCCGTGTATCCACCCGGCGCGGCCGCGGGCGCCTCGGCCGTGGCACCCAATGTCGAATGCTGAGTGTTGGATGCTGAACCTGTCCGCCCGACCAGGACGACAGATGGCGAAGAAGAAGACACAAGGCGACACGGGTCCGGCGCGGATCGCGAACCGCAAGGCGCGCCGCAACTACCACATCAGCGAGGTCGTCGAGTGCGGCATGGCGCTGACGGGCACGGAGGTGAAGAGCCTGCGGGCCGGGCAGGCCAAGATCGACGAGGGGTACGCGCGCATCCGCAACGGAGAGGTGTTTCTGGTGGGGGTGAACATCGCGACGTACCCCAACGCGGCGGGGATGCTCCAGCACGACCCGCTGCGGGACCGCAAGCTGCTGCTGCGCCGCCGGCAGATTGCCCAACTCGAGACGCACGTGCGGCAGAAGGGCAAGACGCTGGTTCCGCTGGCGGTGTACTTCAAGAAGGGGTGGGCCAAGTGCGAGTTGGGGGTGGCCGTCGGCAAGCGTCACTACGACAAGCGGGACGCGATCAAGAAGCGCGACCAGCAGCGCGACATGGCCCGCGAGATGGGGCGCGCCAGGCGGCGGTAGCCCTTCACTGTCCAAGACACCGCCGCCGTGTCGGGAGCTCACAAGCAGCCGCGAAAACCGCGCGGACGCCCGCGCGGGCCTGGAAAGCGCTTGTCCGCGCAGCGTGTTTGGCCGATCATACCGCAAGCCCGGCCGGTCGCGGCAGCTACGATAGCGGCCTACCGCCCGGCGGGCCACGTCGAGGCGAACAAGCAGCAAGAGGGACAGGCTCATGGCGGAGCAGCTTCTCGAGGAGCAGCGGGAGAACTGGGGCTCTCGCGCGGGTTTCGTGCTGGCGGCGATCGGCTCGGCGGTGGGGCTGGGCAACCTGTGGGGCTTTCCGTACAAGCTCTACTCGCACGGCGGGGGGGCGTTTCTGATCCCCTACGTTGCCGCGATGCTGCTAATCGGGATCCCGCTGCTGATCGCGGAGTTTTCGCTGGGGCACCTGACGCAGCGGGCCACGCCCGACGCCTTCGGGCGGGCCAACCGCAAGTTCGCCTTCGTCGGGTGGTGGCAGATCCTGCTGAGCTTCGTGATCATCACCTACTACGCGGTGATCCTGGCCTACTGCCTGAGCTTCCTGTACTACTCGATCCAGGGGATCTTCGCCGGCTCGCTGCCGTGGGAAGGCCAGGGCATGGAAGGGGTCCGGAAGGCCAAGGCGTTCTTCTTCGACGAGTACCTGCGCTTCGGCGACGGTTTTGCGCTGGGGCGGCTTCAGTGGCACGTTGTCAGGGCGTTGGGGATCACGTGGCTGGCGATGTACCTGTGCATCTTCCGCGGGGTCAGGCTGGTCAGCAAGGTCGTCCTCTACACCGTCCCGCTGCCGTGGCTGATGCTGCTGATCCTGACCGTTCGCGGGCTGACGCTCGACGGAGCGGTCCAGGGGCTGGAGTACTACCTCGAGCCGAACTGGTCGCGCCTGGCGAACCCGGCCACGTGGCGGTGGGCGTTCGGGCAGATGTTCTTCTCGATGTCGCTGGCCTACGGGATCATGATCACGTACGCCAGCTTCCTGCACCGCAAGAGCGACCTGAACAACAACGCGGGGATCATCGGCCTGGCGGACATGGGCACGAGCTTTGTCGCGGGCCTGGCCGTCTTCGCCACGCTCGGCGGGATGGCGGCCGCCAGCCAGGCCGCCGGGGCGGCCGTGCCCGTCGACGCCGTCGCCGAGGGTGGGCCCTCGCTGGCGTTCGTGGCGTTCCCGTACGCGTTGGCTCAACTGCCTTACGCGGCCTGGTTCAGCCTGCTGTTCTTCGGCAGTTTGCTGCTTCTGGGGATCGACTCGGCGTTCTCGATCACCGAGACGGTGCTGGCCAGCGTAGTGGACAAGACCGGCTGGAGCCGCGACTGGACGCTGATCCTCCTCAGCGCGGTGGGGCTGGGCATCGGGATCGTATTCTGCACGCAGGGCGGGCTGAACTGGCTGGGGGCGATCGACGACTTCATCAACGGCACGTGGGGGATCACGCTGACGGCGCTGCTGGAGTGTTTCGTGCTGGGCTGGCTGTTTCGGCTGCGGCGCCTGCGCGAGCACGCCAACGAGCGGAGCGACTGGCGGATCGGCGCGTGGTGGGACTGGGCGATCCGGCTGGTGATCCCGGTCGTGCTGGCAGGGCTGTTCGCGTGGAGCCTGTTCGACAGCCTCTCCAGCCCGGGCGGGTACGTGACGAACTACTCGCATGGCACGGTCAGCGTGAACGTGCCCGCCGCCGAGGCGCTGCCCGAACGCCCCGTCCTCCAGGTGGCCTTCGTCGCCGACTTCAGCGGCGAGACGGAGCACACCTTCGAGCTCGAGCAGAGGCCCGCCGACGAGATCGAGAAGGCCCGAGCCGAGTCGAAGCCGATCGGCACGGTCAAGGGCTGGGCGGCCGGCGAGGGCGACGCCGCTGCGCCGGTGGCGGGCGACTTCAGGATGGCCGATCTCGTCGGCAAGGCGCTGACGCTGTCGACCGAGGGGCTCACGCCCCGGACCGCCTACACCGTCCGCTACCGCTGGAACTCTCTGCCGCTGACCGACCCGAAGACGAAGCTGCCGATCAAGGTGCCCGACGATCAGCAGCCGAAGTGGGCCGACCTGACACAGGTGACCACCGACAGCATCCGCGACGGGCTGAAGACGGGCAGCCTGATCGGCCTGCTCGTGATGGCCGCCGCGCCGGTGCTGGCGATCGCGATCTCGGTCTCGAGGTTCCGCCGTCGCCCGGCGGTGGCGATCGAGGTGGCCTACAGCGACGAGCGGCCTCGAGGCAAGGCGCTGGGCCTGATCGGCACGCTGCTGGCGTTGGGCGGGTTGGGCGCGCTGGGTGCGGCGTTCGTGACGATGCTGGGCCTGTCCGCGGAAGCTCGGCTGGGGTCTGAGGCCGGCGCGTCGGGCGGGCCGATCGCTTTGCGGGTGACGGGGCTGCTGATCGGCGGCGGCGTGGCGGGCCTGGTCGGGCTCCTGCTGGGCGGCCTGACGGTCTGGCGGCTGGAGCGGCGGGAGGTAAAGGCCTCGATGGCGGCGCGGTCTGCGGCAGGGCTGGGCGTGCTGGCGATCGGCATCTGCGCGGGGCTTTCGCTGGCGTTCGTGATGATCGCTGCGAGCTTCCCCCAGACGCCGATCGAGTACGACAACAAGCTGTCGGGCGTCAGTTGGCTCGTGCTGTTGGGGATGCTGGCGTTGATCTTCGTCGGGCTCGGCTGGTGCTTCCTGCGAGCCATCCGCGCCGCCGGCGCCACGGCGCCGGAGCAGCAGGCAGAGGCGTAGGAAGAACGGTGGATTGCGGATTGCAGATTCCCCGCCGGGAGCGTTCTGCGGTCACGCATACCCACAGGCACCTGCGCTGCGTTCCGGAGCCAGTCCCCCTTTTGGTTCGCGCCTCATACTCGAACCAGGGAAATCCGCAATCCGCAATCCGCAATCCGCAATTCGCAATCCGCAATTCGCAATTCGCAATCCGAAATCCGCAATGGCGGGAGCCGGGCGCAGCGCCGTGCCTGCCGCCTGCCTCCCCCAACGCCCCTACGGCTCGATGCCGATCTCGATGTTGAGGAGCATGTCGTCGGCCGCCTTGGCGGCGGCGGTCTTGGGGTACTTCTTGACCACGTCCTTGAGCTTGGCGACGCCCTCTTCCTTCCGCCCCTGCTTGATAAAGGCCTTGGCGATGTTGAGGGCGAGTTGGGCCTCGTACTCGGGGTCGGCGGCGACGGGCTTGGGCGGCTTGGGCTTGGGGCGCGGCGTCGGCGGCGGGGGAGGTGTTACGAGCGTGGGCTTCGGCGCCGGCGGGGTCGGCCTGGGCTTGGGCGGCGCGGCGGTCAGGGAGACGCCCGTGGCGAGCTTTCGCGTCGCGACGGCCGGGCGCTTTGGCGGGGGGGGCTTCATCCGGTTCCCGTCGGCGACGTCGGCGATCTTGTAGACCCCGACGGCCTTGCCGAGAACGGGCAGATTGACCGTCATGACGATCTTGCCGTGCTGGCGCGACATGCCCTTCGGCACCCATTCGTGCAGTTCCCGGAGCATGTCCTGGTCGCTGTAGCCCATGTAGTTGTTGGACAGGACGGCGTTGCCGTTGGCCAGCACGACGTGTGGGTCGCCGAACGGGTGATAGCCGGCGAACCGCATCTCGTAGCGCTCCCCGCCCGCGCCGTAGGGGGTGATCGGCACGTTGACCCGCAGTTGCTCCCGGCCCTGGTGGAACCGGGCGCGGAACGTCACCGTCGCCGGCGCGCCGAAGCGGAGGACGTTCAGCACGTCGGGCTCGATGTTGTAGGTCAGCGACTCCTTCGTCCCCCCGGCCACCAGCAGCCGCTTGCCCGCCGCGAGCACGCCGTAGGCCAGTTTGTAGCTGCCCTCGGGGATACCCGTCTTCCCGCTGCTCCGGACGTCGTAGCAGCGGGCGCTGTCCTCGTCGACGAGGAACAGGCACCGCACGTTGGCCGCGTCGAGGGGCACGGCGACCCGCCCGAGCTTCAGGTCGGTCAGCGGCGTCAGGGTCACGTCGAGGCCCTCCGGGTCGACCCGCAGCTCGTAGTGGCTCGCCCCGACCTGGTGGGCCTTCCACAGCGGCATGGCGCCCGGGCAGCCGCCGATGGCGATCGCGTCCCGGCCGTCCTGCGTGTACCGCCCGTCGAGGTTGTCGTCGAAGATGCGGATGGGGATCTCGCCCAGCCGGCCCGTCCGGCAGCCGGCGATCAGCGCGCGCCCACTGATGTTGATCGGCTGGTTGTTGCGGATGCCGACGCGGACATCGATCAGCCGAACCGCGTAGGGATGGTCGGCCTCGAGGCCTTCGACCTTCAGGCGGAAGTTCGCGTCGCGATGGATCGAGCCGAGGCGGGCCCACTCGCCCGAGGAGATCTTCCCGTTGCCGTCGCAGTCGAGCGCTGCCATGTACCCGTCGCCGACCCACCGCCCGGCCACGACGCGCATCGCGCCGCCGATGCTGACCTTCGCGTAGGCCGCGTCGCGCGAAGAGAAGGCGATCCCCCGCTGGACGAGCTTGACCGGCGTGTAGATGCTCCCGACGACCCCGCCGGACTCGAACTTGAGCTTGACCGTCCGGGCCTCGCCTGCACGCCCCCCCGCCGGCCGAAGCAAGAGGGCCGACGAGCAGGCGGCCAAGACAACGATCCATTGTCGCCGTACCATCTCGGCGTCCCCTTCCTGCGCCGCCGCGCGAGGCGGCTGCCGCGCCCTGCGAGCCGTACAAAACGATAATACCACGCACCGGATTCAGGCTCAAGGGCGAGGGAGCCTTGGTGGTCCGATTCAGGCGCTGCTGCATGGCGGCCGAATGAGAAGGAGATATCGGCGACGACAAGTGAGCCCGGAACAGGCCCGTCCGGTCCGTTTTATCCGTTGAGGCCCGCCCGCCGGGAGGCTATGCTCGGCGGCGCCCCGGCTGGGGCTTCGTTCGAGCGGTTTTCCGTGAATAACCTGAAGCGCGTGGACGTCTACACAGGCGACTGCACGAGCGGCCGCCTTGCAGCAAAAGGAGTTCGACCATGATGGATTGGTGGAACGGTCTGACGACGCTGAACCAGGTGTTCTTTGGTTGCGCGGCCTTCTTCAGCGTGATCTTCCTTTGGCAGTTCATCTCCTCGATGATCGGGCTGGCCGGCGGGGAGGTGGACGTCGAGGCCGACGTGGACACGGATGTCGACGTGGACACGGACATCGACCTCGACGACATCGAGGCCCACTCGATCGAGGAGGCCGCCGAGAGCGCGGTGGCCTTTCGGATCCTCAGCGTCCGAGCCGTGCTGGCGTTCTGTACGCTCTTCTCCTGGGCGGCCGCACTGTATATGGACAGCGGCAAGTCCACCGGCCACGCCATCGTCCTTGCGACGGCCTGGGGGCTGGGCGCCTGGCTGTTCGTGGCCGTGCTGCTGCACTGGCTGCGGAAGCTGGCCGAGACGGGCACGCCGCAGATCGGCACGGCCGTGGGGCGGCGGGGCACGGTGTACGTGGACATCCCGGCGGCCGGGCAGGGGGAGGTCCGTGTGCTCGTCAGCGGGGCCGTTACGCTGGTGAAGGCCCGGGGCGCCGGCGACAGCCCGATCGAGGCCGGTACGCCCGTCCGTGTCGTGCGAACACTCGATTCGACCTCCATCGAGGTCGAACCGGTCGATTCCGAACAGTAACGTCTGACTACGGAAAGAGAGACGAACCATGAGCATGCTTGCGAATGTCCTGTTACCGCTGGCCGGGGCGAACGACGACAACACGGTGTTGTACCTGATACTGATCTTGCTGGTCGTCGGCTTCGGGCTGCTGGTGTTCTTCTTCAGCCGCTACCGGCGGTGCCCGTCGAACCGGGTGCTGGTGATCTACGGCAAGACCGGGCACGGGTCGGCCAACTGCGTCCACGGTGGCGCGGCGTTCGTCTGGCCGCTGTTGCAGGCGTACGACTACCTCGATCTCGAGCCGTTCGTCGTGCCGATCGACCTGACCAACGCCCTGTCGCTGGAGAACATCCGCGTCTCCGTGCCGACCACGGTGACCGCCGCGATCTCCAACCAGACCGGCGTGATGCAGAACGCCGCCATCCGACTGCTGGGGCTGACCCGCGGGCAGATCCAGGCGCAGGCGCAGGACATCATCCTCGGGCAGATGCGTGCCGTCATCGCCACGATGAAGATCGAGGAGATCAACCAGGACCGTCAGGCGTTCATGGCGAAGGTCAACGAGGCGGTTTCGGTCGAACTCGAGAAGATCGGCCTGATGCTGATTAACGTCAACATCCGCGACATCGAGGACGAGTCGGGCTACATCACCGCCCTCGGCCGAAAGGCAGCCGCCGAGGCGATCAACCAGGCCAACGTCGACGTCGCCGAGCAGGAGAAGACCGGGCAGACCGGTGTGGCCGAGCGGCAGCGCGATACCCGCGTGGCCGTCGCCGATGCCAACGCGATCGCCGACATCGGCGAGGCCACCGCCAACCGCGACCGCCGTCAGAAGGTGGCCGGCCTCGAGGCCGAGGCGGTCAGCGCCGAGACCGAGGCCAACGCCAAGAAGGCCGACTATCGTGCGAACCAGAGCGTGGCCGAGGAGCAGGCACGTAGCCGCTCGGAGTCGGCCGCCCGTCAGGCCGACGGGGCCATCCGCGTCGCGCAGGAGGAGGCCGAAAAGGCCGCCGAAGAGGCCCGCGCCGAGCGCGAAGAGGCCCGCCTCAACGCCGAGATCGTCGTCCCGGCCAACGCGCAGCGAGAGAAGGTCGTCATCGCCGCCGACGCGCAGAAACAAGAGTCGATTCGCCTGGCCGAGGGCGAGGCGGAGGCGACGCTGGCGAGGATGACCGCCGAGGGGAAGGGCCAGCAGGCGATCCTGGACGGCAAGGCGGTCGGCTACAAGAACCTCGTCGGCGCCTGCGACACGAGCCAGGAGGCCGCCGCACTGCTGCTGATCGAGAAGCTCACCGAGGTCGCCGGCATCCAGGCCCAGGCGATCCGGGACCTGCCGATCGAGAAGATCTTCGTCTGGGACGGCGGAGGCACGGACGGGGGTGGGATGAGCGGGCTCGGGCGCAACCTGATGGGCGCGCTGCCCCCGATGCACGAGCTGGCCAAGCAGGTCGGGCTGAACCTGCCGGAGTTCCTCGGGCGCCTGGCCAAACAGGGCGGCCGCGAGAGCGGCTCGCCCGGCCGAGGCGGCGACGGGGAGGACCCGGAAGTGCTCGAGCCGGTCGGGAAGAAGTAGGCGATCGGACTGACGCCGAGATGGTGAATCGCATCAGGAAGCGCCGCCTTCGGGCGGCGCTTCCTTTTCAGCCTCCTCAGCAGAATGAGTGGGTCAGTTTCGGTTCGGGGATGTGTCCAAGCGGTTGATAGAGAAAAACTCCCAACGCCTCGAACGTCCGTAAGCCGCAGGCTTCTCCCGCAGCGAGTTCCGCCTTGCTGTTCAGGCCCTCCCACACGGCGGCGTCCGGGGGGCCGGCCCCCCGTACCCTCCGGGGTCTTCAAGGCATCGCTCCAGTGTCCGATGGCGATGGGCAGCGACGGCCTCCCACGGCACAAGCCGCAGGAGGTCGGATGCACCATCGGACACCTGAGTCATACCTGAGAAAACCCCGCGGCGCAGCCGCGCCTTCTTCGCCCACGCGGCCGGAGGCATCTCGGTCCCACAGGCAGACCTCGCGCCGGAAAAGCGACCCACACATTCAGCGAAAGAGCCCCTTTTCATATATCGGGATCACCATACTGATTCCCGGGCATTCGGGGCGCGCCCCGTGTCCACAGGGAGTTCTGGCATGTCTGGAGGATGCCAGACAAGTCCCATACGTCACGAAAATAGTATGGTGTCCCCAATTTTGCAGCGAGTCAGCGAGATGGGGTCCCGAGCGGTTGCAGAACGGTGATTCGGCGGCCGTGGCGGCGGAGCTGGACCTTGACGGTTCTCGCCGCGCCGGCGGCGCGGATGGCGCCGACCAATTCGGCGGTGTTGCGGATGGGATGGGCGTTGAAGGTCTCGATCACGTCGCCGACGTGGATTCGGCCGGTGAGCTTGGCCGGGCTGCCGGCGACCAGGCCGACCACCTGCACGCCCCCGGCGGCCTTCTTGACCTCCAGGCCGAGTCGGCCCTGCCGGACCCGCGGTTCGGACGCTGGCATCCGCAGCGACAGGACCCACTTGTGCCACGCCTTCTCGATCAGGAACACCCGGTTGCCCAGCGAGTGCTCGAGGGCTTCGACGCCGTCGGTGTCGCGCGTGAAGCTCGCCCGGTACCGCTGGTACCACTGCCTCAGCCGCCCGCGGTGGTGCAGGTAGTGCATCACGTATCTCGCCTGGGCGTAGGCCAGCTCGACGTCCTTCATGAACGCCTTGCGCCCCATCGTCAGGAACCGCTGGAGCGGGATGGCCTTCCGCTGCCGGATGGCTCGCTGGAGGACCGGCAGGCGCAGGTCCACGCGAGGCTGAAGCCCGGCCGGGGTGATCCGGCTGGCCTCGAAGAGCGTCGCCAGGCCCTCGACGACCCAGAGGGGATGGACCTGTTTGGCGGCGGCCATGTCGGCGTGGTGAAGGGCATGTGTGAACTCGTGGACCAGCGTCCGCCCGCGGTCGATCGACACGACGCGCCGGGCAGAATGCTGGTAGAAGCCGACGCACTTCTCGAGGGGCAGATCGAGCTTGCGGTAGTCGTCGGCGGTGGGCAGGACGACGGTGACGTTCCAGGCCGGTCGGGCGGCTGGCAGCGTCCTGCGGTATGCGTCGGTGAACGCGGCGAGCAGGGCGACCGTCTGGCGCAGGTGCTCGGCGTCGAGGGCGCTGACGTAGACGACGTGGCGGGCCGGGTCAATCCGGGCCGTGTAGCCGGCGCCGAACTGCTTCAGTTGGTCGCGGGCGATTTGCCTGGCCTGCGCGGTCAGGTCGATCGGGGCCGCGCCGGCGGCGCGCGTGGCGGCGCAGAGCACCGTCGCGGCGGCCAGGTATCGAGGCAGCAGCGTGGCGAATCGGCGCATGGCGAATCCTCCTGCTCACAGTGGATATCGACCGGTCGGGGGGGCTTCGTGAGCAGAGAAGGGCTCCCGGGACGGCTGACCTGAGCGGTCACTCGCCAAGTGGCTTGGTCTGTTCCCAATTGACGGGTCAACCGATCAGCGAATCAACGAATCCCCAAGCTGCCGCTGTGGCCTCAATAGACGCTGCCGGGCAGTCGACAACTGCCCTCGGTTTCTCTTGACACCCAAGATATTGGCGACTAGGGTCCGCGGAGTGCCACATGTTGAATGGGCCTCCGCGAGGCGAGGTGCGGGTCGATGCAGTGTCCGTTCTGTGGGCTTGACAAAGACCGGGTGGTGGACTCCCGCAGCAGCGAAGGGGGGCGGGTGGTCCGCCGGCGGAGAGAATGTTCGGCCTGCAAGCGGCGATTCACGACGTACGAGCGGGTGGAAGATGCGCTGCGGCTGGCGGTGATCAAGAAGGACGGGCGGCGCGAGACGTACACTCGCCAGAAGCTCATCGCGGGCCTCCAGAAGGCCTGCTACAAGCGTCCGGTTTCCGATCAGCAGATCCGGGCGATCGTCGAGGCGACGGAAGAGGACATCTTCCGCACTTGCGAGAAGGAAGTCGCTTCGCAGTTCATCGGCGACGCGGTCGGCAGGCACCTGCGGGGGGTGGACAAGATCGCGTACATCCGCTTCGCCAGCGTGTATCGGGAGTTTGCCGACGTGGGCGAGCTGATCGAGGAGGCCCAGGAGGTCAAGGACATGCCGGCCGTCGGGCCGGACCAAGGCGAGTTGTTCGACAACTCATAGCGGCACTGGGACCGCCTGACAGGGAGGTCGACGAGGTGAGCGGATCAAGGAAGATCCGGGTGATCAAGCGTGACGGCAGCGAAGAGCCGTTCGACGCTCGCAAGCTGGCCGCGGCGATGGCTCGGGCGATGAGCCGAACCGACGGGCAATTCCACGAGGCTTGCCAACTCTCGGAAGCGATCGAGATCTACGTCCGCCGGACCGGGTGGCGGTGCGTGCCGACCGCGGCGGTCTACGAGATGACGGTCAAGGCGCTGTGCTGCTCGGGGCTGGCGCGGGCGAGCAAGGCGATGGAGGCCCACCGCGACCGGCGGCAGGCGGGCCGGCGGGCCCTGCGAATCCGCCACGACGACGGCAAGCTGACGCAGTGGGACAAGAGCTGGCTCGGCGAGCTGGCCCGGCGGAGCTGGTTCCTCTCCCCGACCACCGGGCGTTTCCTCGCCGGGCGGGTCGAGGCCGAGCTGATCGCCCGCCGCGCCGCCGAAGTGGCGCGCTACGACGTGCTGGAGATGCTCAACCGTCAGGTGGCCGAGTACGGGCTGGCCGACGCCGTGCCCGTCCGGGCCGCGGCCGGGCCCTAGCTGCCCTGTCGCCGGTGAACTGACGCGTGCCACGGCCGCGGAGTTCAGCGGCCGTGCTTCATCTGACGTTGAGGACACGGCCGCACACTCCGCGGCCGTGGCACCCGGAGCATCCACCTTGGCGGGATAGCACAGTAAGAGAGACTCGACATGCCGAAGAGCCGCACCGACGTCGTGGCGAGGATCCGCGACGAAGCAGAGACCGTCTACAAGCGCATCCAGCGGAAGCAGAAGCCCCAGATGAAGCTGCCCATCCGGGCGTTGTCGAACGTCCGGTACCGCCCGGG
>Ga0180437_10006696_pt1 | contig 15239 bp, 11 predicted proteins | sample SS_ome_4_FD_132410 | JGI IMG/M metagenome (GOLD analysis project Ga0180437, IMG submission 132410) | Hypersaline lake sediment archaeal communities from the Salton Sea, California, USA - SS_3_D_1 metaG | ecosystem: Environmental > Aquatic > Non-marine Saline and Alkaline > Hypersaline >...
ATGTTGTTTTAGGGCCCTTTCTTCCCTTACTAATAGTTCCGACACGTCCACCATTTTCTGTAGTTTCTCTGACTGTTGTGCGGGCTTGATCGGTAAATTGGGTATTCGGTGCACGTTTACTGGTACCAGTACTAACTCCAGCTAAATAATCTGCATTTTCTGTAGTTTCTTTGACTGTTGTGCGGGCCTGATCGATAAATTGGGTATTTGGTGCACGTTTACTGGTACCAGTACTAACTCCGGCTAAGTAATCAGCATTTTCTGTAGTTTCTTTTGTTGTAGTGCGAGCTTTATCAATAAATTGGGTATTGGGTGCTTTTCGATCAGGTTTTAATTGTCCGTTATAACTATTAGTTTCCATTGTCTCTCGATTTGTAGTTTTAGCCACACTTGCTTGATTATAAGCAGGTCCGGTTTTCCGTCCATTATCAATGACACCGCTATAAGTTGCAACTTCGGTAGTTTCTCGGGTGGTTGTTTTAGCACTGTCGATAAAAGGTGTTTTACCAGCTTTACCAATACCAGCGATACCTTGATAATTAGCATTTTCAGTGGTTTCTCTAACAGTTGTTTTAGGGACATCATGTTCATTGTAACACCTAGATTTGGTATTAACATTACCAATACCTTGATAATTATTTGCTTCAGTGGTTTCACGGTGAGTGGTTTTGGCTTGATCAAGAGTATTAAGGATTTTATTTTTCAAAGTACCGCGAGCCGCACCTTGGTAATCATTATTTTCTAGGAGTTCTTTCGTTGTGGTTTTAGCTTCATCAGGGAAAGCAACTGGACCCTTTTCGGCACTCTGTCGCATATGGCCGGTATGATCTATAGCTTCGATAGTTTCTCTACCCGTGGTTCGAGCCGTATTATTAGGGTTATAAGCTACACCGGCCTTTTTTCCTTTGACATTACCTCCCGATTCTCTGGGGTGATAAATATAGCTTTCGGCTTTAGTCTTTTTGGCACTGTCAAAATAAGCAGTGTAAGCCTTTTGAGCTGCAGCTTTTAGATTAGTAATCATTTTTAAGAAACGGGGACCACTTACAGCTCGCTCGGTACATCGGTTTTCATAATTATAAATATGATCGGGATGATGTTTTTCACCTTCGATTGCTTTCATATTGCGATAAGGCGTGTTTTTGAAATTTTGTCGGTCGCTCGGTTTGTGTTTACTGAAAAGATTTTCCGGTTTATTAAAAAGAGTACGACCTCGACCTCCATAATAATCGGTAAATTGTTGACGAGCGGTAGGTTTAATTTCCATTCTGGGACGTGCAGTCGGGTTTTTAACTGCACCAGTAGTGACAAGATTACGCTCTCCGTCAAAATTGGTGACCAGGTTCTCAGGACGATATTTATACACCAGACCTTGACTTGTTCTAGCATCAACTGGATTTTTGCCACGTATGACTCGCCCCTCATGAGTTGTTCGGGGGTTCACATGGAGAGCATCATTGTCCTTTGGCATAATTCGGACTCTATTATGAAAGCCACCACTTGGAGTAGCGGTATAACCGGCATTTATACCAGGTCCAACTGATTCTTGTTTAAAGGGTAGTTCATTATTTCGTTTGCCAAGATTACTTGGCACATATCTATCATCTTCCCTAAGTGGTATCAACTGGTCTAAATTTTGTGGAGCGGGTGCGAAAAGAGGCTCAACTTCTTGTTTTCTTGTTCTATTTAGTTTCTTATCGCCGGTAAAATTTTCCAATTTTGTAGCTGCCATTACATTATCTGGATCCATATTTTGTTTAAGATTGCTTCCGAAAAATGGAACCATATTATTATGTCCTCTAGGTAAACTATCAATATCTCCATTTAGGTTAAAGGGAAGAGGGGCCCAATTTTGATCACTGTTCTCCAATTCAGGAATAATCTCGGGGAGCTGCGCGTTCTCCCATACTTGCTCGGTTTGTACACCACCGAGTTGTGTTGGTGATGATGTATTCGGGTTCATTTTCTCACATGAAACTTTGTTTCCTGGAGGAAGCATTGATCGAAGTTCTGGTGGTACAATATTTGGATTGTAATCAGGATTCTTTCGTCTATTAAGATCGGATGTTTCTAACCAACGATAGTAAAAAGGTACAACACCACTCCCACCTCCATCTTGGGAGGCATTATAAAATTTGGCAGCTTGGTTTTCGACTTCAGCATGGACCCTATCGAACTGGGCATTGTTGATGATATTTTTTTTATCCGGTTGCGGTGGAAGAATGCTAGTTCTTTTGGAAGGGCGTTTCTTTTTTTCTTGTTTTTGTTTAAGTAAATATCCACTAGTGGCCAAACCAAATAAAAGATAGAGTGGTAAGTCCATTTAATTATCTATATAAGTTAATATTATTCTGATTTTAAAATTGTCATAACCCAAATCAGTTTGAAACTGCACTCAATATTGTTTGCGATTAACCTTTTTTAAGATTAAAGTTGCTTAGCAAGTATTGTAATACTAATTATATAAACTCTTTCTCATGGACGAAAATGCTAGTTATGTTGGAGCTGTAATTGAAGACGAAGAAGCAATTGATGCATATGAATTGATTATTTCTAATTTACTCCAAAAGGAATCACCTGATGATTTTATTGACGTCATTACCACTGCATTGGTTTTTTCCCCCAATTTGGTGGATTTAGACAATATTCTTTATATCATTGATGATCGTCATTCTCGACATCCCAAATTATTAGGAGTTAGCGGACGAGATATCTTACAAACAGGTATCAAACTTTTTTCACATTTCGACCAATATCCAGACGCCTTAATTGCATATTACCGCCAGAGATATGGGTTCGATGAATATAGTGATGGTGACAGTGTATGGAAATCCGACAGTGATAGTGAAGATGGAATAAGCGGAAATGATGTTGAAATACCGGCCAGTAAACTTTATCAGGATTCGTTTGAATTACTTAGTGTCTTATGGGAAATTAATCATGCTTATTATGCTTCTTATGAACTTCGTAATTTTGTATCGGAGCTCCATAAGATGAAATTTTATTTTAACCAGAGCAAACCTAAACAACAAACAAAAACGAATTAAGGAACAAACATTCTTAACCGTACTAAAATACAAATAGGTAAATATTACCTATTTCATCATAACATTGAAATAAAAATTGTTTATAAGTCAAAATGAATATTATTAACTAAAAAGACTATTAAAAACAATCTAGGAAATCAAATCGGTGGAATATTTTAATATAAGTTGGGTACTCCCATGAAATAGGGAGTGTTCTGATTTAGTGACTGTATATCAAAATATTCTACGACTAGAGCTCAATTTATAATACAACGAACGTGATCTTAATAGAACTAAGTTAACCAGCGTTATATAAAATATATTTATAAATTACTAATTATCGATCACTCTCTAAATTGGATAAACGTTACCAGTTATTTCCATTATACAAACGTAAGTTTGAGTCGAATTCGTCAACAGCTATTGATTCTATTACCCACACCGGATATCCAAAATCGTCCCACATAAATACCTTTATTTCCAAATTTTTTATGAGATTCTGCAGCCATGCCCGTCTATAATTCCGAACTAAATATACCTGTCAAATACCCATGTTCAGTTTCATCTCGATAGTTATATTCGCAATGTTTCCAAAATAAAGCTTAGATTAAGAGACACATAATTATATATCATCATTTTTTTTGTGACAAATCACAGAAATGGGAGAGTGCCTGTATATGAATATATTTTAATTTCAAGTTGAGCACTCCCCCGAAATGGGAGAGTGCCTGTATATGAATATATTTTAATTTCAAGTTGAGCACTCCTCCGAAATGGGAAGTGCCTTGATGGATATATTTAATGTCAAGTTGAGTACTCCCCCGAAATGGGAAGTGCCTGTATATGAATATATTTTAATTTCAAGTTGGGCACTCCCCATTTCGGGGGAGTGCCCAACTTGACATTGTTATCCGGTTGCCACTCCTCACAAGTAATGAATGCCAACCTTAAGAATACATTCAAGTGAGAATTTTCATAATAGAGAAAATCTGCACTGACTCAAAGAGCCTTAATTTATCAGCGTTTCAAGTTTTTTTGCCCAAACCCCAAAAGTTAGGTGATAATTTGGTATATAAAATATAATATAAGGACCAATATTTCGCGTAGGTGTGCTAAAATTCAAAACAGAAGTTATGATGATGAAAATTATCTAGGTTTTCAATATAAGGAAGGTCATTATTATTAATTCAAGTGATGGAAAGATTTATCAATGAGATAATTGCTTACTCTAGATACTGGCCATTAAATAAAATTAGTAGAGATTCGGATAATGGGTTTATTTTATTTGCGAACCAAAAGTTAAACACTATTTACTTAGAAGTTTGCTTAAGAAACATTTTGTCATTTAATGACAACGAATGGAGGGTGATTATTCTTACGTCAAAGTCAAATCATGTCGAAACTTTGCAAGTATCCGAATTTTTGGATAAATCAATTGAAGTCTATGTAAGAGACAAGTATTTTTCTGATACTTTGCTTGATTTGGATTATTATCATAGACATGTATTTTTGAAGGAATTCGTTGAAGACTTCAAGTTACAAAAATATTGCATTGTTCATCCAGACTGTTTTATTCTTAGTCACCAATTTAGTAATCTTCTAAAATCAGTGGATCTATTAAATACTTATTCAAGTCAACATTTGCCACAAAAATTGCTTTCCAATCATGAAACAACAGGGAATGGTGGTTTGATTGTACGTAGTACTCACTTATTGGATCGTGGTCTCGAAATAGAAAAAGAAAGAGTTCTTAAAAAATCCATTTATCTTTTCATGAAAAAATATAAGCTAGGCTCTTTGCCTGAATTTTATCGTTATGAAAACTTTATCGAACCTGAATTATATCAATACAGTGCGACCACTAGTTTTGTCGAAAATCCTTATTGGGTCCATCATCCACAAAAATTAGGAAGTGATTGGGAAAATTATTTGAAATCACGTTTAGCACCTTACTTTAAGGTCAAATCTATTCCAATCTTAGAAAAGTTTTCAGTGAATAATACTGTCGAAAATAATTGTTTGGCGTTAGTGAATATGGAAAATATTGGTAAAAAAGAAGAAACAGAACTTCTCCCAGAAAAACAATGGTGGTTTGGTATAACATCAGAAACTACGTTCCCATCAAAATTAAATCCACGATGTTTGGGAGTATTAAAAATAAATGAGAAGACTCCAATTTTTACGTTTTTGGAGGAGTTAAAGGATTCGAACCGATTTTATCAAAATCTATTTAAACTATTGGAAAATTATTACATTATTGGCAAACCCTATAAATTATTAAACCGTTATTCTCCAGTCGATGAAACTGTTCACCAAAAACAAGCACTCTATTTTTATAATGTAAGAGAAAGACAACCACCCAAAGATAGTTTTTTAAGAGGCAAAAAAATCGTGTTATTGGTTGATAAATTTGCAAATCTTAAAGATTATCTTTATTGCCAACCGATTTTAGTTGTAATGCCTTATCGTCATAGTAATCGAGATAAACTCCAAAATCGTATTTGGGTCAATGATTGGTCTTATTTTGGTAAATATAATGAAAATGGGCATTGTATAAATTGTTTGCTCCTTCCACCCTATTTAAAAGTAACTATCGATACTTTAGAACAAACTGTAAATGAATATTCAAATCATCAAGAGGCCAAACAAAATACTCCCTTTTATATTAAACAAAGTCAACAACAAATCGAAGACGGATACTTGCCAGCGGAAATTTATGATTTCCTACTGAAAGGCCATCCTGTTGTCACCAATAATAATATGGTTATTGACTATTTTGATGGAAGGATAAATGATTACGAAGAGTTTCTGAAAAAACGAGATCAGTTCAATTCGAATGTGTGGTATGATACATGGATGAAATTATTAAACTACTTGAAAGTTACGCGAAGTATGGAATATGGAACCACGATAATTCTTAACATAGTTGATACATTACTTAAAACAAGACAAGATAAAGCCAAATACACCGTGACAACAGAAACGAAGACTATAGACAAAATATCTGATGATAATTATCATGACAATAACTACAAGGCTAGTTCTGATCTTAGAAAATGGAACTCATCAATTCCTTTTCATGTTGCCCCAAAGAGAGCTTATTATAAAAGCGGAATAAAAAGGATGATCCAATCAGGAATTAGACAGCCTGAATTGCATACTGGAAATTGGCAGCAACCACGATCAACAAGCATGTCTGTTGGAAATTGGCAACGGTCTCAAATGATAAATCATGCAGATAAAGAACGTGTAGTATCAGCTAATTATCGTTTTGGTGGATATAATGATAAGATTGTACCTCAATTGATCGTTCCCAGAAAAAGACTTTCACTTGTTTCACTAGAACAATATAGTCTGATTAATAGAACTAAACTCTAACTGGGGAACACAGCCTGTTCTTCGGCAAGTCCTTTATTATTATGGAAAATTTGTTTTTTGCCAAATTTTCCATATAAGATAAAAGTCTTTCAATGGACTTTTGCCAAGAATATTTGTCCACATATAGTATTGTTAACTTTCTAATAGTGATAAAAATATCATGCTGCATGTAACCATACTACATGATTTTGCCGAATGGGATAATGATTGCCTGCAAACTTAACGTTCCGCGAACAGGCTATATTCCCCACGTTTGGATTTATGAAAAGAGTTTAAAGCTATTTAATTATAGATTATTATTATTCGATGTTTGGTTTAGGGAATATTCTGAGTCTTATCTTTCAACATAAAACTACTATTCTTTATTTTCTTGTGTTTTGTCTAATGGCTGCTCTTGCTTTGGTGGTGGTCAAACGTTTTCATCTATTATCCAGATTAGATAATAGTCGTTACCAAACTAGTTTAGACGATTTAAAAGCGGAGTTGGGTAATTTAAAACAAAATCAACAAGTGGTCAATAACAAATTGCAAAGTTTGAACACCAGAGTCAAATATGGGCAAATAAAATCGGATGCTCAGGATCTTCCATTTTCAAGATCGACTATGGAAAATACACCGTTTTTTAATGTAATTGGAGCAGGACTATTACATAATCTATCTGCGGATGATGAACTTTCACCAACTAACTGTCAACCCAATATCTATGAAAGTTTTGAAAAGCGAGATGGAAATCCTTTCGTATGTGACCCCGATATGAGTCAACATGTTGCTAAAGTAACAGAATTAAGTAGTGTTGAATTACCTTCGCCAATCGATTTGCCAGATATTCAAGAAAATAATTTACCTGGGATATCTGATAGTTCCCTACCAAATCAGTCTCAAATTGATTCGATTATATCACCTTCTGAAAAGATAGTTGGAGATAATGGTATCCAGAGTGCTGATATTGATGATGTAATCGAGGATGATATCATTGAGGATGATGTGATCGAAAATGATGTGATTGAAAATGATGTGATTGATGATGATGTGATTGATGATGGTGTGATTGAAGAAATGACTGAAAACCCATGTTATTTAAGTGATGTACACAGTGGAGCTAGTATTAAGACAGAAAATCTTGTCTTGAAAGGATCCATCATTGATAAACCAATTTTGAAACTAAAGACTTGTTAAGAATTATTTTATTTATAATATACATTAATAATAATGAACGCTGGATTATGTGATAAACTTTGCCCCCCTTTAATGGATGATGGACGATTTGTTACTGATTTTCGTCCTAGTTGTTATGTTCATGATTTAATTTTGAAGCAAAATTGTCTTAGGTCTAGTTATGATCTCAAGCATTTTTTGCAACAAAATGCGGTAAAACTTCAATCAATTAATCGTCAATTTTATGACTGTAAAAACAAATGCGGTCATTGTGGAGACTATTTCTTACCTGATCCAAATCGTCAAATTGAGTATTGGGATAACTATAGTCAACATTTGGGCTATGGAAATGCTATGAAATTTTGTGGAGCTGATGGCAAAACTAATAACAATAGTAACACTGCTCAATAGAAAATACTTAAACTTAAGAGTCAAATTTAAATTCTATTATTATATATAGTTTCATATGAGTGAGCATCCTTTTCAGCAAGTTCTGCAAGATAGCATCTCCGTTCCATATGATAATTTAGTAAATTATAGCCAAAATACTAAATTTGGCGACCGACTTTTTGAAAGTGATCGTCTTCGAGGTGTTATTCAATACAGTATTCATAATAACACTCTTTTTGTAACTATCGCGGGTACTATTCATGGTACTAATAGTGGTACCATCGATTATATTGCACCGGCACCAATTACAAGAGGGTATAGTTATGCGGGTTCAGGGCTTCCATATCCTAATCCCGAAGTTGCATATGAAAATAGTCAGGCAGTCGGTTCGGCTCAAGTAGATGATGATGGTGATTTTACTTTTACTATTGAATATCCTAACAGTTATTATGTTCGTCAGGGAACTGTTCTTCTTAATCCTCATGTGCATCTATATTCAGAGAATCTTGGTCGTGTTTACACTATTGAGGTTGGAGAACGAATTCCCAATAAGTCATTGACCGGTCTTTCGGATCGTTATGATCGATCATCTCGACGATAAAAGAAAGAAAACGTGCTATGAATCATGAAAAAACTTGTTTCATTTGATCTTATAATTTGAAAAAACAGTTTGGTTGTTCAAATTATAAAGCCTAGTCTATGTTTTGGTATTAATTAGAAAAGTTTGTGGGCAATTGTCTTTTCTCGATGAGTTGATCTAGAAATTCATGGTCGGTCTTAACTAAGTCCAACATTATTTTGTTAAGTTTATTTAAATTATGTGTACTATTTTCTTTGATGATATTGGTAATTGTTCTTTTTACCTTATTTTTTTCACTTATTTTGATTTCTGTCTTGATATCTTTATAAATTTTACCGTAATGATTGGCTAAGTAGTATTCATTATTTTCTTTCAATTCATATCCCAAAATCATTTTATCTGTTTGAGTGCATACGATTGCGTCTAAATCAAAAGTACCCAAAAATTTATAATAAATGTCAAGATGATTACGTATAGAAAATCGATTTTTGGTATTATCATGTCCATGTAGGTGTTTAATTAAGTATAATTCGTAGCTATCCAAAAAATAGCTTTTTAGTAGTCGTATTACTTCTTTAACACCTAACTCTTCTAGATAGCTATCCCACTTTCCGCAACTCAAAATTTTGACTCGGTTGACAGTTTTGTCAAATAATATATTAAACTGGTTGAGATCATTATCATCCATCTTGGTTGCTCCATCTACCAATTTCAAGAGACCATCATGATTTAAACAATATCCGCCCTTATATCCATCCTGTTCTAACTTTTCAAGTCTGGATTGAAAGTCTTTTTCCAATCGATCCTCAAAATCAATATGCCGAATACCTTGATGATCAGTAATCATTTTGATTTTCTCCATAGATTCCATACCCGAGACAATATTATTAATAGTTTGATAAGTATTGAATGTTTGGCTTAATTTACATATAGGATTAATGGCCCCGCGAAGAGAAATAGTATCTCGAGCCACATGTGTTTGTTCAGGTATTTGCGGTCTCATTTCCTCGACATTTATGGTATAAACATGATTCAATAATACTTCATGTTTGACCTCCTCTGTCAATTCAATGCCTCCCGTATTAGGACAAGGAGTTTTCAATTCTTCAAAATGACGCTTCATTCTATATTTCAGGTTAGTTGCATAAAAACAACGAGGACATACATACTCTCTTTTATTTCTTGGCATTTCTATTATATGTATATGATTTAAAGATATTCTTAAGGTGTTAAAATGGATTATTTATGAAAATTTTTATTTAAAAACTAAAATAGAATACTATTCTGAAATTGTCATATGATCAAACAAGGATTGGAACAAACGAAATCTAGACTCAGTCTGTGACTGATAGCATCGCGACTCAGTTTGCAAAGCGAACTGCCACTTGCAAGGCAACGACTCAGTCTGTGACTGATAGCATCGCGACTCAGTTCGCTTTGCAAACTGCCAATTACAAGGCAACAACTCACTACGTTGTTAGATTAAGTGAGTTATTGATATATGGGACTAGAATGAGGGTATTATGGGTAATAATGGGATTACTATGAGTATAATATGGGACTAGAATCACCGGATAAGATACACCCCCCCCTAAGACAAAAAATTTTAAGAACGAAATGTCCAAATTTTTGGACAATAATTTTTGAGGGCAGTAGTGACTCTTTAGAGACTGATCAAGAATTCATTCTTCCTAAACAATTAACACTATCCTGTTATACTAATAAGATGTCACCAGTCATGAACTGGTCGGCTAGATGATTAAGAGAGTGGTCAAGAATTCAATATTATAGCACAAACTGATTTATTCTTTGGTAATTTACGTGAGTTAGCGAAGGAAATAAACTCATCACCAAAGATAAGTTTATTTGTGAGTGTTAAAGTAATTGGATTAGGTGGCTAATTGATCCATGGGACTAGAATGAGGGTATTATGGGTAATAATGGGATTACTATGAGTATAATATGGGACTAGAATCACCGGATAAGATACACCCCCCTAAGACAAAAAATTTTAAGGACAAAATGTCCAAATTTTTGGACAATAATTTTAGAGGGGAGCAGTGACTCTTTAGAGACTGATCAAGAATTCATTCTTCCTAAACAATTAACACTATCCTGTTATACTAATAAGATGTCACCACTGTCGCGAGGGTTCTCTAGATGAATAGGTACATCTAGTCCTTCGTCAATCTTATTGCAACTAAAATTGCTCCCTATAATGAGAATTTTAACCTTTTATGGATGAAAACTAACTTTAGTATGCTAGTTTTATGCCAAAAATTTGTCAACTTTAGGTACAAACTAATTTATTCTTTGGTAATTACTTTCATTTATAAGATTTTTTTGTAGTATATAATCATTGTACCCAAATTCCGGATGACCGGATGAATTATCCTTTAATTACATAGATTAGCGAGTGAAACAAACGTTCTTCTGTGGCAAATTAATTTGATTAAAGTAATTGGATTAGGTGAGTTATTATTCTATGGGACTAGAATGGGATTATTATGGGTATTAGTGGGATCATTATGAGTATAATATGGGACTAGAATCACCGAACTAGAGTTTTCCCCACAAAGTCATAATTTTTATGAGTGAACTGTCTAAATTTTCGGATGATATTTTTTTGAGAATAGAGTCAATCTCATTTTACAATCATTGTATTTTATTTTCATGAATTTATTTTGGAATTAGATCAGTGTAATCCGATTCCATTTTCCATAAAACCTGAAGCTTTAAATTCTCGACACCTCTCAATTGAAGATCCATCAATATCTGAGATAATAGTTTATTGTAATCTGTGATTTATGTTAATAATTAAGAGTAATCTAATCATATGTTAGATTCTTCTCAATTATACAAGACCAGTTTGGATAGTCTATTTTCTAGCAGCTCTCTTGGCTCGTTTAGCAGCTAAAGCAGCTTGAATTTTTTGAAGCTGTTGTCCCTTTTGTTTTTGTTTTTTAGCGCTAAGATCGACAACCGCACCACCTTCTTGTTCTTCATCAACATATGTACCAAACGTTTCAGGTCCCATCGCCAGAGCAAATGGGAAAGGAGTATCAGGTTCTAAACGTTTAATACCACGCTGTCGAGCATAACGGGCCAAATCATCACGATTGGCCATATCAAGAATATTGGGACGTTCGCTTAATTCGACATCTCCATCTTCTCCATTCTGAGTAACATAACGACGATAAGCCATATAAAGAACAAAGACCAAACCAAGTGGTAAAAGAGTTCGGGGAGTCAATACATTAACACTGTTTTCAGCTAACCATTTACCTAAATAGGTATCTCCAATTACAGGTAAACCACTACCTCCATACATATCTAGTGGAGATTTCTTATCATTTTGGGCCATAGTATGAGCGATAACAGTGAGACCGAGAGGTACTGAAAGATCAATGAGATTCCCCATACCGCCACTCATTTCACTTGAATCATCCTGCAAGTTACGAAGAAGATGGGACCCAGTCATTAATCCAAGAGGAACAATCAAATCATCAAGAGTTTTTAACATGGCCTGTCCCATTACACCTGCACCAACACCAAGACCACCCTTTTGAGCTGGGCTAATTTCAACATCTTCATCACTTTCTTCAACACTAGAAAGTAAATGAGCACTGGCGGTTAAGATAGCTGGTGTTGAAAGATCGCGTGCGATTTGAGCCCATTCACCTCCTTCCATTTCCATTTCGTCCAATTCAGAAACCATTGACTCTGAATCTACAGGGGATGTACTCAAAAGATCGGTTAGCGGTCTTGGTAATTTAGGGAGCATTTCAACAAATCCTTCATAATTTTCGGCCAATGAACGTTCAAGTTGTCGGATAGCACTATCCTCTTGCGATTCTGATAGCCAATGTGCGATCATTGTTAGACCTAAGGGGATAGCAACGTCAGTTACTGGTGGGAAACCTCCTTTTTGATTCGGCATTTTAGATAAATATATAATATATTATATGATATTTAGGAAAGGCAAAAAACTCTTAAGTTTTATTTAGAGCAGAACACAAGCTAGTTTTTACTAACTAGTTAATGTGCGCGTATGTTTAAAAAAAATGATCATAAATTGAAAATTATATCTAAAAATGTCTTTAGGTCTTCATTATCTATTTAACAAAATTAACCACCCGGTTCAACAATCACCCTATCAATCTCCACCATATGCTGTTTATAATATTTGGAATCTGTATATGGTGACACCACCAACTTATTATGGGTATGGTTGTTATACGCTCTTATAAGTATAAGTCAAATCATTTTGAGATTATTATCCTTTTCTTATGGAGTTTCATATTCGGAACCAGAATAGTCCGACCTTTCTCTTTCAAGGAACTTGGCTACGGGTGATGGTAACGGGGGAAGTGTTTCGACCAAACGATCATAGTTTTGTGCTAAATATCGTTCAAGACGACGAATAGCTGTGTCTTCCTGTGAATCTGATAACCAATGGGCAATTAACGTTAATCCAAAGGGAACAGCAACGTCAGTTACTGGTGGTAATCCTCCTGTTTGTGTTTGTGTACGTTTGGGCATTTTTTGATATATTATACCAAATGATATTTGAACAAATTATAATTAAAAATAGCAGTTAATACACCAAGTCCCCCTCCAACAATAACTTGTCCAGGTGTATGACAATTGATCAAAACTCTGGAAAGACTTACACCCAAGGCGATCAAAATTAAATAGAGACTATTCCATATACCCAATAAATTCGAATTTGATAGATATAATAACCAAAAAGTGGCGACTGAACATGCAATTTGGGCATGCCCTGATGGCATACCAAATTCCACCATGGCATTTTCTTTGGAATGGCAATCGGAAATCGGAATAGTGTCTATGCTACTTAAACTAGATTTGCTTTGTGTTTCCAGTATTCGGAAACTGCCACAGGAACAGTATTCACATGGTCTTTCCCCTTGTCCAAAAACGCGAGATAAAAATGGATAATTATTCCAGTATTTTTTGGCTAATTTCTTCCATATTAACATGTTAGTTAATAATTCAATAAAGACTGATAGACTGTAAAATAAATATAGCTTAACCTGAAAAATGATTCCAAAACTCAAGAAACTGACTACAATAAACAAAGGATAGGCCCTACAAAGTCCATCCAAATAATATGTAACAATTTTCATATATATACCTATTAACAAAAAATGGGATTTCACTCTACTAGTCTAGTAATCAAAACAAGATGAACCAAACGTATTTTGTTTTGAATACAAGTATATTTTGCAACGACGCGTTACAAAGATTTAGTTATACGAAAACTTTATCCATATTAATAGGCACTACCAATTTCAAAAGCACGACGGTTAGTATCAGGTTCGATTGTGCTTTGTAGCCATGGGCTGACTGGAATTTGTGGAATGGCAGGATCGGCCCTCAATTGGAGATTGGGGTTACGGAGACTGGAGCCAGTTGTATTAATACCGAAATGGTGACCCGATTCAAGGAAGTTCTTATCAGCTAAATGTCCAGGGGTTTCAGGGTTTACTTGGGACCACATATTATAGGGATCGTCACGAGGCAAAAGTTCTTGAGCGGTTACACTGTCGCGAGGATAACAGCTAAGACCGGAATCACAACGACTGGGAACTTGGTCAATTTCCTGAGGATTGGCATGACATACACTACCACGATAACCGCTTACGTGACCATTAAGAGGGGTATAATTGTTAGAGTATTGTGGGAGAGGGAGAACTGATTTATTATGTTTTACAATGTTGAGTCCATCACATCCTGCCACTTCTTGGAACTGAACCTTCTTGGGAGCACGGACGCTAACTTCTTCCTCAGAAACGGGAAGGGTATTAAGATTATCATCAACTTGGGGGTTAGTATTACGCTTGACAACTTCAACTGGAGTTTCGGTAACAGTTGGAGTACTGGCAATTTGCTGATTTGCTGTATTGGTTCCGGTTTGTTCTAAAGTAAGAGAACCTTCATTTGAAATGGGTCCATCGGTGCTGAAAAAATATACAGCACCAACAATTAATAAAACGAGTAGAACTGCTCTTAACAAATTAGGAGACATTAGACTATATAACTTATAAAGTTTTCTTAAGAAGGTTTTTTTGTTGTTATTAATATAATACTCATCGAGAAAAATGTCTCTTAACTTAGATCCCACAACTCAAACTCAAAATCAACCAATGAATATTCCAGTTAATACTGGAATTACAAATTTTGCTTATTCTCTTCATGAGTTTCATCCTCATCTTCAAAATCTTCTCAAGCAGCAAGTTGAAATTTATGTTCCTTGGGTTCCGCAAGGTATCGTTAGACCTTTAGATGATTTTACCCAAATGCGTTGTAACTATCATCATCAATGATAATCCGATTGATTGCAAAACTTTGGATGATCAATCTAGATAATTGACAAACTGACCAATTATCTAGATTGAGTTCTTCTTATTTTTCTCAAGATTAATTTTACCTAAATTCTAGGTCGGTTATATAGTGTAATCATATAATATGTCTTATTGTTTATATTCCTACGGAAATATATCCGAATGTCACAGAGAAAGATGGAAAAATACTCCTTTTTGTAAAACTCATTATTATCAATTAACCGATCTGATTTTTGAAACTGAAACTGAAACTGAAACTGAAACTGAAACTGAAACTGAAACTGAAACTGAAACTGAAACTGAAACTGAAACTGAAACTGAAACTGAAACTGAAACTGAAAC
>Ga0180437_10006698_pt1 | contig 15237 bp, 12 predicted proteins | sample SS_ome_4_FD_132410 | JGI IMG/M metagenome (GOLD analysis project Ga0180437, IMG submission 132410) | Hypersaline lake sediment archaeal communities from the Salton Sea, California, USA - SS_3_D_1 metaG | ecosystem: Environmental > Aquatic > Non-marine Saline and Alkaline > Hypersaline >...
CACTGCCGTCAGGCAGAACCTACGGGCAATGCGCTCGCTTATTCGGTTCATCCGGCATAGCATGGCTCCTGCTTCGGTGGCCAGTGCTCGGAGGCGAGTGATCTAACGTGTTTGAGGAGATTCCTGATCCGTTGCGGGGCTCCCATGGAACAGGAAACACGAAGGAATCCCACGGGGGCTTGAGGAAGGGGCAAAAGAAAACCGATTCCCATGATCCCAACGACGAAGGGCTGAAAACCATTGAGGCGTTGGTTCACGGGGGATCCATTTTGATAAGCCAACTTCTGGGATATGGCGGGGAAGGAAGGTGCCGGGTCAGACCCATTGCCCTGAACCGATTGGCCAAAAATAGGACGATAAACGTTACACACAAGGAAATGCGGGCAGGGGCTTGGACTCGCTTCGGAGGCTTCGCTTCATGTCTCTATCTTTTTGCTGTAAAAGAGCTCGGCACAGCAATGAGTGTATCACTTTCATCTAGCGATGGCCGTTCTCTATCCATGTGGCTGGCCGTTTCAACCTTGAAGGCCATGACAGTCTCTTTGATTTGTCCAACCATGGTTTCCACTTCAGCACTAGCGTGCGCAACCTCCTCAGCGGCAGTATTGGAAGCGGTAGCAGCATCACTGAGCCCCCTGATGTTTGACGACATCATGCTTACCCCTTTCGCGGCCCCTCCGGCTCTCTCGGCCATGTCGTTGGTGCCTTGGGCGATCCCGGCCATGGACTGTGCGATATTGTCTATGCCGGTACTGGCCTGGTTGACATTGCCTGATATCTCATTTGTCGTGATTTTCTGTTTTTGCACTGATTCCGTAATCCCGATGGATGACTCGTTTATGTTGTTGATAATGTCCGCTATGTCGGCAATCACCTCTCGTGCGGCTTGGGTATTAGTCTGAACCCCATTGATTCGTTTCGCAATATCCCCGGCAGCCTGGCCACTCTGATTTGCAAGCTCCTTAATTTCATTGGCCACGACCGCAAAACCTCTCCCCGCAGCTCCGGCTGAGGCAGCCTCAATGGTGGCGTTGAGGGCAAGCAGATTTGTCTGTTCAGCAATTCGCCTAATCAGTGTCGTTACATCGCTAATGCCGGTTGCAGCTTTGCCCAGCGCATTCACCGTGTCCGTTGCCGATTTCGACATCTTTATGGCCATTCCGGCGATTTCGGAACCGGCCTGTGCGTTCGCTGCCACGTCACTCAGTGCAGTGTACATCTCCTCAATAGACGAGGCGACTGCATTCATGTTCTGCGACATTTGCTCTGCGGTAGAGGAAACACTATGAACATTCGTGCTCATCTCTTCGGTTGCAGATGCCATTGCGTTGATGCTGGCGGACATTTCCTCCGCTGCGTCGGCAACGGTATCAGACTGTGATGTCATTTCTTCGGCAAATGATACCATCTGCCCTGATAGAAGGTGGACATCCGACGAGGAGGCACTCAGCTTCTCTGCCTTGTCAGCAATGTCCTCGACCATACCCTGGACTGTTTCGAGAAGGCGATTAAGCCACGTTGCCAGTTCGCCCACTTCGTCCCCATTGTGTACTTCAAGCCGTGCAGTCAGGTTAACCTCTCCCTCAGCGATGTTCTTCACTGTATTGGTGACCTGTATGATTGGGCCGGTTATTTTTCCAGCAACAAACCACAGCGCCACCAGCGTCACAACAGCACAGAACATGCCGATTACGATCATTTTCCACATCACTTTGCGACACGTAGCAGTGGATTCGTCCCTCGGCACCACGCCACGCACAGACCACGACGCATTGGATTTGGTCTTGTGTCCTTTTTGCACTAGGGGCAGGATCTTTTCATCGTCAAGGGGGAGACGCACGTCCCTACCTTTGACCGTTGACAGGGTCTGGGCAGAGGCGTGGGCTGCGCCAAGGATCCCTTCTGTCTCGCACTGGATCATAGGGGCCTGCCTACTTGCCGGTGCGACAGTCTTTTTCAGGTAACCACCAGGGGCAAGGGTTCGTAGGGATAGTGCTGCAAATGATGTAATGATCAATGCCGTGGCCAGGACACATGCTCCTGCCCAAAGGCTGATTGTGGTCTTAATAGATCTTAGTTTCATGGTCTTATCTCCTGGATCTATCCTATATCCTGTAGCCACGGTTTTGCCATTCTCTCAACTCGCCCAGGGACTTATTCGAATCCCTTTAGCAATCCCAACTCAGTGGGAACCAGCCCACAGAAAGAAAAGCTGTCAGATCTTTTTCACCCCTCTGAATGCACGAAGGCCAAGACGAACAACTCGCCGGCAACATTGAACATAGCGCCTTGTGGTGTTTCAATTTCAGAGCATGCCTGTAGTCTTTCTACCGCTGGAATCTCAGGGCCGACCGCACCGTCAAGGGTCATGGAGGTTATGAGGCTTCCGGCCATTACGTTGGCAGCCTCTCTAAACACATCCAAAAGGTCGCTCTCTTCGGTCGCCTCATTGGTTCCCAAAAGATTCTTTGCCATGCTGGTCACCAATCTTTCAGAGGCGTAGAACACGAACATCTCTGGATTATTTCTCACCCGAACCTTGGCCTTGAAACACGACTCAGGGATGGAAACGGAGGAGTCATCTCTTTCGACCGGTTCTGGGGACATGAAGTACATCTCCTCGAAAACATTACGAATGACTTGCTCTACGAGATTTTGGATTTCTTCTCTTTTCATCTCCGGCTCCGCCTGATCACTGCTTTTGATACACGCCGGGCATGACGTACCGGAAGGAATGGTCAATGCCGGTTAGTGTCTCTGAGTGTCCTATGAATAGGTATCCGCCATGGAAGAGAGACTCGTGGAACTTGTTAATCAACTCTTGCTGGGTCCTTCTGTGAAAATAGATCATCACGTTTCGGCAAAATATGACGTTGAAGACCTCCCTGAACAGAAAGGGGTCCATGAGATTAAAACGCCTGAATTCGGTTATGTCTCTCAATACCCGTTTTACTCTAAAATTGCCCTCCTGCTTACCATACCCCATCTGAAAATACTTCCTGAGCGCCACTTGCGGGATGTTGGAAACACGGTTGCCAGGGTAGATCCCCGTCTTAGCCTTTGCCAGCACATTCGTAGAAATATCTGTAGCAAGGATCTTCATGTAAAGACTTGCACGTGCACCGAAGTATTCCAACAGCACAATGGCCAAGGAATAAGCCTCCTCCCCGCTTGAACATCCTGCGCTCCAAAATCGAAACTTCCGAGATCGTCCGTGACCCTCCATATAGGATGGCAACACCTTCTCTCTCAAGAAATCGAAGTGCTTCTCCTCCCTGAAAAAACTGGTCTGGTTCGTGGAGATCACATCCAGCATCCACACCAATTCTTCCCCACTCTCATCATTCGTCAAAAACCTCCAGTACGCCTTGAAGTCCTTCGAACCCGTTTCACGCAGCCGCTTGCCCAGGCGTGCGCGGACCAGCTCCTTCTTACCCTCATGGAGATGAATGCCACTCTCTTCATGAACCAACCTGCTGAAACGCCTGAAATCACAGTCTGTCAGATCCCTTGACATCATGTCGAAACCTTTTGGAGATCCTCTGGGGCGTTCTCAGAGAGCCCAAATACTCCGGCCACATCCAGAATCAGCCCCACCCTGCCATCGGCAAGGATGGCAGCCCCAGCCACCCCTTTGACCTTCTTTAACCCTTGTCCCAGGCTCTTAATCACCACTTCTTGCTTGCCAATCAAGTCATCTACTAGCAGACACTTGCGCTGCCCATCGCTCTCAGCCACGACCACAATGGCTTCCCAGGGGTCTCTTTGCAAGGGCTCAAAATCGAACAAGGAATGGAGCCTCACCAGAGGATGGAGACTGTCGCGGATCTTCATCAACTCACCACGGTTTGCCACATTGGTGTAGGCAGACCTGTCCGGCTTGATGGATTCAATCACTGAAGCTGTGGGAATGATGAAGTCTCTGTTTCCTGCACGGACGATGATCCCGTCGATGACCGCCGTGGTCAGGGGCAATTTCATCCGGACCGTTGTCCCTTCATCCTTCACCGAATGCATTTCAAGCTTTCCCCGCATCCTGTCAACAGCGCGTTTGACCACATCCATCCCTACACCTCGACCGGACACCTCAGTCACCTTTTCAGCTGTTGAAAAACCAGGCCGACAAATCAGGTTGAAGATCTGCTGATCAGAGAGACTATCATCAGCGCTGATCAATCCGCGCTGCACCGCCTTCTTGAAAATCTTATTGCTGTCAAGGCCCTTGCCGTTGTCTGAGATGTCTATGACAATTCCGCCCCCTTTGTGATAGGCTTTAAGCGTCACTGTGGCAGTCCCTGGCTTTCCCAAGGCTTTTCGCACGTCGGGTGTTTCAATCCCATGATCAATGCAATTTCTGACTGTGTGCACCAGTGGATCATAGATCTCTTCGACCATATTCCGGTCAATTTCAGTGTCCTCGCCAATCATCTGGAGGGTGACGAGTTTGCCCGACTTCTTCGAGAGATCCCGTACAAGTCGTAGCATCTTCTGGAAGGTTTCTTTCATGGCCACCATGCGCATAGACATGGAAACCTTCTGTATCTCAGAGGTGATCCTTCCTAGTTGGGTGAAGTTCCCATAGAGTTGCGTATCTTGGCCCACCAGATTGCTTATGTCTCGGCCTAACATGGCCTGCGTAATGACAAGTTCCCCAACCATGTCTACCATGTTGTCGAGTTTGTGTGTATCCACCTTTGCAAAGGCCGTGGAGGCGGGCCTCTGCTGCTCCCAAGTGTGGCCGCCCCGAGACTTCTTTTGCTCTCGAAGGGCCTCTGCCACATCCCGAGCCCGCACCTTATCGTCCTCCATCAAGATCTCACCAATTTTCTTGTCCGTTTGGCCCTGCTTCTCAAGGGCCTCTGCCACATCCTGGGTGCTGACGGCCCCTTTTTCAACCAATATGTCTCCTGTGTCTGCGCCATCGCCTATGGGAAAGGCTTCGGTTTCCTCTGTTGGTTCCATCTCTGCCTTCCCGACCTGAAGCGTTTTCAAGCGACTTAGAAAATCGTCCAATTGAAAATCGGCATCTTGAATCTTTCCTGTATCAAGCTCCTGCCTGAGATGGTTGATCATGGCAGTCATTAAGTCCACCGCATCAAGGATCACGTCAGTGACGGCCTCATCCACAATTAGTTTCTGATTTATGGCGTCATCCAGAAGTGTCTCCACCTCGTGGGCCAGGAGATTGATATGAGTCAGATTCAGAAATCCGGAGATCCCCTTTATGGTGTGAAAGAGTCTCAGGATGGTATTCATGACATCAAGATCCTGGGGATTTTGTTCAAGGGTGAGGACATTGACCTCAATGGTGCCGAGATGTTCCAGGGCTTCCATGGTGAAGCCCTCCAAGAGCTCTTTGTCCTGAGCAATGTCGGAGGAGGCTTTCTCCATGGGATCCCTCGTGGTAGCACTACCAGATAAACCACATTCACAAAGATACTTGGCGATCTTCTTTGAGGAAGCTCCTATGTCCTCTCCATCTCTTAAAATCTCCTGAAAGAGCGATATCCCGTCCTCAATCTGTTTCATGCACTGCCTTGGCTCTGCCTGCTCATCTGATGCAAGTCTCTCTGCAATGGATTTTATGCCCATGGCAAGATCGACGAAGGTCTCCTTGCCCGCTTCTTTGAACAGGTCCGACACCCCGTCCAAATAGTTCAGGATCACAGCTGCGCCCTCAACATCTTTCGGCTTCACCAACACCACCTCAAGAGCTAGTTTCTCGATCAACTCTCGCGCGGCACGCAGATGGTCTTTCATCTTGCGACTCCTCTCTAGAGTACGTTCATAATCTCCTGAGCAACCCGATCTAATGAAGCGACTTTCTCCACTGCACCTATCTTGGCTGCCTCCTTGGGCATGCCATACACCACGCAGGACCCCTCATCCTGCCCAATCGTCCTTGCCTCAGCCCGTCGCATTTTCAACAGACCACGAGCGCCATCTGAACCCATACCCGTCAGGATCACGCCCACGGCGTTTGCTCCGGCACATTCTGCGGTGGACTGAAAAAGCACGTCGACCGAGGGCCTCTGATGTCGCACTCTGGGTCCATCTTTCACGCATACGTAATATCGAGCCCCGCTACGCCTCAACAATGTGTGATAGTTTCCAGGGGCAATCAGTGCTCGCCCGGGCAGCACTGAATCGCCGTCTTCAGCCTCCTTTACCTCGATGGCACATACGGAGTTCAGTCTTTGCGCAAAGGTTGTGGTAAGGTTGGGCGGCAGATGCTGCACGGCTACCACCCCAGGAGCGCTTTGTGGGAGTTGGGACAAGACCTTCTTCAGGGCTTCAGTTCCGCCGGTGGAAGCGCCCACTGTAATCACCTTACCTGTCGTTTCTTTCATTGCATGGCTGGAGACTCTAAGATCCTGTGCACTGTCGTCCATCTGCCTGGCCACTCGTGCCCTGGCGGCGGCCCGTATCTTGTCCCCAAGCTGTTGTCTCATATCGCCGACCGAATAGGCCCCCCCCGGCTTTGACACCACCTCCACGGCCCCACTTTCCATAGCCTCCAAGGCCAGCACGCCCCCCTTGAGTGTAAGCGAACTCACCACAATGACGGGAAGAGGGTAGTATCTCATCAATTTCTTCAGGAAGGTTATCCCATCCATCCTCGGCATCTCGATGTCCAGGGTCATGACATCTGGTCGCAACTTGACAATCTTGTCCCTGGCCACATAGGGGTCAACGGCCGTTCCTACGACTTGAATCCCAGACTCCCCGGATAGCTCCTGGGAAAGGATCTTCCTTACGATTGCCGAATCGTCCACGACCAATACTCTGATGTCCCTCATCAAGGCCCCCCGTAAGCCTTGCGCCTTATTGAAGCCACGGCGCCCTATTTTCTGGCAACATGCCAAGAGCTCGGCGTTGAGCAAAGAGAAGACCTCATGTCTTGAAAATTTCCTCTCTGCCCTGTGCTCTAGGCTATCAGAAATCACAACCTCCGACCTGATCTCTGTGCAGGACGGCTGACTCAGCCACGCCCAACACCTCCATCAGCGTCTTCTTGATCTGCTCAGGCTTGAAGGGCTTCTTTATACAGGCCTTGGCGCCCAGACCCATGAGTTCGTCGATCCGTTCTTCTCGGCCCTCTGTGGTCACCATCACGACCGGTGCCCTTGACGCCAAGTTTTGCTCGAGTAAGGCCTTCAAGAAGGCATAACCATCCATCTCCGGCATGCGAACATCACTTAGAATCACGTCAGCCCATTCCTTCTCGAGCATAGCCAATGCCTCCTGGCCGTTTCCTGCTTCAAAGATCTGGCCAAGATCAAAGCCTGACATTTCAATACTCTTCTTGATCACGCCTCGCATGGTGGAAGAATCGTCGACAATCAAAACGTTGAAAGCCATAGGATCTCTCCTTGTTTAGAGTTTTGAACCATAGCGTCTGGAATTTCTCTTGCACTGACGCCGAAAGATTCTCATAATCGGAAGGAACCATTCAATATCCATCACAGGATCCTCTCCCCTCCACCAGATACCTTTATGGACAGTACACCTGAGGCAACACTCAACCGCATCGTTCTGTTCGAATGGCCTCCCACATCTTCAGCGTCAATCATCACATTGTTGCGCCAGAAGATCTTTCTAAGGGCCACGTAGTTGCGTCTTCCGATATCAAACACCCCTGATGGGTCCATGATCTGCGAGCCCCCTGCAACTTTGATAATCATCCGGGACTTCTTGGCCCCAAGCTTGTAGCATGCCTTAAACAGGAGAGGGATCCCAGTGTCAGCAAACATCAATGGCGCGCTTTTCGCCTTCTCATGGTCAATCTTGGATTCAGGGAGCATATAATGGAGCAATCCTCCCGCCCTGGCTACAGGATCATATACAGCGACTCCGATACAGGAGCCCAAGCAATGGGTCACCAGAATTACTTCTGTCTGATCACTCACCTTCATGTCTGCCACGCCTACCACAACATTCAACAGTCTGATTCCTTCTCGCCAGAGCTGGGTCTTTGCACATGTCCTTTCAAAATGAGAGGCCTTACAATGACTCCCTCTTCCAAGATCCATGCACCCCTAACGGTCAATTTCATAGGGATACCAGTCTGACTTTCGAAGCCTGTCCACTTTCAGCACAGCTATTTCATTCGTACGGGCATTAAACACAACCTTTCTCCCCTTCTGGCCGCCCACATCTTCAGAAATGATGGGAATTCGTCGGCTGGCGAGAATCCTTCTTGCTATGATGACATTGGCACGGCCAACGTTTCTGGTACACACCTTACGATTGTGTGCTCCTCCGAAAACTTGGGCCTCCAGGTGTTTCACTTTCGAGCCATCATCGATCATCATCTGCACGAGGGTCAAGGTGGCCACGTTACCGTATCGGGCCGTAGCTCGGTACTTGTCGTGCACACAAGGCGCTTGGAAGTGGCTCATTCCCCCCACCAGGCGCTTTCTGTCATAAACAGACACCGCCACGGAGGATCCAACTACCACAGATATGACGGTGGGCCTCGTCGGCAGGAAGATATGTCCCGGCTCCAGGAAATAGTTCATCGGGACCAGGCCGTCCGATTCGTTGAGCATGTGTAATCTTCCCTCCAATCCAACTATTCATCCATTGCGCCTTTGTTCTGTTCGCTCCATGGGTGCATAACCTTTTTTGGCATTTGACCTTTTTCCTTCAAGCATTTCTACGCCTGGTTGCCAAACTCTCCTTTCCCCAAATCTTTACTACCAGCGACTGCGGCCTCACGGGCAAGGAGGAGGTTCAACCTCCCCCTTGCCCTCTGGGAGGGGCACTTCTACTGGGCCTTAGAAGTCCTTGAATTCATCTTCATCCATGGGGATAACCTGGTCCGGTTTGACTTCCTTCCCCTGGGGGACTCCCAACCGCTGGGCTTCGCCCGTGACTCTTGCAGGAACGGCAAATGCCTCCCCGCTTCCAGGACGAGCCGTTGCCGCGATTGCGTGTTGTTCTATCGTCTGACCAAGGTGCCTATGGCCATTCCGCTTGCTGCCGGCAACAATGGCTATAAGAGCACTGACATTTTCCTTCATCTGCTGGGCCTGGGCACTCAGCTCTTCAGAGGCTGAAGCAGACTCTTCCGCACTCGCTGCTGCCCGCTGGACTACCTTGTCCATCTCGGAGACAGCCCGGTTGACCTCGTCAATTCCCTGGGCCTGTTCATTGGAAGCTGCAGCGATTTCCCCGACCAACTCGCCTACCTTGGAAGCGCTTTTTGCCACCTCTTCAAAGGACTCGTTGGTGCTGGCCACAACCTCTGATCCCTCCTTAACCTTCTTCACTGTGCCTTCGATCAGTCCTGCCGTGTTTTTGGCAGCCTCAGCAGCGCGCATGGCTAGGTTCCTAACCTCGTCGGCCACCACGGCGAATCCGGCTCCGGCCTCACCAGCTCTCGCTGCCTCAACCGCAGCATTTAGGGCCAATAGGTTCGTCTGAAAGGCAATTTCATCAATGGTCTTGATGATCTTGGAGGTCTCCTCACTGGACTTTGAGATCTCTCCCATGGAAGTAGTCAGCTCGCTCATGGAACGGTTTGCCTTGGAAACGATCTGGTTGGCTTCCTTCATAAGATTGTCGGCCTGGTTGGCATTGTCCGCATTCTGCCTGGTCATGGAGGCCATCTCCTCCAAAGACGAAGAGCTCTCCTCTAAGGCGGACGCCTGTTCACCTGACCCCTCTGCCAACGCCTGGCTGGAGGATGCCACCTGCCCGGAGGCTGATGCCACCTGGTCGGCCCCTTCACCCAACCCCTCAATGATTCGGTTGACGGGTTTCGTGATTCCTCTGGTAATAAAGACCGCGAAAAGTATACCTATGAAAATGCCAGCGACAGAAAAGCCCAGGGCAAGCGTAGCCGACCTGTGTTGGGCACTGGCAGCATCCCTCATCTTTCCGTCTTTGGCCGGGTCAATCACGGTCTCCATGGCGTCTTCCAAAAGGACCTCCAAGGACTGAACGGAACTATCCACACGGTGGCTCAATTCTTCCCTGTTGGTGGCTTCTGCTCGATAGCTGTTCGCCACCTCTTGAAAAGATTTGAGGTAATTATCGATCCTGCCGGCAGCCGCTTCCATTTCTTCTTCACCGGCAAGTACCTCTTGCCAGTCTCCGAGGCCATCCCCTGCAGCCCCCTGGGCCGCCAACAACTTGGCCCAGTTTTCTTCGCTGCTGCTGGCTTCGTAGTCATGGGCTGCGGTCTGTAACTTCAAAACATTGGCAATAACAGCCTCGTTCATGACCATGTCGATGGCACCCCATCTTACCATTTTCGATATACTTTCTGACTTCTCTGCGGCTTCTTTGGCCGGGTCGATCACGCCCTCCATAGTTGCTTCAAGATCGACGATACACGCGTCTACCAACTCATCCCATTGCTGCCTCATTTCAGCAGTAGCAGTCAGGGATTCGCTGTATTCGTCTATGACCGTCCCGGTCATCGCAAGATGATCCTTGACGCTTGAGGCGACTTTTGCCAGCTCCGCATTTTCCATGACCATGGACTGCCACGTTGCGGCTCCTTTATCCGCTTTTCCCAGTGCTTCTTTTAGGGCACTTAAGTTGGCCTCATTGGGGTTGGAGCTATAGACCGCCATAGCGTTGTCCAACTTCAGAACATTTTGCGTTACGTCCTCATTCATGACCATGTCAATGTCGCCCCATAAGCCATATTCGACCATATGTGAGCGGACATCGTCGACACCGCTCCAGCCTACAAAACCAAGGACCGATGCTATCAGGATGACTATCCCGAAACCGGTGCCGATTCTCATTCCTAATTTCATGTTTCTAAACATTTTTGATACCTCCCTCCCTATTAGTGCTTGTATGTTGCTTCTTCCTTGCCGCCGGTAACCCGAAGTTCATATTGACTAAGCCGCCTGCTCCAACGCTGTGATTTCTTCAGCGCTCAGCACGCGATCAATGTCGAGTAGGATCTTAACCCCCCCGTCCATCTTCGCCATGCCATAGATGTAGTCCAAGTTCAGCTTGGTGCCGAAGGTGGGGGTGTCCTCGATATCTTCGCCTTTAATGTTCAAGACCTCTGACACGGCATCGACTACGATACCGATCTGGATGGTCCCTGATGGGCCTTCAATCTCCACTACAATGATGCAGGTCCTTTCAGTGTAATCGATGGCCTCGATACCAAATCGAAGCCTCAGATCCATTACAGGGATGACCTTGCCGCGAAGATTAACTACCCCCTTCACATAGTCTGGTGTGTGAGGGACTGGGGTGATCGGCATCATCCCTATGATCTCCTTGATTTTTAGGATGCCGATGCCATACTCCTCATTGGCCAACGTGAAAGTTAGGAACTTTCCTTCTTTGTCGCCTATGACATCCACTGCCTCTTTCATTGTTTTAGCTAAGTCCGCCATACCTCTTTTCACCTCCTAGTCTTATTGTGATGGGTCATGAGTCATTCTGATAACGCGCCGTTCTTTCTTCCATAACTTCATTATACGTAAACCGTTCGCTGAAAGATGTTCCGTCTTCCCAGCCGTGGGCCTTCCGGCCCCAAAGAGAAATGCGCCTTGCCACCCATCATGCTCAATCCCGAATGCCGTAATCAAACTACATTCTGATAAGGCATCACCTCCAAATCTTTCATGCTTGTTTGGCCTGTGGTTTCATCTTCTAGGATAATCCCTTCATGGCACTGATCATTCCCGAGAGTACCTCAGGAGAAAAAGGCTTTTCCATATACCCACAACCGCCGACTTGCATAATCTCCCTCTCCAGACTGGGGCTCCCATAAGCCGTTATAAGAATGGCCGGAATGTCCAGTGCCAATTCTCTGGCTGATTGAATGAGTTCCAGTCCGTTCATACCTGGCATCCTCATATCGGTGATGAGGAGCTCAACGCGTTCTTCTCCGCTATTCGAGGTACCGAGAATGTCTAATGCTTCATAACCATTATTCGCCGTAACCACTTCATGCCCCATACTCCGCAAGCCGAATCCAAGAGCATTCCCAGTCCCCTGGTCATCATCTACGATCAGAATTCTCATCGTTGAAACCTTTCCCTCTACGTCCACTCAGAGCTGTTTCTTCCACAATCCAGTGACAATGCCACTAGAGGCGCCACCAGTTCTTTGCCCGTTCGTGGAGCCACCCATTCATCAACCGTGCCAACCTGCGGGGATCTCTTTAGGAGGTCTAAAATATTCGGAAATTACAGGGGTTATGAAAGAAGCGTACTGGGAAGTATTAACCCTGAAGAAAGAAGTGGACTCGAGGCAACACGCCAAAATGGCACGTCGCCCCAGACGATTCGAACCCTTTGTATGTTATTTCAAATAATTGATAGTCACGTGCCAATACAGGTTGGGTGCGTCAATATGGCGCTTTCAAGTGATACACGATCTGCCATTCAACTATGTAGCCTTGTGAAAGGCTTTCAGTTTTCTTTGAAGTGTCCTTAATCCTATGCCCAGGATTTCCGCAGCCCTGGTGCGATTCCCGCCCGTTTTCTCCAGCACATGCCTTATGTGCCGCTCTTCAACTTCAGACAAGGGAACCAATTCATCCGCGCCCGTTTCCACAGGAGCCCTAGCTGTCAGGTATTCGGGAGCGCAGGAGAGGGTTAGAACGTTATCTCTTTCCAAAAGCACGGCTGAGCCTATGATATTCTCCAGTTCTCGAACGTTGCCAGGGAAAGGGTAGCCTAACAGACAGGTCGCCAGATCTGGAGCCAGAGATGTAATGTCCTTCTGATTTATTTCGGCGTGAATCTTGAGGAAATGGCGTGCTAAGGGCAGTATATCTTCTTTTCTCTCCCTTAAGGGCGGAACATCTATTTGGAATCCGTTGAGGCGGTAGAATAGATCCTCCCGAAACCGGCCCTCTTCCGTCTCTTTTCTGATGTCCCGATTTGTGGCGGCTACGATGCGCACGTCTACGTTCTTTGCCTCTGTGCCCCCTAATTGATAGAGTTCCCTTTCCTCGATAACACGCAGGAGCTTTGCTTGCAGGTCAGGGGCAAGTTCAGCTATCTCGTCCATAAAGAGCGTGCCCCCCTGAGCCATCTCAAAGAACCCCCTTTTCTCAGTTGTGGCACCGGTGTAGGCACCCTTGGTATGGCCGAAAAAGTCATCCTCAAAGAGTGTTTTGCTGGAGGCGGCCATATTGACTGCCACAAATGGACCGTTTGAGCGATGGCTCAATGTGTGGACAATACGTGCCAGCATCTCCTTGCCCGTTCCCGTTTCCCCGGTAATCACCAAGTTGTACTCCGTAGGGGCAGCGGTTTCCGTCTGATGAAAGACCACTGCCATTCCTTCATCTTTAGCAACCATATCGGCAAATGCAGAGGGCGTCTTCAGGTTTGAAAAAGACTGACTTGTTTGAAGAATGGAGAGTCTTTGTCGAAGGCTGTGTCTTTCAAGGGCATTATTGATGGAGATGAGGAGCCTTTCGTGTTGAAGCGGCTTGACCAGGTAATCGAAAGCCCCGAATCGCATGGCCTGGACGGCAGAAGAGACTTCATCGGTGGCTGTAATGACCAGACATTCTGTGTCCGGGAACGCTTCTTTTAGCTGTTGGAGAACGTGCATACCGTCCAAGTGAGGCATGACCAAATCCAACAGAACAAGATGAAAATGGTATTTTTGAACCAAATCCATGACGCGCCTACTGTCAGAAACAAGGGCTGGTTCTGGAAGCCCTGAGCTGACGAGGATCGTCTTGACGCTGAGCAGGAGGCCCACATCGTTATCAACTACTAAGATGGGGGTTTCACTACCCGGGATGGATTCCATATGGACCTCCGAAAAATTGATGATTGACGATTGAATGTTTAGACACAAACTCACCGCCCGCTCGCATTCACTCGCTCGAGACGCAAAGGACGCAACGCAATTCGTCATTTGCCTTTCACTGGGACGCCGAAAAGCAAATAGCAACTGGCCCTTCTGGCAAAAGCAATGAGCATCAGCGACCTTTCAATTTAACTATCTGGCAATAGATATGCCTTTTGCACTCCCTATCCGTTTCTGTTCGCTATAGGCCGTAGCTTTTTATGTTTTTCGGCGTTTCAGCGGAAAACACAAAGAGAACTAAACGTTGCACTCTTTGCACCGGTTGGTTCGTTCTTTCAGCTCGTCGCTTTTCATTATAACGAATATGCAATCGCCAATCTTCAATCTAACTTTTCAACATATCATCCACTCTCTTTATAAAGTCATGCAGATCAAATGGTTTTTCAATTATATTAACAAACCCCAAATCAACAATCTCTTTCAGCTTCGGGCGGTCCGGAAATCCGGTCATAATGATCACTTTCATTCCCGATAACTCAGGCTCATTCTTTATCGTTTGGCAGACACGAACGCCATCCATCTGTGGCATGAACACATCGAGAATGAGGAGGTCCGGCCGGTAGGTTCCAAATTTGATCAAAGCCTCAGTCCCGTTACCCGCCGCCTCTACCTGGTACGGCCGGTCCCGGGTCAAGGCTTCACTCAGCGCGTCTCGAATTTGTTTCTCATCGTCTACGATCAAGACTTTGGCTCCTTTTTCTTTCACCTCCGTAGGGAAAGCGACAGTAAACGTTGTTCCCTTTCCCTCTTGGCTTAAAAAGCTAACGTCACCACTGTGGCCCTTCACCAGGCTATAGGTGACCGATAGGCCCAGGCCAGTGCCGCCTTCAGCCTGTCTATCGGTAACAAAAGGATCAAAGACCCTGTCTCGAACAGAGGGGGAGATGCCCCTGCCATTGTCCGACACTGAAACAAGTACTTCCCCCTTTTTCTTATTGTATCGTGTAGCTATCTTAATTTCCCCCTTGTCGTGGTCGATGGCCTGCACAGCGTTCAGTGCGAGGTTGAGTACGATCTGTTCAATGTTTTGGAGGTTCCCTTGCAGCCCAGGAAGATTTTCTTCAAGGTCAAGCGTAAGGTCTATGCCTGATTTAACAATGGTGGATTGCGCAAGTCGGGAGGCATTTCTAATAGCGTCATTGATATTCACTGGCTGCTTGTCGGCAACATGTGTTTGCCGGGCAAACCTTTTTAGTGCCGACACAATATTTGCTATACGATCACACGCCAGTCTCATATCCAAAAGAAGCTGCCCCACGTTCCCTTTCAGAAACCCATAAGTAAGGCCGCCATATTTCTTTCCAGGTTCCTTAACTGCACGTTCTTCCAACACCGGCTGAACATCATGCCAGATCTTTTCCAAGAGAGGGACGTTGAACATGATCAAGTTGATGGGATTATTCACTTCGTGTGCCACAC
>Ga0180437_10006700_pt1 | contig 15234 bp, 5 predicted proteins | sample SS_ome_4_FD_132410 | JGI IMG/M metagenome (GOLD analysis project Ga0180437, IMG submission 132410) | Hypersaline lake sediment archaeal communities from the Salton Sea, California, USA - SS_3_D_1 metaG | ecosystem: Environmental > Aquatic > Non-marine Saline and Alkaline > Hypersaline > Sediment...
GTGAAATTCCTTGTTTCGCTCGTATTTACATTATTCGCATCATCTATACAAGTCACGTTCCAATCTCTGGTTCCGTCACTGAATCCTGTTATTGTATAATTAGTTGGTGTGTTATTCAATGATCCTATGTTTGAAGCGTTGATTGTTCCATTTATCGTGAGATTGCATGTCAGATTTGTGTCAATTCCATCTATAGCGGTCCATGTGAAGTTTATGTCTCTGATTCTGGTGGTGAAATTATCAGGAGGATAATTCAAGGCAATGCTTGGTTCTGTGGCATCAACATTGAATGTCCTTGTCTCGCTCGTATTAGTATTATTGTTATCATCTATGCAAGTGATGTTCCATCTGTGAGGTCCGTCTGTAAAACCGCTCACGCTATAATTGATAGGTGTATTATTCAATGATGCAATATTCGAAGCATTCACAGTTCCATCTATTGTAAGATTGCATGTGAGATTCGTATCATAGTCTATTGCTGTCCAGTTGAAGTTGATTGAGTTGAGTTGTGTTGAATAATTGTCTGGCGGGAAGTTCAATACTATTGTAGGAGGCGTAACATCTAGGAATGAAATGTTTGCGAAATCGCTCAATGTTATTGTCTGTCCTCCCCCTCCGCTGCAAGTCACATTGTAATACTTGATTCCGTGCAATGGGAATGATCTATTGTATTCGTATAATTGTGAAGTTGCATTGTATGCCATTATGGCGCCGAAATCAGTGAAATTGATTGTACAAGTAGCTCCGAGGAATGGCTGGCCATTAGTCTTCTTTGTATAGTTTGCAAAGAAATCAACTTGTTCATTCGGATACTTGGTCAGATTGTTCTTGTCAGAGTCTGTCTCGTCCCAGATCTCTAGTTCGCTGTTTCCGACTGTAGTATAATTGGTAAATCTTGTGACATTGAATATTGCGATTCCTGTGGATACATTATAGCTGGCATTTGAGCAGTATGTTTCATTGCACAAGATTCCATCTTTTAATATGAGAGGTGTGGCGTCCCAAGTGAGATTCCTGAATGTAAGCTCAGCTGTTGTATTGAATGTTGGATTCAGGCCGAAGATGACTTCTATGAAATTGTAAGATATGTTTGTATTTACATTGAAGTCCTGGTATCTTACATCTACGCAGTTCCACCATCTGATCCTTCCTTCTGGAGGATCATCAACAATAGCAGTTCCATTGCAAACATTGCTCAGATCAGGCAATGTCTCCCAAATAGTTGTGTTTCCTGCATAATTCGTTGAGTTAGGCAATGCATTTATGTTCACTTCGAATGTCCTGTTCTCGCTCACATTGGAGTTTGTGCAATCATCAAATGCTTCACAATACCATGTATAATTGGCATTTGTCAGATTTGAGGCTGTGAAATTTGCTTCATAATACGTTGCGTTTCCAGCGCTTACTGTCTGGTTCAATTGTCCGTCCAGATATAATGAGATGTTTAACAGTCCTGAACTGTCTGAAGCAGAGCAATTGAAATATATTACTCCGTCTCCATCCACAGAACCATTATCCGGCGCATTCAATACGACTGTTGGTAGTGTTGCATCTATTGTATAGTTCCTTGTTTCGCTCGTATTTACATTATTGCTGTCATCTATGCACGTTACGTTCCAATAATATATGCCGTCTGCAAATCCGGTCACAGTGTAATTGGTTGGAACTCCGTTTAACGAACCTATATTTGAAGTGTTTACTGTTCCGTTTATCGTGAGATTGCATGTGAGGTTTGTATCGTAATTATCAGTTGCAGTCCATGTAAAGTTAATTGACCTTACGCAAGTCTTATAGTCATTTGAAGGATAATTCAGTGCGATCGCAGGTTTTACGCCGTCAATTCCTACAAAGAAGGTAGTCTTTGTATTATTGACATTGCTGAATGTATCATTTGCGATGAACGTTACATTGTATTGTCCTAATAATAGCGGTATTGTGTATGAAGAGTTGTATTTATCACCAACTGCAAAATTCAATGTCAATAATATTGTGCTGCTGTTAGGCAATGTGATGTTCGCAAGCACAGTATCTACTCCAGCAGTCGTATCTGTAACATTTGCGGCAATCTCTATTGTTTCTGACACATTATAGCTTGAGTTTGCTATAGGTTTGACATCCGTTACGCTTGGCGGTGTGGCATCCACTGTGAAATTCCTTGTTTCTGAAGTGTTGTGATTGCTGAAATCGTCTGAACAAGTCACATTCCAATATCTGGTTCCCTCGCTGAAATCAAGTACTGTATAGTTTGTAGGTGTCCCATTCAATGATGCGATACTTGATACATTTACTGTTCCATTGATCGTCAGATTGCAAGTTAAGTTAGTATCTGTATTGTCGATAGTTGTCCAGTTGAAATTTATGTCTCTTATCTTGGTAGTGAAATTGTCAGGAGGATAGTTCAATGCGATCGCAGGCTCTGTGTTGTCTATTGTGAAATTTCTTGTCTCGCTGGTATTCGCGTTTAAGGCATCATCAATGCAAGTCACATTCCAATAATGCGTTCCGTCTTCAAATCCTGTTACTGTATGATTTGTAGGTGTGTTATTCAATGAAGCAATATTGCTTGCGTTTACAATTCCATCTATTGTTAGATTACAAGTCAAATTCGTGTCCAGACCATTTGTCGCTGTCCATGTGAAATTGATCTCTGTAAGTTTTGTCGTGAAATTATCTGGCGGATAGTCCAATGCTATTGTTGGTTGAGTGGTGTCTATTGTATATTGTCTGGTCTCACTGGTGTTCACATTATTGAAATCATCAATACAAGTCACATTCCAATAGTATATTCCATCATCAAATCCGCTCACGCTGTAGTTTGTAGGCGTATTATTCAATGAAGCAATATTAGATGCGTTCACTACACCATTAATTGTCAGATTGCAAGTCAAGTTTGTATCTATTCCATTCGTGGCTGTCCAGTTGAAATTTAGTTCAGTCTGCTTGGTGATGTGATTATCTGGTGGAGAGTTAAGTGTGATGGATGGTTGAGTTGCATCTACATTGAAGCTTCTTGTCTCGCTCGTATTAACATTATTGTTATCATCAGTACATGTTATATTCCAATAATGCGCACCATCACTGATTCCGTCTACTGTATAATTCGTTGCGCTGCCATTCAATGAAGCAAGATTGCTTGCATTTACCAGACCGTCTATTGTCAAGTTACAGCTCAGGTTTGTATCGCAATTGTCTGTCGCTGTCCAGTTGAAATTGATGCTCCTGCTTGAGCTGTTGAAGCCTTCTGGAGGATAATTTAGTGCAACTGCAGGATCTATCTCATCGACTGCATTGAAATATGTTGTTTCTGTATCATTTACATTGTTCAATGTGTCATTTGCAATGAATGTGATATTGTATTGTCCGATTAGACAAGGTATTGTGAATGAAGCATTGTATTTGTCTCCTGTTGCAGGATTCAATACTAGCTGCGTGACTGAGCTGTTTGGTAGTGTTATGTTTGCAATGACACTGTCAACACCTGAAACAGCATCAGTCACATTTGCAGCAATCTCTATTGTAGTAGTAACATTATAAGTGCTGTTTGCTATAGGCCTTACATCAAATACGCTCGGAGGTGTGGCGTCCACTGTAAAGTTCCATGTCTCGCTCGTGTTTGTATTCTCTGCATCATCTATGCAGCTCACGTTCCAATAATGTATGCCGTCATTGATGTCTGTTACTGTGTAATTAGTAGCTGTGTTGTTCAATGACGCAATGTCTGAAGCATTTACAGAACCGTCCAATGTAAGATTGCAGGTCAGATTTGCATCAAAGTTGTCAGTAGCTGTCCATGTGAAATTGATGTTCCTTTCTTTTGTCGTGGAATTGTCTGGCGGATAATTCAATGCGATTGCTGGTTTTGTGGCATCTACTGTGAAATTCCAGGTTTCTGAAGTATTGTAATAGCCTGCATCATCAATACAGGTGACATTCCAATAATAAGTGCCGTCTGCGAAATTGTTCACAGTATAGTTTGTAGGTGTATTGTTCAAAGATGCAATATTGCTGGCATTCACTATGTTGTTGATAGTTAGATTACAAGTTAGATTTGTATCGTAATTATCAGTAGCAATCCAAGTGAAATTGATACTGGTCTGTTTTGTGGTGTAATTGTCAGGAGGGAAGTTCAAATTCACATCAGGCGGAGTTACATCTGCGAAACTGATATTCACATAATCTCCTAGAGTGATTGTCTGGCCACCAGTACAAGTTATGTTATAAGGTATGATTCCATAACTCGTAAATGTCCTGTTATATTGATACAGTAATCTGGTAGAATTATATGCCATTAGCGCGCTGCCATCAGTGAAATATGCGGTGCAGGTTGCGCCCAGTATAGGTTGTCCATTGTTCTTGTATGTGTAGTTTGCGAATACTGTGACTTGTTCATTAGGATATTTAGTTTGATTTGCATAAGGCATATTTGCATCTGTTTCGTCCCAGATCATCAATACGCTATTTCCTGTTGTAGTATAATTTGTAAATCCACTTACATTGAAAACCGCGATTCCTGTTGATATGTTATAACTTGCATTTGAACAATAAGTCTCGTTGCACAAGACTCCGTCTTTTAGTATGAGTGGCGGCGAATCCCAAGTTAAGTTTCTGAACGTAAGCTCTGCTGTTGTATTGAAGGTAGGATTCAAGCCAAAGACGACCTCTATGAAATTGTAAGATATATTTGTGTGTGTGTTAAAGTCCTGATTTCTCGCATCAACGCAATCGTACCATTTGACTCTTCCTTCTGGCGGATCGTCAACAATTGCAGTTCCATTACAAACATTGCTCAGGTCAGGCACATTTTCCCAGATTGTTGTGTTTCCTGCATAATTTGTTGAATTTGGAAGCGCTGGCCTGCTCACTTCGACTGTTCTTGTTTCGCTCACGTTATTATTGCCATATACATCATAGGCTTCACAGTACCAGCTGTAATTGCCATCAGAAGCATTTGTAATGGTAAAGCTTGCGTTATAAGCTGTTCCGCTTATATCAAGAGATTGGTTCAATATGCTGTCTATGTATAATGAGACATTATCTATTCCGAAATTGTCTGAAATAGTGCAATTGAAATAGATGACTCCATCTCCATCAACTGATTTGTTATCTGGAGCAACTGCAGTTACTGTAGGTTCTGTTGCATCTACTGTGAAATTCCAGGTCTCGCTTGTATTGTAATTATCTGCATCATCGATGCACGTCACATTCCATGTATGTGTTCCATCACTGAATCTGTTCACTGTATAATTAACAGGAGTATTATTTAATGATGCAATGTTCGATGCGTTCACAACACCATCTATTGTCAGATTACATGTCAAATTAGTATCTGCTCCGTTTGTTGCAGTCCAATTGAAGTTAATGCTCCTAATTGTTGTGTTATAATCGTTTGGAGGGAAATTCAAAGTTACTGTAGGCTTGGTAGTATCTATAGTGAAAATGTGCGTCTCGCTTGTATTTGTATTGTTTGCATTATCAATGCAAGTCGCATTCCAATAATATGTTCCATCTCCGAAATTGCTTACTGTGTAATTTGTAGGTGTATTATTCAGGCTAGTGATGTTGCTTGCATTTACAATATTATTTATCGTCAAATTGCATATTAGATCTGGATCTAAGTTATCAATCGCAGTCCAATTAAAGTTGATTGAAGTTAATTTTGTAGCGAAATTATTCGTAGGATACAGCAAGTTTATGGCAGAAGGTGTATTGTCAATAGTGAAGTTCACACTGCTGTTTGAGCATTCTCCGCTAGGATCGCAGCCAATTACATAAATCAACCAATGTCCATCATTCACTATTGTTGTATTAAATAATTGATGGGTTAAACTTACACTGCTATTAATTGTCTGGTTATAGGTGTTGTCTGGATTATATAGTGAGATATTATATGTTACAGAATCTTGGTTTGGGTCTGTGAATGCATTCCAAGTTATATTAATTATGCCGCTCCTGTTCTGGCCGTCCAAAGGATTTGTTATCTCATTTGCAAGAGGCGGCAGATTCGCAGTTGCAATATCAAATGCAGTCACTTCAAAGCCGTTTAAGCTTTCATCTAATTGCCTGACTGTTTCTCCTGCAGAGACATTTAACCATAGATGGAAGGTATAATTGCCTCCGACTGTTAACCCAGTACATATTGTGTATATGTACACATTTCCAATATCTGAATTGGATGAAAGATATCTTTCTTTCTTTGAATAACAATTGGATTCTGGAATTCCTGTTGCATTTATGAAAAAAGTAGGTGTTTGAGCTTGGGTCAGTGTTGTGAAGGTTGTGGTCATTGCAATGAAATATCCAGTTCCATTGCGTACTGTTATTGTTTTGTTTACTATACTATGTATTCCTGCATTATAATCATTGAACAATGTGCTATTTGTTGCAGGATTCGTTGCATGGAAACCATCAACGGCATTTGATTCATTATCTTTCAGATCGAAGTCAAGTATTGTTGAATTGACAGTTACAGTTATAATTCCTGCATCTATTCTAGATTCTATTGTTTCATTATGTGTATTTGTTTCATTTTCTTCAATGTATATTCCAGTGGCAGAACCTACGTCCTGGGAATTTGAAATGAATCTCTTCCATAATGGGGACGTTTCTCCTGAATTTAGATTCTTGAAACGATAATCTAAGGTAACTGCGGATGTTGCAGTAAGAGTTTGTTTCGCCAGCATAAATGTACGGGCAGTGACTGTCTTATTTATGCTCCAATTGAATGGAGATATGAAACTAGTATCTGAGTGCGTATATGAACTTTCTAGAGATTGGCCTCTTATTAAATTATCATGTGCAGTCTTGAATTTACCGAGATTCATATCTATATCATTCACACTAATCGAACCAGACCCGGTCCTTCTAAACGCAATCGATAGATTATGTTCGCCGACTTGAGAAAGATTGAATAATGTTGGTTTTATTCCTGTTGCGCCTTCATCTCCCACACCGCTAACTGATCTTATTTTCTCTTCTGTTTGTGTAATATTGTCTACCTGGACCCTTGCCCATACTTCATTAACCCCTCCTCCGCTATCCTTTCTGACATTCATTGAAGCCAGCATTATCAAATCTATATCAGATATGGAAGTATTGAAGTAGACTAATGCACATTCTGTGTATGTGTCACTAGCGAATGCACAGTCAGAGACATTGAACTTAACCCCTAATAATGATGATGCATTATAGACTACGTAATTAGAGCTATTGCTGGCAGAAGTATAATTCTGTGTTCCACTTGCATTACATACATAAGAATGATTGGCGGCAGGCAAAGTTGTGTAAATATTATTTTCAGCGGCAGTTACATTCACACCATTTCTCCATAATGTTGCGCTGTCTTCAAGGTTAGTACAGGAGCATGAAGCGTTCACAGCAACACCGTATATTTGTGGAGATTCTGGCTCGAAAGTTAATAGGCAAGTGCTGTTGATCTTTGCAATTGTGAAATTCCAACTAGGCGTCCAGTTCCATTGCCCTGCTGTGTCATTTGCATAAGACTTCCAATAATGGCTTCCTGCAGGCAGGATTGCAGAATAATTGTAAACATTTCCACCTATGTTATTCATTGAATAGTTCTGTGCTATTCCTGTGTAATTGCTTTCTAAATATACAGCATCCACGCCGAAATCATCTTCCCATGTTATATTAAAGTATGATCTGGTTGTTGGCGAATATACAGAAACTATGCTCGTTCTGTTATTGCTCCAATATGGAGAATTATCAGTAAGACTGACTATAACTGTCCGATTATTATCTCCCCAATCGCATTGTCCTCCGCTATCACAAGCAAGACAGTTCCATATGATAGGACCATTACTTAGATTTGTCCTATAGAACGACGTTCTATTGAAAGTTCCTCCTACATTTACAGTTCCATTTGCCTGCCACGTTCCGCTATAGTTCCAGTAGAATGTTATGTTGTTAAGCAGGATGTCATCTGTTGCATTGCAAGTGAAATTAATATTATTAGTTGTGCTGACTGTTCCGTTCAAAGGATATTCTAATCTTGTAGTTGGAGGATTGTCTACTGAATAAGTTACATTGAAATATAATACATCCCAGCTTGTAGTCTGTGAACCGCCAGGTCCTGCTGTTGTTCTTGTCAGTTCTGATTTAGCAATTGCACGCGTACCTGTCGGTCCGAAGAAATTCGCGCAAGTCCATGTCTCTAATGCAGTCACATTTGTGCATATGACTCCTGGATTAGCAGTTGTTCCTGGGCAAGTTGTTGTTGCAGCTGTATAACTTGCACCTCCATCTGCATCAACAGAGACATCACAATCCTGTACAGCTCTTGTTCCGCTATCCCACCATTCATAACAGACTAATACGCTATCAACACTTATACAATTCGTAATGCTTGAATTCACAGATTCAATTCTTACTCCTGCATACAAATTTTTATCGTGAGAATGCGTTTCAACAGTTCCGTCATTATTTTCCAAGTTGGCGCCTGTCGGATCATCGCAAGCACTGCCAAAGCTTCCTTTTGCAGCCAAATCTTCTGCAGCACACGCACTCACAACTTCTGCGAATCCAGGATCTTCTGGTGTCAGGATAAAGGTGTATTCTTTACCCGGCACTAGTCCTGTCTTGAACAATACCCATTCTCCGTAGCAAGTTTGGGTTGTGAAGTTCCAGTCCTTGCATTTGTACAAGGTATCTCCTTTTGCCACAACTGTCACTTCTGCGGTTTCAAAGTCCACTCCTGTCGGATCTATACTATATATCTCAACCCAGTTCTTTTCATTGTCTGAATCTTCTTGGACATCTGCGATGCTTAATACATTCTTATTTTCTTTGTCATTTATGTCTACATTGTTCATCACAATCTTCTTGATAGGATTATTCTCTGGAATTATCTCTACTTCATACAGATCTGTTTGTTTTATTTCTAAATCTTTGTCAAAATCAGTTAATTCTATTACTCTGATGGCTTCTCTTTCAGCATTTACTCTCTTGCTTGCTACTAGCTCGTCTATTGCGAATTCTTCAACTGCTGCTGACACAGCTGGTATCATTTCAGCATTGAATTCCATAGTTGGCATCCCTGTTATATCTATCATTCCCGTCTCTGTCGGCAAGAATATCACTAGCAGCATCAGGACTAGCAACATACTGACACTGGCTATCTTGAACTTGGTATTTCTGCTCATTCTTGTTTTCTTCTGCGTTTCTATTCCTTGTCCAAGATAAGGTTCTTCAGTCATCTCTTGCTTTTACCTCCTTTATTTTTTCTTTTCTGGACAGCCCTGTTGTAGACAGTCCACACTGTACTGCTCTTCTTGTTCAGCAGCTTGGCGATCTGGCTGCCCTTCAGCTGCTTTTCATCTTTCAGGTACAGAACTACATGCTCAAGGATTGAACATGTTCTGTCAGAAAAAAGAGAAACAGGTATTTGAAGCCCAGAAGGAAATGAACTGAATTTAGAACTCAGTTTAGTTGTTGCGCGCCTATACGAGCTCCATATACCCCTCTCATCACGGTTAAGCAATACAGAAATATCGTGCAATGTTTTGTTCAGGTTCTCTTTCAAATATTTTACAACTGCTTCTGCAGGCGAAATCTTGTGAGCGAAAATATCAACAGGAACAGAAAGTTCAGAAGGTCTTTCTTCTTTTCTTAATACTGTATTGATTATGCTAACTGCTTTTTGCAAGTCTTCTTTTGAAAATTGTGAAAGAACATCATGATTAGAAATATCAGAATCTCTACTATCCTCGCCTCTATTAACCTCTTTTCTAGCCAATTATCATTTCCTCTTTATTTCTATAGGCCGCAACAATTTACTTTGTATGTAGTTATATTATTTAAATCTTTCTTTTTTTTACTTACAATGTAGATATTTTTTATTTGAATGTAGAGTTTAATACTCATAATGTAATTAAAAAATACTTTTTTTGTAGAGTTAATACTTTATATGTAGAATAAAATTATCAATTATACTTTCTACTCTGGAGTGTCAATAAACTCTTTTATAGCCGGTTCTTTACTACAGACTCATGGTTGTACGTTTGTCACACAGGGAGCTAGATTTACCTAAGATAGAGATAGGAAGACTGCTGGAAATAGCAGCAGAACACAAGGAAATAATCTCGCTAGGACCTGGCGAACCAGACTTCAACATGCCTGAACCATTGGTTGAGCATCTGAAAAAGATAGCAAACAAATGCAACCACTATAGCCCGCCTGGCGGAAGGCATGAATTCAAGGAAGCAATCATAAAAAAGCTGAAGAAAGAGAACAAGATAAAGGCAAAGCCTGAGAACATAGTGGTTACGTGCGGAAGCCAGGAAGCATTGATGATTGCGAGCGCGTGCACAATGGATGCAGGCGATGAGATGATGATACCTGATCCTAGCTTTTTTGCATACCTCCCTACTATCGAACTGTTCAATGCAGCGCCTATTTTTGTTCCAGTAAAAGAAGAAGAGGGTTTTGCACTGAATCCGGATGAAGTTAAAAAAAGAATAGTGCCGGGAAAGACAAAAGTCCTATTGATAAACAGTCCGTGCAATCCTACAGGCAATGTCCTGAAGAAAAACATACTTGAAGAATTGGCAGACATTGCAGTTGACAATGACATGTACATATTTTCAGACGAAGCTTATGAAAAAGTCATCTTTGATGATGCTAAACACGTTAGTATTGGATCATTGAATGGCATGGAGGATAATACTGCTTCATTCTTTTCATTCTCAAAGACGCATGCAATGTGCGGTTTCAGGCTAGGTTTCTGTGTCTGCAATCCTAAGCTTGCAGAAGCCATCACAAAAACTCACATCTACACGACAATCTGCGCACCGACTGTCTCGCAAAAGTTGGGGACAAGAGCCTTGAGCCTACCAAGTCTGTATACAGACAAGATGGTGACACAATACCAAAGAAGAGTAAGATTGATGTTGACGAGATTGAATGAGATGGGCCTGTTCTGTGTCGAACCGAAAGGAGCGTTCTATTGCTTTCCAAATATCCAGTCAGTGGCAAAAGACAGCAAGAAGTTTGCTTACGACCTGTTGAAAAAAGCCAAGGTCGCGGTTGTTCCTGGAGTTGATTTTGGAACTAATGGAGAAGGCCATGTAAGATGCAGCTGCGCGACAGACATACAATTGATAGAAAAAGCAATGGATAAGCTTGAAGATTATATCAAAAAAATAAAACAGAAAAGATTACGAAGATAAAAAATAGAGGACAAGACAGATGAAGACAGAAGTTCTGGAAAATGCAGGGAAAAAGGTTGTTCTTTTAGGCAATGAGGCAATTGCAAGAGGCGCAATAGAAGCAGGCATAGGAATGGCGGCTTCATATCCAGGAACTCCAAGCTCAGAAGTTCCTATTGTTCTTTCATCTGTAGCAAAGAAATGCGGTTTTTATTTTGAATACAGCAGTAATGAAAAGGTTGCATTCGAGACCGCAGCAGGCGCAGCCTGGTCTGGTGTCAGGGCAATAACTTCTATGAAACACTTTGGCTTGAATGTTGCGAGCGACAGTGTGATGCCTGTTGCATATACTGGTGTTTTAGGCGGTTATGTCTTAATAGTTGCAGACGATCCAGAAGGATGGAGCAGTGCACAGTCAGAACAAGATACAAGACATTTCTCAAGGATGGCAAGGATGCCGACGATTGAGCCGAGCAATGCGCAGGAATGCCTTGACTTCACAAAAATGGCCTTTGACATCTCAGAAGAGTTCCAGATTCCAGTCATCTTAAGAACAACTACAAAAGTGAGCCATTCTATAGGTACTGTTAAATTAGGAAAAATAAAGAAGCCAAAGACAAAAGGCAGGTTCAAGAAGGATTTTGAAAGATATTATAACATAAAACCTAATCTTCAGATGCTTCACAAGAAGATAGACAAGAAATTAGAAGACATAGGAAAGAAATACAGCAACAAGTTCAATAAAATAATCCAAGGCCAGGGAGACATAGGCATAGTGACGAACGGAGTTTGTTTTGAGTATGCAAAAGAAGCTTTGCAGGAATTGAAGATAAAGCCTCCTATTGCAAAGATAGGCATGACAAATCCTATTTCAAGCACATTCATCTCAAATTTCATAAAAAACAAGAAGACAATACTTGTATTGGAAGAGTTAGAGCCCATCATAGAGGATTACATTAGATTAATCGCAAAGGAAGCAAACCCAAGATTAAAGATACATGGTAAAGACTTGTTGTCAAGGGCAGGAGAATATAACCTGGAAAGAATAATGCCTGCTTTGGAAAAAGTTTTCAAGAAAAAGTGCGATATAAATTTCAAGACGCACCAGACAAAAACATTATCAGCACAAAAAAATCTTCCTCCAAGAAAACCAGTCTTTTGCCAGGGCTGTCCTCATCGTTCTACATTCTATGCAGTAAAGAAAGTTTATGGCAAGGATGCAGTCTTTGCAGGCGACATCGGCTGTTACATCCTAGGAATCTTCGAACCATATGACATGGGAAATTTTTGCATCAGCATGGGTGCGAGCATCGGCATCGGCCATGGAATAACAAAAGTTAGTGATCAGGAAGTCATTTGTTTTGTAGGAGACAGCACATTCTTCCATGCAGGAATGCCTCCTATCGCCAATTTGAAATTTAATGACGGAAAATCTCCATTGATAGTTGTATTGAACAATGACATAACTGCCATGACAGGGCATCAACCGAACCCTGGAAGCGGAGTGACTGGGATGGGTGAGAAAGTTGCACCTGTAGTGATAGAGGATGTTGCAAAAGCATTAGGTGCTGACGTGAAGAGTGCAGTCGCATTCAATCACAAGCAATTAGTGGAAAATCTGCAGCAATTCAAGGACAAGAAAGGACCACGCGTGCTTGTGAGCAACGGAGCGTGCAGGTTGTTGACAAAAAGACAGAACCAGAAAAAAGGAATCAAGTTCATCAAATTCAAGATAGATCAAAACAAATGCAAGAAATGCGGAACGTGCACAAATCTGTTTGCATGTCCTGCGATAAGCGAGCTGAGAGAGAAAAAAGGAGATGTTCCTACTTATTACATAGATCCAGATATGTGCTGGGGCTGTTCAGTATGCTCACAGATATGCCCTTACGGTGCGATACATCCTATTGCGCCAAAGACTGTTTCAAAAAAGAACGGAAAATAAAACAAAAATGAAATTCGATTTGATGTTGACCGGAGTCGGAGGAGAAGGCGTGCTTACTGCCGGCGTTCTTCTAGCGCGAGCAGCGAACCTTGAGGGTCATTATGTGAGGGGTGTCCAATTGCACGGCCTTGCACAGAGAGGAGGTACTATCCCTACTTTTGTGCGTTTCGGTTCTGAGAAAGAATTGAGTTCGCCAGGCATAATGCAGGCAAATGCAGACTTGGTGCTTGCTTTCGAACCAATGGAAGCTGCAAGAGCTGTATTTTACGCGCGGAAAGAAAAGACAAATTTCATTATCAACGATAACCCGCATATGCCTGTGTACGCAAACCTGCTTGATGTTCCATATCCAAAGATGAACACAATAATAGAAAAGATCAAGCCGTTTGCAAAAGACATCCACATCTTCAAGGCGCACGAAATGGCAAAACAAGAACTAGGAAACACAATCTATGGGAACATCATATTGATTGGTGCTGCAATAGGAGCTGGCTTTTTGCCGTTAAAGGAAAAGAATGTCAAGGAAGCGATCAAAATAACAGTTCCTGGCGATATTGAAGCCAATCTAAAAGCCCTTGATATTGGAATAAAATTAGGAAAGAAAAGATGAACTATTATTTGAAAAAGCTGTTGCTTGTACTTCCTGCAATAATTCTTGTTATTCTGTTCATGATAATTCCGGCGCCTGAAAGACTGGGTTATGGGGGCTGGATGACTTTATTGATATTTCTTATAGTGATTTATTTCTGGGTGCTGGAGATATTGCCGCTTGCAGTCACAGCAATCATCGGAGTTGCTTTGTTGCTCGCGACAAGGGCTGTGAGCTTCTCAGACGCATTGTCCGGTTTTAGTTCTTCTGCTTTCTTTTTGATACTTGTAGGATTCGGTATCGCGATAGGTCTTGTTGTTACAGGATTGGACAAGAGAATTGCATGTAAGATACTATGTCATTGCAGTACAGAAAGAAGCATAATATTGGGCACTATAATTATAACTGCAGCGCTTTCAATGATAATGTCAAACACGACAACAGTCATATTGATGATACCTATTCTTAGGCACTTGGTAGAGAGGACAAAGATAAACAGGATTGCGCTATTCCTTGCAGTTGCATTCGCAGCAAATATCGGCGGTGTTGGAACTGTAATCGGTTCTCCGCCAAATGTGATAGCTGCACAAGCAATAGGCTTGAATTTTATTGAATGGTTTGTAATTGGATTTCCTTTTGCAATAGTCATGCTCGCGCTTTTGTTTGTCTCTTTCTTAATTTATTTCAAACTGAAAAACAAAAAAATAAAGATAAGGGTGAGCAAACTGAAAGCGATGTCAAGAAAAGAGAAATGGACTTCCCTGATAATCTTGGCGACAGTAATCGCCTGGTTCACTTCCCCTCTTCACGGTCTTTCTACAGTAACTGTTGGATTGATAGGAACAGCTTTGATGCTCGTGTTCATATATTCTTGGAAAGACTTCCAGAAATATACAGACTGGAGTGTTGTCTTCCTTATCGGCGGAGCCATATCTTTAGGGACTGCGCTTCAAGCGACTGGTGTCGCGCATTGGCTTGCAGAAAATGTGATAAGCATAACAGGAATAGAACATCCGTTATTGATAATCTTTGCTCTTGTGATATTTTCGATCGTGTTCACGCAATTCATTCAGAACACTGCGACAGCTGCGATGATAGTGCCTGTTCTTATAGCATTATCTTCTGTCTATGGAACTGCAATTAATGCATTTGTCTTTCCTGTGATAATCGGCGTGTCAATGACCTTCCTTCTTCCGCCAGGAACCGCGCCTAATGCTCTTGTGCATAGTGAAACAAAAATAAGAACAATAGACATGATAAAAGCAGGCATTCTGCCGACGATCTTTGCTTTCGCCTGCTTATTCATACTTTCCTGGATAATGTTGTGAAAATATGATCAAGCTTTCCAGGTTCCGTGGATGATTTCCCACTCTTTCTTTTCATAATTGAACATTTCGTCTTCATTGAACCACAAGTTGATTTCTCTGTTTGCTTCTTCCACACTTCCTGAAGCATGCACAAGATTTCTTATCACTCTTTTGCTCTCGTCTGCAACAGGATACGAATCAACACTGAAATCTCCTCTTATTGTTCCTGGA
>Ga0180437_10006701_pt1 | contig 15228 bp, 16 predicted proteins | sample SS_ome_4_FD_132410 | JGI IMG/M metagenome (GOLD analysis project Ga0180437, IMG submission 132410) | Hypersaline lake sediment archaeal communities from the Salton Sea, California, USA - SS_3_D_1 metaG | ecosystem: Environmental > Aquatic > Non-marine Saline and Alkaline > Hypersaline >...
AACCGTGGAGCTTTCTTGAGGATTGCGAGGATAGCAGACTAGCTGAGTGTGCCCTTAAGCTAATGGATGAGCGGGTTGATGTAGATAACCCCAGCTGCTTAGGTGCTACATTAATAGACTGGAAAGAGCCTATTGATTGCGCTATTGTAAAGAGCTACAGGGGCTTTTCCTTGGCTTGTATTGAACAAGCAGCAATGGATGTTCAACTAGGCAACTACAAGGATTCTATTGCCCTTTCCACTTATTCTAGTACATATAATGATTCTGGTGATATTGAATGGTGTCACGATCTACAGCCTCTTTCTTTTGATAGACTAGACAAAATTGAATACATTAAATCCATGTTGGGTGTATGATGGCAAAGATTACACAGAAAGATCTAGACAGAATCAGAGCAGAGAATGCCAAACTGCGAGAGAAACTAAAAGAGCAGCAAAACAGGACGCAGAAGGCAAGAGACGACCTGTCTGAAGCAAAAAAAGATCTAAAAAAAGCAAGCTCTGAAATCCAACGCCAAAAAAGACAGGTTAAAGAGCTTAAGGACAGAATTAAAAAAGTAGAGGCTGAAACAAAGGCTATTGACAAGAGACTAGCAGCAGAGGATAGGAAGGCTGACAGGACAAGACAGAGGACAACAAAACCCAAGCCTGACCCTAAGCAAGCAGGGCCTGAAAAGTTTGACATATTGCGCAAGGCCAAGTCTATTGACAAATCAGGCAGGATAATTGCACCAGGAATCAAGAGGAATGATAACTTAGTTCCTTTAAACGTAAAACTTCCTACTGCATCAGATATGCTTGATTTGGGCCATGATGAGCTTGTAGAGTTAATGCAACAGTACGGACTAGTCGAGCCTTGGGACACTCTGAGGGCTAATGCTGCTCGTTCTACAGGGCAACTAAAGAATATACCAAACCCGGCTCTGTTTGAAGCACAGTTAAATGACATAATAGCAGGTGAATCAAAAAGAGGTGTATTGTCATTAGCCAGAAGGACACAGGAGAGATATAACACTCTTTCTATATTAGACGGCGACCCAGGGACACTATTAATCCGTTTGCCTGATGACTATGACCCAGACAGACTATGTGATAACTGTGAGGCTCTAGCGGCCACTGTAGGCACTTATGAAGAACATGCTGCAATTGGTTTACCAGGTGCACAATCTTGTTTAGGGGCTGATTATTGTAGGTGTAGTCTAATGGCAGTAACGGAGGAATAATGACTGTAGAGCTTGAAGGAATTGAAGAAGTTCAGAAGATGATAGAAAAGCTCCAGGCAGTTGGTTCTGCTGTTAAAGGCGCAACGCTTAACAACATCAACAGAACAGATGGAGCAGACAAGACAAACTCCGAAATAATGGAAGAGATGAGGCTTCAAGGGAGGGATTTTGCTGCTATAGATAGTGCTGAAGCTGAAAAGATAGCTGTTGCATTTGCTGAAGAGTCTGAGAGGCTGATGAACCAGAGTGCTGATGCAAAACCTACTGCAGTTGCGGCAAAATCTGTCACTGCTGCAATGCAAGAGTATATGAGAATCGTTAGAGATCATATAACACAGGGCAAGATAGAAAACAAACAATTGAGTAAAAACAGGGAAGCAGAAAAGATTAGAAGATGGGGCAAAGCCTATCCAATCGGAATTGCTACAACAAATCTATGGGACAATCTTAACCCTGATGAAGTCAAAAACATTAGGCCGATAATTAAGAAGAGATAACTCGAACGCCTACGATACAGGCAACAAGACGATTCATCAACGAAATTGATGGGGAGAAAAAAATGGTAGACACTATGGAAAACACTGATCAAGGTACAACAGCAGAACCCACAGAACCAACACAACAAGAACCAGTGGACAACTCTGCAATTAGGCAGTCAAACTTATTTAAGTCAATGGCCTCCGAAGTTACCAGGCTAAAAAAGCTAATTGAGGAAAGGGAAAGTGTAGAGGCTGAAAAGAAGAAACAAGAGGAGGTAGCACAACTTGAAAATGAATCTAAGTACAAGGAGGCATTGGCTAAATTAACTAATGATTTCAATGACAAGTTGACAGCAAAAGAGTCTGAACTATCCAGCCTATTAGGCCAAATCGAACACAAAGATATTACTCAAAAGCTGATTATGTCCGGTGCTAATAGTACCAAGGCAAGTGATTTCCTAGCAAACGAGTATAAAGCCATTGAAGGAGAAGACAAGCCGGATCTTGAAACATGGATTAATACAATAAAAGAAGATTCCGAGTATGTATCATTCTTCAGTGGTGGAGAAACAACACAACAAATAAGAACGCCAGACGTGGGAGGTAATGCTTCCAGGAAAACTGGCAAAGTTGAACTAGACCCAAGCATGTCAGCAGCAGAAATGTTGGAGGCTGCATTGAAGTCTATGTAATTAAAGGAGAATTTTAGATGGCAGGAGCAACAACCACAACACTGGCCAAGGCGATTAAAACGACCTTCCAGCCGGTAATGCAAAAAACGTTTTCCGAAGCAACTCCAATTATGGATTTCTTCGGGACAAAACCCAGTCTAGGCGGAGATAGTATCGATTGGAAGGTGAACTACTCTGGAAATGATTCTGCGGAGACCTATTCGGAAGGCGACGCAGCACCAGCAGCCGGATACCAGAGCTATATCGACGCGACTCTGGCCCACAATCACTTCCAGCTGACAGTTCAGATTTCTGGTCACGCCAAAGATGCTATGAAAAACGGCTATTTCGATGGCGCAATGAAAGAGATTCAGGGAGGCGTGTCGGCACTTGGTCGCAAAGTCGAAACAACCGTAATGGCTGATATTGTTGACGCAATCGACGACGACACCAGCTATGCTGGCCTAACTCGTGCGACCTACAATCTCGATTGTTTTGTTCAAGCCGGCGGATCTGCTGCATTGACTGTTGCAATGATGGAAAATTGTTGGGAGGCAAAGATGCTAGATGCACGCGCAGGCGATATGTCTGATTGGCTCTGGTTCTGTGCGCCTGAACAAGATCTTGCCTATCAGAGGGCTGCTGATGGTTTGGGTGGTGTGAATCTTAACCTTGCTATCGGTAGTCAATTGGATGTAGGTAGGGCACAATCCGGACGATCTTTTAATGGTCATCCTATTGTTGTGTTCACTACATTGACCAACACCTTCATGTTTGGTAGTAGGAAATCAGACATTTTGATTGAAGAGGCTCGGCCGCTTACAATTGATCCACTCGGAAAAACAGACGATACAGATAAGTTTTTGATCACCTGGGCCGGTAAGGCTGCTCACCTTGATCCGTATCGCGCAACAAGAATTGAAGCATTGGCAACCTGATTTATATAATACAGGAGTCAACACAATAAAACTTTAGAGAAAGGAGCCAATCATGGCTGATGATCCGATTACCGTTACAACTGCTGTAGGTCACAATCTTGGGCCTGGTTTGAGACAAGTTAACTTTAAAATTGCTGGGCCTGCTGATTATGATGCCACCAATGGTAGTGCATTTGATCTAACCAGTTATTTCAAGAACAGAATTGATAATGTTATTATCGATGCTGTTGATGCCAAGGCAGATGCTTTGCTCAAGGGCAACTATGTCAACGATGACATGACTGATCTTGATGGTGGCGCAGTACATTTTACATGGGCAACTGGCGATGCTGGAGCAGGCGTTGCTGTCACTGATGCAACAGATCTTTCAGGATATGTGTTCTTCGTGACTGCTTTTGGTGAATAGACTCTAACTGTTTGGGCAAGAACATTTTGACGTGTTTTGTCATATCTTTACGTTAATCAGCATAATGCAACACGTCATATTCTTTATTGATACAAGGAAATACAATGAAAAAGAAAATCTCTGGTGTTAATTGGAAATCAATCGATGGTAAAGCGGCAAGGGCACGTGTCCGAAGTGAAATCGAAGTGCTCTTAAAAGGTGATCAAAGAACGGTCGAGGCAAATTATGGGTTCGAGGAAGACAACTGGAATCTAACCGATATACTAACAACAAAAGATTCGTTTAAGGTCATGTCTTTGCAATTGCTATACGGCGAAGATGTCAAGGGCAAGCTGATTCCATCGATGGCCAAAAATGTACAGTTCAAGCTGCGCGTACACAGCCGACAAGCCTGTTTTTGTGATGCTGATGGTGTAGAGCTAAGAGCTATTGAGATCGCCCCTAATACGCCTCCTGTTCCTGGTGACGTGATTAGGTGCAAGAACATTCCGCGCCCATCAGAGGACGAAGAGGCTCGTCATACTCAAGAGCTTAGGCGTTGGGCGATGCGCGGAGAAGATGCTTATATATATGATGAGTTTGTTATAGACGACGATCATTGCATCACTGTTCCTGTGCACTTTGCGCACCCTCTGCTAAAACGATTTGGCAAGCGCTTAGTATTTCCTGAATTTAAGGGTGTTGGCGAAGGCAGAACGGTTGGAAACAACTGGAGATTTGAAGAAGTACCAAAAGATTTTAAATTGAATCCTCAGAAGGCCAAAAAAGTAGGACGGCCAAAGAAAGAGGTAGATAATGTCAAGACAGACTGATAGACAACTACAAAGAATCCATGGTCAACCAGGTACAGCAATTGCAGTTTCTGTAAATGGTACTAGTGCTCAATCTAGTGCACTAACAGCTAGAGTTACATATATGCTTTGTGCAACAGAAGATTGTCATATTTTGTTTGGATCTAATCCAACAGCAACTACATCAAGTACGTTTTTGCCTGCTGGTGTTCCGTGGCCCGTTACAATCTTAGATGATGGGACCACGTATAAAGTTGCCGCAATTCAAAAAGACACGGCTGGAACATTGACAATTACTCCTATGTCCGGTGTACACGCATAGGAGGCTTTAATGTCTATCAGCCTACAAAGATTTTTGCCTGTTTCTGGCAATAAAAAGAAACGTTCCTTGACATTTAGGAATGATTTCACAACTTCTGGATACAATAATCTACCTTGTAGCTTAACGATTAATGGCACAACAAAAGAGCCCACGTTTCGATATGAGGCTGGAAATGCAACTACATCAGCTTGGACTGCTACTGTTGGATCTGACCTTGCCATTGCTGGATCTGGAAGTGATCCAGTAATTGACGAGTATGCACCTGGGTTAAATGATAAGAGGGTTAAGTTCGAGGCAGGGAAGTATTATCAGTGTGCAACGGCAGCATTCGGTGACATAGGAACCGACGATTTTGTTTTTGAATGTATTTTTTGGGGAGGTGCTACATCTAGTTATGTGTTGTCGAAATACAAGGGAAGCTCAGATCTGTTTCACATTCGATCGGTGAACACTGGAACAATAAGGATTTTTCTTAATTCTGTCAATGCAACAGGATCCCTTACAATGGGTCAATGGAATCATTGTATTGCATTTGCCGATCGCAGCGGTTCAGTGGTATGGTACATCAACGGATCGGCAGGAACACCGGCGGACATATCTTCTGACGCCTCGGCCTCATACGGTGACGGTGCAGCCCTGTGCTTTGGCGACCTATCTGGAGGGCTGACAACAACAACAGACTCCGCGCTGTCTTATGTCTCAATGTGGCAAGGAGCAAACTGGTTAGACACACACCTACAAGCCGATGTTGCAAAAGAAAGATTCTATCATTGTTGTGGAATGTATCCTCAATTAGCAAAAGGGACAGCACTGCCAACAGTAGCAACCAGATCAACCACTGCATATATTGACAAGATTGATAGCAATGGAGATAGTGCACTGGTTCCTGTTGGTGCTGAGTGGCTTAGATCTTGTAAACGTATTGATAAAAACGGAGATTATCTATCTGGATATTTGGCTGAGACTCAGGTTGAAAACATTGTTGCTAGTAGTCAGTCTTCTGTTGTTGGGTTGGTTTTAGAGCATCCAACCGATGTGATCAATGCAGATGCGTCATTAGCTCCTGATGGAACTGTGACGGCATATGATGTTATTGCTGATTTGCCTAATCAAACTCATGGTGGAGGCCAGGATAATACAACACTTACTGCTGCGGCTTATACATTTTCCTGTTGGGCAAAAGCAGGAAACAAAGATTGGTTTAGGCTAGATTGTGCCACAGCAGATGCAAACGCTTATGCTTATTTTGATATTAAAAATGGAACTGTTGGAACTGTTGGTTCTGCTGCAACTGCTAGGATCTCCAATAAATACGCAAATGATTTTTACCGTGTTGAATTAACCTTTACTGGCACAGCGGCAAGTAATCACTATCTAAGAATTCTATCAGCAGAGGCAGATAATGATGAAACTTATTCAGGTGATGGCAGCACAGTAAATTCGTCTATCTGGGGCGTCATGTGTCACTTAGGCAATGTTGCAACGTCATATATCAAAACAGTGGGAGCAACAGCGACACGAACAAAAGACCAATTAAGATTTATTGCCGGTGAAAACATTGGTGGTGAAGATGTTGGGAGGGGGACGATTGAGTGCATCCTATTAAGTCCTGATGTTGCACTGTCTGGTTTTTTTGCATCGTGGGCGCTATCTGATGGTGGATCAACAAACGATAGGATATTGTCTTATTCATCTGGGGACACTAGCAAGTTTGTTGTTGTTTCTGGCGGCGTCTCACAAGCAAGTCTTACAGGTACAACGGATCTATCTAATGGCGTGATTCATCCTGTAAAAAGTTCATATGCGCCAAACAACTTCAGGTTGTTCATTGATGGAGGCATAGAAGACACAGACTCATCTGGGGCCGTTCCTGATGATATAGACAATCTATATGTAGGAATGGACCAATCTAACACATCACAACTCAACGGCCTAATATCCAGACTTAAGATCTACAAGAAACCGGTGTAAAATGTATTTTGATTTATTTTTTGACGATGAGCCTGATAGAGAAGAGGGCAATGATACAGAATCAATTTATGCAATAGCAAAGGTTTCATTTGATGGTGATGTGTTTTTTCATTGTCATGTTACAAAAGATCAGTATTTATCAATGATTGCAGAAGATCCTAAGCTAGCTAAATCGATTAGTAAGATGAACAAGAAGGTCTTAAAGTCTATAGAAAAGCTAGACAAATCAGTTGATGAGTGTCCTGTTCATGTTTTTGGCGATAGTGTTATTGATGTAGATGCAAAGAAAAAATACAATGTTAATGCACAGAACAACGACATAACACAAGAACAAGTCAACGAAATGATTTTTGTTGAACATGTAGAGGTGGAAAATGGCGAGCAATAACTTAAGGTATAATGACGCGACTAATATTGTGCGTAAAGAGTTGCCTAGTGAGCTAGCTTTGACTGCCTCGTCTGCAATATATCTCACAATCTACAATGATTCAGGGGAGGTCATAAGTGCAAGAGCAGCGGCTGACATCTACGCGGCAACGTCTATTGATGGTGCTATCACTGCGGGCGATTCTTCATTCACCCTGGACTCTGGTGCAACTGCTCTAGAGCCTGGGGATCGTATTAGAATTCTCGATAGCAACGATGGACCAGATGAAGATGTTGTTGTTGAGCATTACAACGCATCTACCTATACAGTGTATCCCGTTGATTCATTGTATTACTCACATTCTGATAATGCTGTTGTTGTTGGTATGTGGGCCACTGATACAATTGATACCACCAGTACAAGTGATTTTGGAAAAACTGATGAGGTTGTATTTGCTTGGGAACATGGCGCAGATGAATCTAGCGCTTTCAAATTTGACACCGATCTATACAAGATAAGTTGGATTGGATTTGGTTCAGATGATGTTATTGACAGATTCAGGACTAGATTTGCTTCCGTATATGACACAGTTAGGGATCGCATTGTAGATATTAAAGATGAATCTATGAGGGAGTTAAGGTTTGAAATGTCTTGTGTTGGTATGGACATTGATCGTGTAGTTGACCAAGAATTAATCATGATTCCTCTTGTGCTTAAAATGGGATTAATCAGTCTCGGCTATTCTGACACTGTAGCAACTGAAAGAGAAATGCTTGAGTCTGATTATGGCAAGATGATTGACAAGTTGCAGAATCTACCTTTGTGGACTGATACAGATCAGGATTTAGTCAAAGAATCAGACGAGGTAGACAAGCACATTGGGATCACATATGTTAGGGGGTTGTAATGGCAACCCTTAGACAAGCACAACAGGCCTTTGTGACGGCGTTTAACACTTGGCTAGAGCAAACTACACCCAACTACCTAACATCTACTAGAGAGTCATTTAAGCACCTTCCAGCTAAATCAAGAGATGACAAGGGCATCTTGGAACGCATAGGAAAGCCTCGTTTATTTGACTTAAACGTAAATAAGCCATCACTTATTAGCCATGATTATTTTGGTTCAAGCACACAAGGATTTATGCTTGAATACGAATTACATATTGCATATCCAACAGCAGAACGTTGGTTTAGTGCAATGATTGATGATTACATCTTGATCAAATGCAACTTTGCTAGCGATCCAATCTCAGCTTCTGGTGTTGCATATTCGAAGATAACAGATGATTTTGAAACTGTAGAGACTGAAGATAATTGGCTCTACGCTAAATACAAAGTACGAGTTATGTACGACGTAACACCGAGCTAAGGAGAACAAAAAATGGCGGGACCAGTTGGAACTACAACGGCATATGGAACACAGGGACAAACCCTTGAATTTGATACAGAATCAACCCTTGGTACAGCAGATGGATCAGCTAAGGATATCAGATTTGAAGAGTTGACCTTCCCCACCGTAACAAGACAACAAATTGAAAACAAACCAAAAGGTCGAGAAAACTGGGCAGATAATCAAGACAGGCCGATAACATATGAGGCAGTACAAGAAGATGCGATATCTGTAACTGCAAATTGTAGGCTAAGCAGTGCAAACCTAGACCCACTGACCCTAATGGCGACTGTTGGTGGCATGGGTTCAGACACTGCATCAAAAACTACTGCAGCGGTCACAGGTGGAACGATAGACACAGCCTCAGATGCTGGATTACCCGGCAGGGCGTTCCTTGTTGAACTGGACGACGGAACATATCACCCAGTGTTGTGCACTGCTACAGAATCAGGGGGCGCTGTTAACATTACAATGAATCCTCCTGATGATGCAACAGCAGGTAATGACTGTCTTGCTATGCAGACGATCTATCCAAAACAGCAAGAAATAACAACTTATGGAAATCTAAAATGGAACACAAGGGCTGAGAACACATCAGTAAATCAACTTGCTTATCAGGCCAGTGGTTGTGCGTTGTCATCGATTGGTACAATTACAATAGAGCCTAATACACCTCTTAAATTTGATTTTGGATTGCACGCTGGAGACATTGATCAGCTTAGTGATACAATGGATGCGGATTCTTTAAAATTCAGAGAAAACGTTCCAATTACAGATTGCAATTTTGAATTCGGATTTTACGATGCTGGAACAGGTATTAGCAACTCTACAGCAAATCTAATTAAGGCAGAAATTGACCTTAACTATTCGAGTGTTCCAATCCCAGCAACGGGAGGAACTTGCCTAAATGGTATCCAGGGATATTACTCAATGCCTGGTACGCCAAAGATCACGCTCGAAATGATTATGGATAAGTCTCGATGGGATGATTTTGAGGGAACAAACGCTTACAAATATATCCATTTTGTGCAGCCTTCTAGCAATGCAGGAAACACAACCCCAACTCCAGCTTGGGGATTCTGGTTCCCAAATTGCTTCCTTTCAGAAGCGCCTGTAATGATTTCTGACGGAGATTACTACAGAATGACTTGTGTTTATGAAGGATATAGCGCAAACTTTGGAAGCTCTACAATAAACAATGCTCAAGAAATGGCACCTTGGTACTATGCCGTTGGTGGATATTACGTCGTAGCATAAGGAATTTAAAAATGGGAATCTGTTTTACTAACACACAACCTTTTGATGTTATCTCTTTACAAGATGGATGCTTTTTGGAGGCTGAAGTTCCTGATCACATTGTGCGTCATTATGAGATGACACGTGACATTAATGATCTTCCTATGGATCAGCTTAATGCACTATCAGACAAGCCTGTAATCTTTACCGTTAAACCGCTTACTGTATTGTTTGAGAACGTTGTTTTTCCTTTTACTGACATGCACTCTGCTCGTGCTGTATTTAGAGAACATGTTATTGATGTAAAAAATGTTTCGATGAACCACAAAAGAAAAGACAAAGATGGCAAGCTGTCCAATGAGGCTTGTGAGTTGTATCCAATGAACATCATTACAGAAATTGCACAGGTTGTCATTGAATCACAACAAAGGGTTCCTGGTGGCTCTGTCCCTTTTACAGCTACGCAGTCGGATGGCTTCTCTGCAAGGAAAACAGCATTGAGACGAAAAACGCACCTTGTAGCTTTAATGGAAAATGTAAATGGGGAGGATGCAGAAATCAAAGATTAGAGATTGTTAGTGATATAGAAAGAGCAACAAAAGAGGGATTGCAACCCGTTCCTTTTGGTGGCGAGTTATATTATCTCTCTTGTTGTCCTTTTGCTCTTGTCAAATCTAAAGAGGCATTGGAAGTATCTAATGCGTACAAGTGGTTTGATAAATGTAGTTTCTTTAACAGATTTCCTGCTCCTCCTATTGGATTGATTAAAGCAGTTGAATCCTTTGATATGGCATTGGTGTATTGCGAAAATGAAAGACTCAAAAAAAGAAAATAGCGGCAAAGCTCTTGTTGGTGTTGTTGTAGAGATTCCATTTACATCTGAACATGATCTGGATTCTGCTGATGTTGTAAGGGAAATTGCATCAAGCAAGATCGCGCAAGACTGCATTGCCGCTTTATTAGGGGGCATTATGTCACATAAAGAATATAGTAGTGATGAAATCAAAGTATGGTTCTCCAATGCAATAAGTGAAGTATCTGGGCAATGGGTCGAATACAATGGCTGATGCTAATGTTGTATTAAAAATATCTAGTGATGTTGGCAATGCTATCACCGGACTGAAGTCTTTTGTTGATTTGGTTGGTATGGCCATCGGCAAGATCTCTGATTTTGCAAAAGAAAATGACATCTTTGTTAACGCAATGCGCAGATCTGCTGTTGACATTACAGAAGCAGACAACGCAACAAGTGGATTGATTGATACTACAGCGCTATATACTCAACAGGTCAAACTAGCACAGGCAGGAGTAAAGCTCAACGAGAAACAGTATAGAGCTATGGCTGTCGCTAGTGCAGAGCTAGGCAAGGTTACAGGGGATGCAACAGGAGAGTTTAAACGTCTAACAGAGGGCGTTGCAAAGGGATCTACAAGGGCACTAAAGCAGCTTGGCATTGACCTGGAAAACACAGAAGACCTAACGCTTGCCCAAGCTGAAGCAGTAGAGAAACTGACGGAAAAATACGGAGAGGCGACTGTAGAGGTTGAATCACTGTCAGAAGGTATTTACGTGTTCAACAACAACCTGGACACAGCTATTGGCCTTCTGTGGAAATCAACCATGGATTTCACAGACTTTGGCACATCTATGAACGAAGTAAATAAGGAGTTTGGCAAAGCAAACGCATACTTGGCTGACTGGCCAGAGTTGATATTTAGTGTTGACATGGCAATGTCGAATCTTGCTGCAACACTGAGAGATTTAGTAAAGGATAGCTGGATAGCTGGTGCAATAGCAGAAGCAATCTCTTTCTGGGGTGGTGAAGGAAAATCCAAGGACGACATAGCAAGAGATATAGATGAATCATCTGTTTTAATGCAGAACTTAGCACGTCAAAAAGCAGCGCCAGAAAGAGCAGCAAGGCTCGAACGTGAAAAGAAATTACAGGAACGGATTGCCGAGCTAGCAGCACAGAAGGGCACTACAACAAAAGGGCGCGGCAGGGGCCGTGGCGGGCGCGGCAAAGGTTCTGTAACAGACCCAGCAGCAGAACGAGAGGCAGCTATACAAGAGGCATTGGGAGGCCCCAGAGACGATCCGTTTTATGATATACTTGATGAATATCAATATGGTGAAGGATTAACCGGTGGACCAGGGTTGTTAGGAGCAGGAGATTTACGTGGACCTGGTATGGGTACAGGAGCAGGTGTTGATATTTATGGTCAATTAGGAGGACCAGACACAGCAGAAGAAATACAAAAACGAAATGAAGCTGAGGCAAAGGCACATCAAGACAAAATCCAACGCGACAAAGAGGCGCAAGACGCATATGTTGAGAGATGGAATATAAACACAAACATATCACAAACATGGGGAGACGCATGGACCAGTGCAGCAGAGCAAGTTGATGCTAAAATGTCTGTTGTAAACATGACAATGGGTGCATTTGAAGATGCAACCAGACAGGTTGTGACTACAATAGCACAAGGCGGCGACTTAACAGTTAAAGGGATGGCCAAGATGGTTAAAGGCATTGCTCTTAACATCGGCATAGAGGCACAAATACAGATGCTAATGAATACAGCTAAGGCCATTGCTGAGGGCGTGTCTAGTTGGGGTGCGTCTCCGAGAGTAGAGGGATTTGCAGCAGCCGCGGCAGCATATCAGGCTACTGCGATTGGTGCTTTTGCTATAGCTGGAGGATCAGGGGCAATTGCAAAAAATCTAGGTGGTGGCAAAGGTTCAAAAAACGCCGCATTGTCACAGAGAAGATCAGACAGAGCTGATTACATCAGAGGGCAAGAGTCAGACTATTCCAGCGGCATGATCAGTAATGGCGGAGGCGGAGACACAAATATCACAATAACACTAGAGGGTGATGCTGATGGATTGTTCCGAGCCATGGTTGACAAAAATCAGGAGGTTAAACGCGCCGGAGAGGATGGGATGTAATGTCTAGACGACCAATTTTTCTTAGACCAATTTATTTTGGAACGACCGCGCCTCAATTTGTATATAATTCAAACAATATAACAATTGACACTGGTGTTTACGGTTCTATTTTAACGTTTGCGAAGGAACTTGAGACGCAGATCAAAGCTGTTGATGCAAATTTTCGCATAACAATAAGCAGTGATTTTAAATTGTTGTTTTATTCAACAATTGCATACACGTTAACTGCGTCAGATTCAGATGATTATGACATATTGGGCTTGACAGGGGCAATAAACTCGTTTGGATCAGTTGATTATGAGCCGACTAACACCCCGTTGCACATGTGGCTGCCAACGTACGAACAAGCCAATCAGTCTGAGATGTCACTAAAGCACGTTCAAAGATTTAGTGGAAGAACATCTGTTGATGGTGCAATATCAGGAATAAAATTAGATGGCGGAGATGTATATCACAAGCAATTAGAATTTAACTTTGAACCTGCTGCAAATATTAAACGTGCAATGTCTACTGATAGTTATATTGCAGACAGATCTCTAGATGCTTTTTTTGATGGCGCTAGATGGTCAACACCTGGCGCATCTGGCAATGTTGCAACAACTGGACTCTACTACTATCCAGATTACACAGATGCAGATCTAACAGACGACATGACAACAAACGAAGGGGTTAATTATTATTATTCTTCGTCTCCAGATACTCACACATTTTGCCACTTAAATCCGGATAGCATATCAACCCCAACTCCTGCACTGCCAACAACAAGGCAATCATGGAATGTTTCGTTTGCAATTAACAGTGCAACAGCTCCGATTTGGACAGCGGGATAAACAATGAAATTTAAAGATTATTGCAGCTCTGGCGGGGGTCGCATTGTATACATGTTTAATGTGGCTGGATATCCCTGGATATTGACATCTTCTAGTTCATTTGACACGGATTCAACCGACATCGGAGGAACACACAAACTTGCAAGGATAATTTTAGGTGAAAGAAACATATCAAACACCATTGGAATTGATCCTTGGTACAATGCAAAATGGGTTCATGGTGTATTACAGCCACCGGACAAAATAAAATACTCATTAGATGATGACACAGGCATAATTAATGGCGGACAATTCAAGATTGAGGTTGATCGCCGTTGGACTGGCCTGGATTGGAGCTATCTAAACTGGCCTGACAACTTTGTTGGAATCCCTGGCCTAGATTTTTGTCCAGAGGTTGGATCAAATGACAATTTGCCTTGGGGATATCTCACGGAGTCCGTAAAATCAACAGACATGAGCATATCTGTCAGAGATCAATCTGGCGGATTAATGGAAGATTGGATTACGGCAAATTCAAACGCATATGTATGGATAGGAAATGAGTGCATATATGTAAACGGCAAATCAACCGGGAGTGATGGCGAGCTAGTTTTGACCGTTCCCAATGTCCTAGGACTTGATTCAGGCAGAGGGATTTTTCGAACACGCGCACAAGGGCACTATCTAGAGGAGACAAGCGGCGAGTCTCCATCTTGTTCACTTGTTCCAATGGGTTCTATCGCAGGAAAAGCGTGTTATCTTTGGGCCACGGTGGTTGATGACGATGGAAGTGTTGTATTAGATGAGGGTGCTTTTTGTATTGCACACGGAAGGGTTCAGCCTCATGTTTCGATTGATGACTCTAGGATTTCTATACCTGTAGAGTCATGGATTAACCATCTTAAACAAGATATTCCACTCAAAAACTTTTCTGCTCATTTGGGTGGGTATTTTTTCAACAGAGGTGACGAAGACACGGTTTTTGTGGTTGGAGAGGGTAATGTAAATTACATGTCTGGCCCGCACCTGTATGTCAATGAATATCAGGCAGGAGGCAGAACAAGGCACGGGGTTTATCTTTGCGAACAAAACAGCTCTGTCTTTTTCCGAACAAAAGAAGACGTCCTTAAAGCATTGGATAAAGAGCTAGAATATTGTAATACCGGCTCAACATCACAGGTGTCTGGTGATGGAACCGCTGGAAATCCGCGCGTAAACTTCACTGGCGAGTTGCACCTTAAAAAATCAGAGTCAGAACCCGGAAGAACAATAATTTCAGCAGGATTAACGCTTGGTAGCACATACACACAGTACATATTGTTGTCTGGCCCCCTCGCGTTTATGTTTGATTTGTGTAATTTTTTTACTGATGAGGTAGAAACAATAAAAGAAGCTCTGACAACTGGTTGGAGTGTTGACACAATACACAACGGCGCACCAATATTCGAAGCTGTTCCCGGCGATCTAGAATATACTGGATCTTATGACGAACCCAGAATAGCAGCAAACGCAAACTTTGGAGACGCTGCATACTGGATTCAGAGCAATAAAGACCATGAATTGTTTAGAGCTTTTCCTAAATCCAACGCAGTAAAGAGCCAGCCGATCAATTACTGGTGTACTCCGCCTGTTGACTCAACAACAAAGATGTATCTTAATCCTGCGTCTGATC
>Ga0180437_10006703_pt1 | contig 15226 bp, 13 predicted proteins | sample SS_ome_4_FD_132410 | JGI IMG/M metagenome (GOLD analysis project Ga0180437, IMG submission 132410) | Hypersaline lake sediment archaeal communities from the Salton Sea, California, USA - SS_3_D_1 metaG | ecosystem: Environmental > Aquatic > Non-marine Saline and Alkaline > Hypersaline >...
ATAAGACTCTCTGCAATCCGGACGTATGTAAAGCTGTCGTATATCTTTTGAACTATCCGGAGAAAAATGAAACTATTTTCAAGGAGGAGCTGTTCTCTTTCTTATACCAGTACCCGGACATTCGTGACGCCCTCAAAGACGGTACGATCATATTCAGTGGAGAGGGCCACAGGCTCATTGAAGGGGGTGAATTGGATTTAGAAAAGAAAGAGAATAGGGATTTCATTGATAGAATCATAAAAAACGGGCGTGAATGTATCAACAGGGATCTGAAGGTGAGCGCGCTCACCGCAGGGTCTGACTTTTTTCCCTTCAATAACTATGGGAATACCCCGGTTATCATTTTTGGACCTGGAGGAGATAATGTTCATGCTGCGGATGAGTACGTACTTTTAGGGGATCTGATAGATCTCTCAAAGCTGTTTGCTCTTGCGATCTATGAGTATTGCTGCGAGCTATTTTCATTCTAGGAACATGAACCGGAATGTGAAATGGGAATCTGATAATATTAAAATTTTCGAAAAAACCGGAACAGTCGTTCCGGTAAATATAAAAGACAGGAGGAAAGACATGAAAAGAAAGACGGTAGTGCTCACCATCGTGATCGTGTTGATGCTTGCACTGTGCTCGACAGGAGCAGCACTCCTCTGGGCTGGGAGTAAAAAAGAAGAGGCTGCGCCACCCAAAAAGGAAGCCGCAGTGGAAGAAGAGATGGCGGTCGAGGGTGAGAAAGAAGAACCTTCGGATTTTATCACCATGGCTGAAATCCGCAGGCAGATTGATGAGGCGAATATTGACTGGATGCAACAGAAGGGAAAGGCAATCAATGTGGCACTCCAGAGTGAATCTGATACCTGGGCCCTCGAAGAGTTGGGAATGCTTGATCTTTTTGAGGAATTGACTGGAATAAAATTGAACTATACCATGTTCGAAGAGGCTCAGCTCCGGGAAAAGACGACCATCGATTACATTACAAAAACCGGTATCTATGATTTGGCGATGAGCGACCCTGCATACATGAGCTCGTATGCGAAAGCCGGGGTTGTCGAGGATTTGCGGCCATATTTGAACAATCCGCAGCTCACGGACAAGGAGTGGTTTGATCCAGATGATTTCCCGCAGGGTTTCAAAGATATGGGAACATTCTATGGGATTCTTGCAGGCTGGCCAATGCATCTTTCAGGACAGATGCTGTACTGGAATAAAAAATACTTCGAGAAGTACGGTCTGGATCCTGAAAGAGGTCCTCGGAATATGGATGAGCTGCGGGATTTTGCAAAAAAGTGCCATCATCCTGAGGACGGAGTGTACGGAATCGCTTTGAGAGGTTTGAGAGGGGATGGATTGAACGTATTCGCATGGTCGAGCTTCATGAGGGCATTCGGGGGGAGATGGTTCGATGAGAACTGGAATCCCCAGCTCGACAGTCCTGAGGTGATAAAGTCCATTCAGTTCTATTCTGATTTGTTGAAAGATTATGGCCCGCCTGGAGTTGCAAACTGGGAGTGGAGCAAGATCATGACCGCAATGGCGGAAGGGACGATTGTCATTACGGTTGATGCTCCAACATTCTCCTATGTGATCGAGGATCCGGAAAAATCGAAAACTGTGGGGGAGTGGGGATACGGTCCGAACCCGGCAGGTCCCAAAAAACAGGTGATGACTCCTTTTTCCTGGTACCTCACCATCAACAAATCATCGAAAAGAAAAGAGGCAACTTGGTTGTTTATTCAGTTCATCATGAGCAAACCGGTTCAGGTTGCGATCGGTGGACCGATCATTGCCACAGGGCGTCTGTCTGCAATTGCTGATCCTGCCTTTGAAAAGGGGAATCCATGGCTGCCTGCATGGCGAGAAGCGATTACGGAAAATGCCCAGTATGCAGATGCTCTGGCTCGACCTGGCTTTCCGCAGTGGCCTGAGGTGGGCGACATCATGGGTGCTGAGCTGGAGAGCGTCATTGCCGGGCTGAAAGATCCTGCAGATGCGGCAAAAGCTGCGAATACCCGCATCCGGCAGGTCATGGAAGAAGCAGGATATTACGATTAACTACCACTTGTATCGAATTCCCCCCCTGTCCTTCAGCAGAGCGCTGAAAGACAGGGGGCTCAGTATTGATCGGCAATTCAAACGGTGAGAGACCGAAATGGTGATCGCAGAGAAGAATAAGATAAAATTTCTCTTACCTGTTTTAATCTATCTCAATCTGTTTGTCATCTTCCCCACGATATACACCTGGTACATGAGCCTCAGCGACTATGGGCTTGAGGGAAGCCGTTTTGTTGGAGTACTCAACTACATTCGTATCGTGAAGGATGTGATATTTTTACGGTCATTATTGAATACCTTCTACCTCGTCATTGCCGCTGTTCTGATACAGTTCGTGCTGGGAATGCTGATTGCCCTGATTTTGAACAGGGATTTCATCGGGAAACATTTCGTTTACTGGTCAATACTCCTGCCGATGATCATTGCTCCTGTGGTTGTTGGATTGACTTTTCGGATTCTCTATGATCCTTCACTCGGTTTGATAAACTACCTGATCAGCATGACCGGGTTCAAGGGTCCTGAGTGGCTCACGACACCCAGCATCGCGATGCTTTCAGTTATTCTGGTTGATACATGGCAGTGGACTCCCTTCATGACACTTCTGCTGCTTGCCGGTTTACAGTATGTCCCGGAGGATGTCCACGAATCTGCGATGGTTGATGGTGCATCATCTTTTCAGAGATTCGTTTTTATCACTCTTCCCATAATGAAAAATATAATTGCTCTGGCACTGATCTTCAGATCACTGGACTGTTTTAACAAAACATTTGATGTGATTTACATGACGACCCGTGGTGGTCCTGGATATTCAACAGAAACGATTCCAACCTTTGCTTACAAGACAGCGTTTACGTATCTCAAGTTTGGAAAAGCCGCCTCTCAGAGCATTGTCTTATTCTTTGCGATCATGCTGTTTATTATTTCACTGAGGGCTCTTATAAAAGAGGAGCTCGTGTCGAGCTGACCTGCTTTAGGAGTGAATGGCGAATGAATCGATTACTGAAAAAAGTGGGGACTCAAAGCCTGTTGTATTTTGGTGTGATATTGATTATCCTGTTTTTCATTTTTCCTATATACTGGATTTTTGGCACCGCATTCAAAACTCCTCTTGATACGTTCAAGCTCCCGCCGAAATTCATTTTCAACCCCACACTGGAAAATTTTATCGTAATAATCAACAAAACGCAGTTCATGGAGCTCGCAATCAACAGTATAATCGCATCAGCGGGATCCACCTTTTTGAGCATCCTACTCTCTTTTCCTGCAGCCTACAGCCTTGCCCGGTTCAGAATGAAGCGGAAGAACGATCTGGCGTTCATGATTCTTTCTCTGAGAATGTTTCCTCCCATTGCAGTTGCAATCCCTTTTTTCATCATGTATAAAAGAATTGGACTCTATGACACTCGTGTCGGGCTGCTGTTGCTGTATACCGCATTCAACATTCCGCTCGCCACATGGCTGTTGATTGGATTCATAAAAGAGATTCCGGTTGACCTCGAAGAAGCAGCTCTTGTTGATGGGGCGACGCACCTGCAGGTATTCCGGAAAATCGTACTTCCCCTCATTTCAACCGGCATGATGGCAACGGCTATTCTGTGTTTCATCATGAGTTGGAATGAATTCTTTCTGGCTTTGATACTTACCGGGCGGAACAAAACACTGCCGGTATTTCTCTACAGCTTCATTAATTTTCGAGAGATTCAATGGGGTCCTCTCATGGCTGCTGCAGCGATTATGTCTTCACCGATTATCATCGCCTCGATTTTTGTGCGGAAATATCTGATCAGGGGTTTGACTCTCGGGGCGGTGAAGGGATAGTTCTATAGAAAAATACAACCTTTATTCTTGTACAGGAGGAGAATTATGGAAAAGATAGGAGCCGGGGTAATTGGGGTGGGTGTATTCGGAGAAATTCACGCGCGGTTTTACAGAGAGCACCGTCTCACAAATCTCCTGGCGGTGGCGGATATCAATGAGAAGAGGGCGAAACAGGTGGCTGAGAAATACGGGGCCAAAGCATATACTCGGTATGAAGACATGCTTTCAGATCCAGAGATACAGATGGTATCAGTCGTCGTGCCTGACCCCCTTCACAGAGATCCCTGTGTGAAAGCTGCTGAAGCTGGCAAACATATTCTGCTGGAGAAGCCTCTTGCAACCACTCTGGAAGACGGAAAGGCGATCATCGATGCATGTAAAAAACACAGGGTGAAATTCATGGTCGATTTCATGAACAGGTGGAACCCGCCGTTTTCCCTGGCAAAAGAGACCATAGAGAGCGGTGAAATAGGGAAGGTGCAGTACATAAATATTCGATTGAATGATTCTATTTATGTTCCCACAGAAATGCTCTCATGGGCAGGCAGCTCAACTGTGCTCTGGTTTCTTGGAAGCCATGCGGTGGATCTTGTTCTGTGGCTGCTCGATGAGAGTGTCGAGAGAGTCTTTTGCATTTCAAGATCAAAGATACTGGCAGAGAGAGGCATTCATACTCCCGATTTCTTCCACAGCGTACTGGAGTTCAAAAACGGCGTAATCGTCAACATGGAGAACTCATGGATACTGCCGAACTCAAGCCCGACACTCTATGAGTTTACCGCCGAGATAGTCGGCTCCAAAGGGAAAATTGATATAGATCCTGCGCAGAACGGCGCAATAAGAAAAGCGAGCGAGGAAAAATATTCTTATCCGGATATTCTCTGTATTCCATCGATCGCGGGTCGAATAAGCGGATTCTCCTATACGGCAATGAATCATTTCGTCGAATGTGTGGTGGATGACAAGGAGCCGATGGTCACCAAGGAATCGAGCCTGGAAGTGACGAGAGTGCTTCTCAAATTATTGGAATCAGCGAAGGGAGAGAAGTTTGTGAAGATGTAACACAGATATGAGAAATTATCATTCTGAAATAGTGCAGGCGCTTAGGGGCGGGCGTCCCGAGTATGTTCCTTTCACTTTCTACGACACGATCCTGCCGAGCAGCATCAATAGAGTTGAATTGCAGGAAAAAGGGTTGGCAATCTGTGCACGCCGGGATGTGTTCCGTACAGTGATGAGAGACGTGGATGTGAAACGGGTGAAGGAAGATGACGGTTCAGTTCGTACGATCTATTCGACCCCATTCGGAAGCGTGAATCAGCGTTCACGGCCTGATGCCTATGGTTCAGTCTTGATGGCGCCTGTAGAACATTTCATAAAAGGGAGAGATGATTATCTGATCGCTGAGTTCATCGTGAAAAATACTTATTATGAACCAATATATGATTTTTTCTTGAACGAGAGGAGCAGTATAGGAGACAGAGGGTATACGCTCTGTCAGACCTGCTATTCTCCGTTCATCGATATTCAGATTTCCTGGGTGGGACAGGAGCAGTTCTGCTACGAGCTCGCAGACAACTGGGATGCGATAATGGGTCTGTATGAAATCATGCGAAAAAAGCAGCGGGAAATGTACCAGGTAGTCGCAGAGAGCCCCGCAGAGTATGTGCTGTATGGAGGCAATATTGTTCCTGAGATGATTGGACCCGCTCGGGTGAGAGATTTTATCCTGCCCTGCTGGGAGAATTTTGCCCAGCTGCTTCATGAAAAAGGGAAAAAACTCGGGGTTCACCTCGATGCGGACAACCGTCTCCTTCTCGACATCGTGAAACAGAGCCCGTTGGATTTTGTCGAAGCATTTACCCCGCCGCCGGACTGCAGTGTATCGGTACGGGAAGCGCGAAACGCATGGCCAGAAAAAACGCTCTGGATTAATTTTCCATCCAGCGTGCACATCAGAGATGATGCGGTTATCGAAAAAACCACAAGAGAACTACTCGAAGATGCAGGGCAGAGAAACGGGTTTCTCATGGGCATCACGGAAGATATTCCTCATGAGCATATAGAGAGAAGCGTGTCGATAATCCTGAAAGTAATTGAAGAGCATCGATCTTGATTTCATCCCCGAATTTTCAGAAGAATCGGACTGGTAATGGACAATTGAGGATCAAAGAACCCCGCCGGTGCCTATTCTTTTGTCATCGAAATAACTGTCTCCCGGGACCGACGGCATGGATACTTCCAAAAGCAGGCAGGGCCCTATTCCTGTGAAACTGTGCTTCGTTCCTGTGGGAACGACCAGTACATCTCCGGTCTGCTTTGTGACCTGCGTGTCATTCACTACCATTCTGGTTTTTCCCTTCAGCACGTAGAAGGTTTCGTGCTTCACTCTGTGCATGTGGGAGGGGCAGGTCTGGGCATCGAAAACGAAAATGAGTTTCGCGCAATATCCTGCTTCGACCTCATTGGAAACCCAGAACTCGGTCTCGCCGATATTGAAGAAATCTCTCAGCCCGAAATCGACCATGAGATAGTCGACATCAGGAATCTTCAAACCCCAGTCTTCAACCTGCCGGTAAATTCTTCCAGCTATTTCGTCTCTCTTCTCCCCCAATACCTCAAAACTCTTGAATTTATCCATATCGACCTTCACATTGAACCCCCTCAAGAAATCGAACTTTTTGCAAACATCGGTGCAAGCATCTCATTCAGCCTGTGGTATTCAAGATAACACTCCTCGTACTTTCTCTCATTTGAGTCTTCGGGATAATATGGTGTTCCAGAAGAGACCAGGGCTTTGCACCCCTCCTCGATGCTCGAAAAGATCCCGCTCCCCACCCCTGCGAGTATCGCAGCGCCCAGGCAGCCGGGCTCTTGGGAATGAGAAGCAACGACCGGAAGGGCGCACACATCGGCCTTGATCTGGTTCCAGAGCCTGCTGTGAGAACCTCCCCCAAAGGAACGTATCTCTTTTATATCGATTCCGGATTTTTTCAATACCTCCAGATTGCTTCTGAGCATGAACGCCACGGACTCGAGCACTGCCCGGATGAAATGACATTTTTTGTGGTGGAGCCTGATTCCATAGAATACTCCCCTGGCGTGGGGGTTTGGTTTCGGGCTCCCACCTCCAGTCAAATGGGGAAGCATGATCAGACCGTCGGAACCGATCGATGCCTGTTGGGCTTCTTCATCCATTATTTCGAAGACGTTCCGCTGTGACGTTTCCGCTTCTTTCTCTTCCCGGTCGCAGAAGACATCTTTGAACCAGTTCAGGGCAGCCCCTGCGGTCGGACAGACCCCTATGAGCGCATAGGTGCCGTCGATGGCATGGCAGAAGTGGTGGATGCCAGCCTCCCGCTGTTCGAACATGCGCTGCGTGACGGTATGAACAGCAAGAACCGAACCCGTGCTTTCGGATATGAGGCCCGAGTGCGTGTTCCCCACTCCGATCATGCCGCACACCTGATCTATCGCGCCGGCGATTACCAGTGCACCTTCTGGTATTCCTGTGTCGAGGGCCACGTCACTCTTCACGTGTCCGACCGGAGCACCGGGTTGGAATATATGCGGGAGTTTCGCATCGGTGATACCTAAAAACGCAAGCATGTCGCCCCACCACTCCCTGTGACGAACATCGAGGAGCAGTGAGGAGGAAAGCACGGGCGGAACACAGGCGTATGTGCCGGTGAGCTTGAAGACCAGGTAGTCATGGACGAGGAGTATCTTGTGGGTATCTCGAAGGCACTCGGGTTCGTGAGTCCGCAGCCACAGCAGCTTCGCTGCCTGGTACAGCGCAGAGATACCAGGCTGGCCGGTGACCTCATAGAGCGTTTGCTCGCCGAAACGCTGAACCAGTGCCCGAGCTTCTGTTTCTGCCCGCGTGTCGTAGTACACGATGCCCCTTCTCAGCTCATTTCCATGGCGGTCGAGAAGAACGAAACTGACACCCTGGCTCGATACACAGAGCGCACGGATATCTTTGAACCGATGCCTCTGGGATTTTGAAATTTGATGAATGCATTCCAGGCAGGCCTGCCAGTACAGGGCCATATCGATTTCTGCGATTTGCTCTCTTTCAAAGGCGGCGGGGCAGTTGACCGATGCACGGGATATCAGGCCTTTCTGCGGGTCGAATAGTGCTGCTTTAATGGTTGTCGTGCCTGCGTCGATGCCCAAAAGGTAAGACATAGATCAATATCCAAGATTTCGTTCGGTTTCCGCGATCGCCTCTTCTATGATGTCGAGCGCCTTTGCAGCAACCTCCTGCTCCATGATGAGCGGCGGAGATAATCTGAGATTGTGCTTTGCCGGTATCCACGAAACGCCCTTTTCGAAGGCCTTCCGGTAGACCATCCTGCACGCTTCGAGAAAAGGTTCCTTTGTCGTGCGGTCCTTTACCAGCTCGATGCCCAGAAGCGCCCCCTTTCCTCTGACATTCCCCACGATCGTGTAGTCCTCTTCGAATTTCCTGAGCCTCCTGAGCATGAACTCGCCGAGCTGAGCCGCATGGTCGAGCATCCCGTCCTCCTGCATGACCTCGATGCAGGCCAGTGCAGATGCACAGGCAACGGGGTTTCCCCCGTAGCTGGATGCCGAGCTCACCCCTTCCACGCTGTCCTTTATCCGGTCGCTGTAGAGAGTCGCAGTCACCGGGTAGCCGTTTCCGAAACCCTTGCCGAGAGTCATGATGTCCGGAACGACATTCTCGTGATTCACGCAGAACGCCTTTCCGGTCCTTCCCATGCAGGTAAGAACCTCGTCCACGAAGAACAGTATTCCCAACTCATCGCACAGTTTCCTGAGCCTGGAAAGCCATCCGTCCGGAGGAACCACCGATCCGCCCCAGCCCTGGACCGGTTCTGCAACGATTGCTGCCACTTCGTTGGTTGCAAGCTCTGTAACCGCCTCGCGGATGAAATCGACACAGTGCAGGTTGCAGTCCGGGTATGTGAGCTGGAATGAGCAGCGGTAGCAGTTTCCGTAGGGAACCCTGAAGCACCCGGTCGCCCTGGGCCCGCTCATACGGGTCATGGTCGTAAGGCTCTGGCCGCCCAGGGTCTTGCCGTGCATGTCGTTGTAGAAGGAGATGAACTCGTATTTCCCTGTTGCTGCCCGCGCAACGTTCATTCCCGCCTCTACACACTTGGAGCCTTCACACCAGAGCTGGACGTTGTTCAGATCGCCGGGAGCGATCTCCACGAGCGCTTCGAGCAGCCTCGTTTTGATCTCGGTGTTGAAGTCGTGGCAATTTTGAAGCTTCCTGGTATACTCAACGACCGCCTCGGTGATCTTTGGATGGCAGTGTCCCCAGTTCGTTATGTATATACCGCTGCTCAGATCGATATAGGTGTTCCCATCAACGTCCGTGAGGGTCACCCCTTTGCCTGATTCAAAGGCGACTGGAAAGAGACGTACCTGGGAGGAGTAGCCCTGCATGTAACGGCTCGCCCGCTTTTGTATCTGCATCGATTTCGGGCCGGGAGGCTTCACACGGATGTCCGGTATCCTGTCAATATCAACCTGCGCCCAGTTTTTATCATAGTCCTTCATTTCAGGCTCCTGAATTGTGGATCCAGTATGATGAAAAAAGCTATTCTTTCACTGCTCCCATGGTCATACCCTGTATGAAATGCCGCTGCATGAAGATAAACAGGAGGATGATCGGCACGCTCACGAGCAGTGACGCAGCCATCATTTCAGACCAGTACACCTGGTACTGACCCTGATAGGTGACCACGAGTCCGGGGGGTATGGTCCGCATGTGGTCAGTATTGGTGAGCGTAAGCGCATACATGAGCTCGTTCCAGCCCACCAGAAAGACGAAAAGCGCCACCGAGAGTATTGCAGGACCGGTGACCGGATAGACTATCTTTGTGAGAACACGGAACCGGTCGCACCCATCGATGTAGGCTGCCTCCTCGATTTCCCGCGGTAAGGTATCGAAATAGTTCTTCAACATCCATATCGAAAAGGGAAGGGCAAACCCGGTGTAGGTCAACATCAGGGCTGGATAGGTATTGACAAGCTTCAGCTTGAGAAATAGGGTGAAGATCGATATGAGAAGCATGACGATGGGGAACATCTGTGAAACGAGTATGACGAACATGACGAATCTGGAGCCGCGAAATGAGAACCTGGAGAAGGCGTATCCTGCAAGGGATGCGACGAACACCGTAATCGCAGTGGCGGAGAGACAGACGATGAAGGAGTTCAGGAAATAGGTGATAAAAAAGCTCCCTTCCTTGAAGAGGTTACGGAAGGATTGGACCGTCGGGTTTTTCGGTATCCACTCAGGTGGCATGTTGAACAGGGCATCTATGGGCTTGAAGGAGGTCGAAATCAACCAGAGAATCGGAAATATTGTTATGGTGAGACCGACTGCGATCACGATGTAAACGAATGTTCTGCCGGAAATTTTTAAAAACTGGTATTTCAATGCTGGTCCGGCCATAGGACACCTTTCTCATTAAGATAGCTCGCGAAAACCGATCCGTACACTGATTATTGAAAAGAACAGCAGGAAGAGCATCCACAGCACACCGAGGGCGGATGCCTGTCCCATTCTGAAGTACTCGAAGGAGGTGCGGTATATGTGGATCGTGAGTGTCGAGGTAACATTCATCGGCCCGCCCTTTGTCGTTCCCCAGATCATTGTGAACTCCTGGAATGACCAGATGAGCGTGAGCATGAGCACCACAGAGATGATATTTCGAATGCTTGGCAGCGTGACATGAAAAAATTTTCCCAAAGTGCCTGCCCCGTCAACTGCTGCTGCGTCGAGGAGATCGGGCGGTACTGTCTGCAGGCCTGCCAGGAGCATGACGAAGTCGAAGGGGAACCATTTCCATATGGTCACACCCACCACGGTGTAGAGGGCAAGAGCGGGATCGCCGAGCCAGGCGCGAAACTGATCGATGAAGCCAATTTTTCGCAGGATGAAATTGAACACCCCGTACTGCACGTTCAAAACCCATGTCCACAAAAGCGCGCACACGACTGTGGGAATGACCCAGGGCATCAGGAATATGGCGCGAAAGAAGGGCCGCCCCCGGATTTTCTGATTCAGCAGGAGCGCGAAGATCATACCCAGGGCGAACTGGCCTGCCACAGCGCCAGCGCTGTATTTGAGGGTGATGGCGAGCCTGCCGACAAACTCCCCGCTGATCAGGATAGATGTATAGTTTTTCAGCCCCACGAATTTCAGGATATCCGAGGGGCTTGTGAGGTCGTACTTCTGAAAGCTGGTCAAAACGGTGCGAACGAGGGGATAAAAGACGATGACGACCAGGATGAGCAGGGCCGGCAACACGAGCAACCAGGCAAACTGTACATTGCTCAACATTCTCTTTCGAACCATGCTGAAACCAGTCTCCGATGCATGAATTGGGTGTTCAATCCGCTGTGAACGCCATCCATTCACAGGCCCTGGAGGGATATGAAAGGGAGGATATGCTGGATATCCTCCCTGTTCAGATGATCATTCTCCCAAGAGTTGCCTCATTTGCGCAGCCGCTTCATTCAGCGCGACCTGCGGGTCCTTTCCTCCGACCACGACTTCCTGGACAGCCACCGCCAGTATGTCGACCAGCTCTCCATGTTTGTCGGGCCGCAGCCCAAAGGGCCGCTTCACGTTTCCTGCCTGAGTCATGACCGTTTTGCTGAAGGGGTCTGCATAGGCTGAATCGGTCATGGCTGCCATTGTGGGAGGGAGCTGCCCTGTGTCATTATAGTACTTCTTCTGTATGTCAGAGTTCATGACATAGAAATTGAGGAACTTTGCCGCCGCATCCGGGTATTTTGTCTGTTTGAACATCACGAAGGTGTGCGCGTAGTAGATGCTCCAGTGCTCTGGTCTGTTCTTTTTCGGGAACACCGTGATTTCGTAATGGCTGTCGAAGTCGACACCCATTCCGCTCTGATCCCGGATTATGCCCCTCCCGCCGGGATTGTCGATGTAGAACCCGAGCTGGTCCTTGGAGAAGAGGTTCCGCATCTCGCGAACGTCGCTCCCAGGAGGTCCCAGAACGCCTGCCTCTGTCAGATCCTTGTACCACTGAAGCGCTGAAACTGCATTCTTTGAATTTACTGCAACCTTTCCGTTCGCATCAAACTCATCCGCTCCAAAGTTGTAGAACCAGGGGAGAAAATCATAGCAGCCGACGATCCACCGGGCCGTGTCAGGAGAGAATCCCCAGATCCTGTTGCCCTTTGCATCCGTCCCAAGACCTGCTATCGCGGTCGCCTGTTTGGTCAGCTCATCAACTGTCTCAGGCCTCTTTCGCACCCCGGCTTTGTTGCCCAGAAAGGTGCTGCAGTACAGAACGTAGGGAACCGGCGACTGCGGGACCGCATAGATCTTTCCGTCGTACTTCGACGCGTCGAGAAGCGCGGGAATTATCTGGCCCTTCACTTCGGCGGTGAGCAGATTATCCAGCGGCTGCAGAAATCCGAGCGCGGCAAGCTCGAGATCGATTGCGCTGTCGATCTGCGCCAGGTCCGGTGCTGTCCCGGACTGGGCCTGTACGATGAGCTGCTGCCGCAGATTCTCATAGGGTATTCCAATGAGATTCAGGGTGATTTCTGGATATTCCGCCTCAAATGCCTGCTTGAACATCGCCCAGGACGGTTTGAAGGTCTCTTCTCCAGGCCCCCACCCTGCAATACTGATTGTCACCTTCTCAGGCACCTTTTCACCGGATGCAAAACAGAGGGCGCCAATCGTCAGTATGAAGCAGAGAGTGAACGCAATGGATACTACTCTTTTCATGCCCTTCCTCCTTTCTTAGAATAAGATTTTATGAGAGCCAAACGCAATTTTTATTCTAAACTGATAGAGATCGCTGTCAAGATAAAACTGTCGCGAAAACTGTTTGGACGAGCTGATCAAAAACCCAACCAGAATAGAGGGGAGAAAGTTACTCCTTTACCGCACCCGAGAGAAATCCTCGCACAAAGTGGCGCTGAGCAAGCAGAAAAATGGCGCTTATGGGTATGGCCATGGTGACCGCAGCCGCTCCGACCCTGTTGAAATATGAGGCTCCGAAGAGAAAGATGAAATCTCCAAGCCCAACCGGCGCAGTCCTGATTTTTTGGGTCTCCAGAAGAATCGATGCAAAGGCAAATTCGGACCATGAGCCCACGAAGTGGTAGGCGCCCACTGAAATGATCCCGATGAAGGCAAGGGGGATTACCACCCGTATGAGCGCTTTCACCCTGTTGCACCCGTCCACAATTGCAGCTTCCTCAAGCTCTTTAGGTACGCTTTTGAAAAATCCAGTGATGAGCCATGTGGTAAGGGGAAGGCCAAATGCTGAGTGCACGAGGATGAGCCCCCAGAGCGTATCCCGGAGCCCGTATTTGCTGATCATGACATAAATCGGAACCATGAGGGCGGGGCCGGGGAGCATCCTCGTCAGTATGAGAATGACAAGGAGGGCTTTACTGCCCCTGAATCGGAACCTGGAAAATGCATACCCCGCCATAGAACCGAAGAGGAGCACGAAAAATGTCGAGATCCCTGCCACGAAAAGGCTGTTCAAAAGATACTGGTGCCAGAGCAGCGCCTGACCCGACCAGTACCCGGGGAAGAAAATTTCCTTGTAGGACATGAGGGTTGGTTTCTCCGGGAAATATTTTATGGGTATCGCAAACAGCTCATCGTGGGATTTCAGGGACGTGATCGCAACCCAGATCACCGGAAACAGTATGCAAATGAAAATAATGATACCGATGAGATTGATCACAGCGGTTTTCGACGCTTTCTTCAACCGTCCTCGCCTAATCATCTATTATCTCCCTGCTTTTCTGAACAGCAGCAGATAAATCACACTGATGCCCATGAGTATGATGATGGTGATCACCGAGAGAGCTGCTGCCTGACCGAATCTGAAGTTTGTAAAAGCCATCTCATAGATATAGGTGGGAAGAATGTGTGTCGAGTTTACAGGTCCGCCACGGGTGGTGATCCAGATGATGACGAACTGCTGGATATTCCAGATAGAGACGATCACCATGAGAATGAGGAGCGTGTAGCTTACCGTGGGGAGTGAAATGCGCCTGAATTTCTGCCACTCTGATGCACCGTCAATGGTCGCCGCCTCAAGAAGCTCTGGAGGTACACCCTGAAAGGCTGCTGAGAGCAAAATCGAAAGCATGGGCACATTCTTCCACACCATTACGAGGATGAGCACATAGAGCGCTGTCTTTGGGTTCCCGAGCCAGGCGAATCCTGTGCTGAGGAGCCTGAGCCGCACCAAAATATCATTGATGACTCCGAAATCCGAGTGCACCATCCATTGCCATATGCTTGCAGAAATGACGGGAGGCAGTATCCATGGCAGGAGAATGACCGCTCGAAGTATCCTGTTTATCTTCCAGTCGAAGCTGAGGTAGTATCCAACAGCAAGCCCGATAATTATGGAGAAAAGCGTCGCCAGCCCCATCCAGAGGAGCGTGTTTCGAAACACCAGCGGGAACACAGTGTCTGTGATGGTCCTCTGAAAGGTTTTCAACCCGACGAACTTCCCGGTTCCTGGCCGGAGGAGGAGCAAATCTGTAAAGCTCAGCCGTATCACATCGAAAATCGGGTAGGCAACGAGCACAGCGACGACAATGAAGGTGGGCAATATCAACAAATAGGGCAATCTCAGACTCTTCACCATGCTATCGGTTTATTCCTCTTTTCCACTAAATAACAGTTGGGAGAGCGGTACATACCGCTCTCCCACTTTTCATTGATTCCACCACTCGAATCGCTCACGCATCATTCGTGAAGAATGTCGTAGAGGTCCTGCGATTTCTTTGCTGCGTCGTCAAGGGCTTTCTTTGGGTCCTTCTGGCCGAGGACAACTTCCTGAATCGCCTTTGCCAGATTGGTCTCAGACTCAGAGAGCCCGATGAACCTGGGCATTGGTAATGAACCCTTAAAGAGCTCTCCGGATTTGTACAGGCGAACCCATTCGGGCCATACACGCTTCAAATCGGGCGAGTCGTAGCAGCCCTTGTAGGCTGGAACCCTCGCCACTTCTTTGGCCCCGTCATAGAAGAGCAGCTGTTCGGGCTGTGCCCAGAAATCCACATAGGTGAGGGCAGCCTTCGGGTTTTTGCTGAGTGAGGTTATCATGAACGCTGCTGTGGGGTCCATGATGGTGGCAGCAGATGCATACTGGCCGCTCACCCTGTCAGGACGCGGAAACAGTGTCCCCTCCCAGCGGAACTCCTTCGGATCTGCCGGAAACCAGGGAGAAATCAGCCAGGAGAGACCGGCCCACATGGCAGCCTTCTGTTCGCCGAAGAGATGCGCCCCTTCCCAGAACCTGCTTTCGGTGAGTCCTTTGTTCGTGTACCCGCCTTTGAT
>Ga0180437_10006704_pt1 | contig 15225 bp, 12 predicted proteins | sample SS_ome_4_FD_132410 | JGI IMG/M metagenome (GOLD analysis project Ga0180437, IMG submission 132410) | Hypersaline lake sediment archaeal communities from the Salton Sea, California, USA - SS_3_D_1 metaG | ecosystem: Environmental > Aquatic > Non-marine Saline and Alkaline > Hypersaline >...
ATCTTTAAATTTACGTTTGGCATATCCAATCTTTACTTTATCAATGTCATAAAGAACTGCGTTAGCGCGTCTATCAAGTAATTCTATTGTAGCAGCTTGTCCTACGGGACCATATCCTATGATAAAAACAGTTTTACTTTTTATTCCCTTCACTGCGAGATCCAATGCTGCGATATAAGCCTTTCCTGTACATGCAGAATTTTCAGAAATATAACGAGTTCTGAGATTAACTGCAATAAAATGATTATCATCCGCAGCGAATAAAACGTCTGCTTGTTCAGATATCGCTTCAGCGAAACCTCCAACGTCTTTTTTCTTGGTTATATAGGTATCTAAACCGATATGGGTTAATATTGCTAATATTGCATCAGTAAAACCTAGTATTGTGCCTTTTCCAGCAGTTATAGGTATTATTGCTGCAGTTTTCTTACTTAAAACTGAGGTGATATCATTTCTAATGTTAAGAGTATGTTTTGCAATTCCTAATAAAGAATATTCAGTTTTTTTAATCAGCTCTTGTTCATAGTTTTGTAAATCTATTGGGATGTTTTTCACTTGTTCAGGAGTGAGGCGTGTCATATTCTTCCACTTATTTAATTAGGCTTTTAGTCAATATAGTTTGTAAGTTTAAATTCTGACATAATTTCACTAATTACCGCAACCATTTTCTTTTTTGCCTCTTCTAGAGTTTTATCTCTGACAATTAGTGTTGCAACACGTTTTCCATCAGCATTATTGTCGCTAAGAAAGTTCGTAATGGCCTCATCTGCACCGAAAAATCCTAGTTTATGTGTTAGCTTTTTAGCATCGGTCAGAATATGCTCGCCCTGAACCTTCAATGAATGGTCAACAATGCAAACATGTTGATATACGACTCCCTTTTCAAAACCAACCTTATTCGATGACAAAGTGTTTTCAAGGAACATATTTGCAAGTTCCTTGACGATATTTATGCCAGTAGAGTGAAAAACGACAGTAGGTGTTTGACTGGGTAATCTTGCATTTATTTCATTAGTTTTTAGTGAGTTAGAAGGAGAAACTATACTTTGCACGTCTGTAAGTCCATGTAAGTTAAGACCTTTTGCAATTTTCAAACCAGTTTCGATAAATTTATTCTTAACATGATTCGAAAGAACTGTTGGCGCTGTTACTCTTTTACATCCATAAGATTCATCAAATTCCAAATCTGTAACTTGAAATGGTATCGAGTTTCCATTTATTGCAAGAACTTCTAAAGAAACCGCAAGTCCTTCGACAAATTCTTCTACGATAACTTCGTGATCAATTTGTCTTACTTCATTTATAATGTGAGGTAATTGTGATGGTGTTGACACCTTAAGGATACTAACACTGCCACTCAAACGAGCAGGTTTTACTATTAGGGGAAATGTTGCATCAGGCCAAGGCTTCGGAACAGCAACGTGTTGACTTGTTAAAAAGTTTTTGGATCGAGTCTTATTAGATGTTAGCCAAAAAGCGTTAGTGTCTTGTAAAAAGTGTATCAGTCCCTTGCACGTCTTTTCCAGAAAAACAAGCGTTTTCATATTTTCAGTAGTTGGTAAAACTGCATCTACTGTTTTACAAATCTTCTTAAAGAGATTTTCTTGCTTTATAACGTCAAAAACATAATTTTCATCAACAATAGTAGAGGCAGGAGTATTAGGTTCTCTATCAATCAATATTGTAGTTATATCCGCCTTTTTCGCAAGATAAGCTGCTTCAATTCCCTGTAAACGTCCACCTATCAAAGCTAACCTCAAAATGATGTCCTCAAGATAATCGTTTTCTTTGTTGGATGAATTCAATGTATTGATGTGTAGATGCTAGTTTTAATCCTATACTGTCTAAGTACGGTTTAATAGTTTGAATGCTTCTAATTCCTTGATTAATTCCCAGATTAGCTGCTGCCACACCCAATAATCCTGATGTTTTTGGGATGAGGGAGGTGATCACATTAGCCCCCGCCAATAGACGTAATTGAAGCCCCTTTAAACCATCAATATCAAAAGAAGCCGGAATAAGTTTGTCTGGGTGAATTAAACGTAGAAGTGCAATAGACTTCATTTCCTCCAAGATTGGAGGCGAGATGTTTTGCTCCATTGGAGTTCCTTGTTGCGGTACAAATCCCATTACACGTACTTGATCTGCTCCAATATCCTTGATGGTGAAAAACGAATTAATTCGATCTTCTTCTGATTCTCCTACACCTAGAAGAATACCCTCTTCTATTAATAAGCGCATTTTCTTAGCGAAAATTTTTGATTTCATCCGTTCGTCATAATCTTGATTAATGCGCAATTTTGCGAAAAGTGCACGATTGTGTGTTTCTTGGTAAAGAGCATACCATTCTGCAATTTCAGCAATTTTCCTTAAAACATGTTTAGGGACAACTCCAGGAGAGACCATTAGTGGTAATTCTGTAGCCTCTTTCACAGTAGATAAAGCAGAAAGCAAACCTGAATAATTTGGCTTGAAAAAAAGTGGATCCTCTCCTGATGTCATATCGATTAAATGCACACCAGATTCTTTCAATTTTTCTGCTTGACTAATAATTTCCTCAGGAGTTTTTCTGTAGCGTAGACATTTAGAATTTGGCTTCCTAAAATAGCAGAAACTGCAGGAATTTTTGCAATATGTTGTAAAATAGATGAATCCATAAGCAAATACTTTATTTTCAAAATATCTTACACGGAGTTCATTAGCTGCAGAAAACAATGCCAAGATATCATTTGGATGGCTTGTTTTTAGTAAATAAAGAGCATTCCGTCTATTCAGTTCTTCACCATTTAATACTTCTCTTAAAATTTCATAGATCTTTGGGTCCTTTGGACTTGATTCAAAGGAGCTGAAAAAACTTTCCATTTGAAGCCATCCTTAATGAGGAAGAAGATAAAAGGTTTTTTCTAGACTTTTATTAAATGCCACTTAAAGTAATTTACTTGGGATTACAAAAAAAAAGTTTTTAGAGTTTATATATGCGCCTTGTGTTTTCTGATAAGATAAGCTTCGCGAATTTATACGCCTCATCTTCATTGATAGCCCCAAATTCGATAAATTGTGATAGTACACGAGCTAATGCCTTTTTCGCAATTTTTGCTCCTAACCAATAAAGTTCAGGGGTATTAAATGCATCGCTACCAATCATAACTTTTGTTAGGGGTGCAAATTCTAAGGTTCTCATTAAATTCGTTGTAGATCCAGCACTCGTAAATGGAAACATCACTGATAATTCAAGATAGACGTTAGGGAGTATATTCAGCAGATTTGTAGCCTCAGAGACATAGGGAAACCCTGCATGCGCTAAGATAATCTTTGCATGTCTTATTTTTTTGTCTCTTAAGAACTTAAATAGGCAAACTGGATTACATTGATCCACCAGTGTATCCACATCTCCAATGCCAGTATGAAACTGAAAGGGAAGATCTAATTTGATACATTTCTCCACTGTTCGCCATATCAGAAAATCACGAAGATTTTTTAGTCCCCATCGCTCAACTTCTGGAGATTTATCCTGATGATACTTGATAAAATCGTTTCTAGCATCAGACTCATCTGGATTTCTTATGTTTAGCCCAGTACGATATGCAACAATCGATTTAAATCCGCGAGAATTGTATTTAGTAATTGCTGTATTCATTTCATTATCATAGTTAACAAGAAATTCATCAAAATCTGAAGAAACAAGAAGTGCATTCTTAATCAGATTTTCAATTCGACTAAATCGTACAACTTGGATAGGTACTAATTGTTCGAATTCTGACCATTCTATTGTTTGAAGAGGTTTATCCACGGCGATCTCAGAAAACCCATCATCAATAATCAGCGCCTCAAGGCGTGCATCTGTAAACAACTCGATTAAATAGCTTCTAAAATCTACTGCTTTTTGATTTCTTATGTTAATTATAGTATCTAAATCATCAGCACAATTAAAAAACTGTGCAAGTTCATGTAACATCTGTCTGTAAAAAAGAGCATGTTTAGAATGGTATTGGAGTTCCTGTAAAGTCTGTGCGACCTTATATTTTTGATCCAGTTCAACTTTTTCTTTATTTGAAGCCTTATAGTATTTTTCAAGAATTGATGACGGAATTAAGAAATCTGGGTAAAAAGACCCAAAATTTATGTCTTGGGCGAAATTTTCTGCCGTGAGAGCCTTGCTTATATCTTCTCTAAAAACATGACAGTGTGTATCAATAACGGGATATTCCGATAAATCCAGCAAAAGAAAACCTCTTATTGTTAAGTAAACAACATAACAAGTTAGTTCTTTTTAAAAAGTATTCGGTCGATGAGTATTTCGCCTTTAGAAGCATAATTTCTATTAGTAATTTATGAAAAAAGAATAGAAAATTTAGAAAAAAAACTCTTAAGTTGTTGTATTACACTCTTTAAAGTCATCATCATAGTATTTTCAGCACTATGAAAAGGTATCTATGATTTCATCTGTAGATTTTATTTTTGCGTTATAGGTTTCCTCAAGATACTTCAGGCCTTGTTCGTGTTCTTCTTTAGTGAACGTTCCAGTTCCATCAGAAGCAATTACAATTTTGTATCCTCTAAAGAATGCATCAGCTGCAGTATGACGGTCACATATATTGGTATGCATTCCAGTTATGATTACGGCATCGGAATGCAGATCTCGTAATAATAAATCGAGTCCGGTCTCAAAAAATCCGCTATATGTCCTCTTTTCAATGATATAATCATTTGGAGTTGGATCAAGTTCGGGAATGACTTCTGCACCCTTTGACCCTTTCATTGCATGCGGACCCCATTTTTTTAATTCACTGTCACACTGAAGGTGTGCATCATTGCAGAAAATCACTGGTAAATCGTGTTCTCTTGCAGCATTGAGTAACTTTTGTATCGAAGGGATAATCTCTTGGGCTGTATCGCATCTTAATTCACCAGTTACAAAATCGTTTAGCATGTCTATAACTAAAATGGCAGATTTCATTTCTCTTTGAATACCTCCTTTTCATTTAGAGAACTAAATGTTATTATATACTATTAGCGACACCGCTAGAGGCAAAAAATGGTAAAAAATCGAATATAATGGCAAAAAATACCGCAACCAATGTACGCATTAAATATAAATATATAATTCTTATGAAGGTTAGCAAATCAAATCAGATGTATTTTCCTTGAGTGGAAAACTATGAGACGCTTCAATTATTGTGATGAAAACGAAATACTCAATGGGCGAGCAACTGATGCGTATTTTTTGAGGACTTTTGAGGTTCTTAAGGCTAGAAGTATTGACAAAAGGGTAGTTATGGAAGCCATGATTAAAAGCTTTCCTGATAAAGACTATAACTTTGGTGTTTTTTCAGGAATTCAAGAAGTCATTAATTTGTTAAGTTATGTTGCTGAGAATGTGGCGGAAACTAACTCTTTAAATGTCTGGGCAATGCAAGATGGTGAAATATTCTTTCCAAATGAGCCTGTTCTTCGAATTGAAGGAAGATATACTGATTTCGGCATATATGAAACCGCTATCTTAGGTTTCATTTCTTATGCTTCTGGTATTGCAACAAAAGCTGTTAGGTCTCGAATTGTCGCTAAAGACAAAATTGTTTTTAGTTTCGGGACCAGAAGACTTCATCCAAGTGTAGCACCAGTAATAGAACGCGCTTGTTATACTGGAGGATTTGATGCAGTGTCCAGTATTATTGGAGCAGAATATATGGATAAAAAAGCAGTAGGGACAATGCCACATGCACTAATGTTACTTTTTGGCAACTCAGCGGATGCTTTTAAAGCCTTTAATGAGGTTTTACCAAAGGAAGTCCCAAGAATTGCTCTCGTTGATACATATGGATCACCAAAGGAAGAAACATTAATTGCCCTCGAATGCATGGGTTCAAACCTTTACGGCGTGCGGGTTGATAGTGGAAATCTACTCAAAGTTGGAAAGGAATTACGCTGGGAGTTGAATATTCGAGGAAGAGAAGATGTAAAACTATTTGCAAGTGGCGGATTAGACGAGTATGAAGTTAAAAGACTTGCAGAGATATACGATGGATTTGGTATCGGCACAAAAGTAGCCAATGCTCCTGTTATGGATTTTGCATTGAAAATCGTAGAAGTAGATGGAATACCGAGAGCAAAAGTAGGAAATTATAGTGGAGCAAAGGATGTTTATAGATTGAAAAACGAATTTCGTGACCTTGTTGTTCCCACGAGTAAGGAAATAACAAATGGGTATAAATCTTTACTTCATCAAGTCATAAGAGATGGAAAGGTTATAAAAGCCTTTGAATCCGTAGATGATACCAGAGAAAGGGTGCTTTCTCAGATTAAGAGGCTTCCTGACGATTTAAAAAACTTGTACAAAACAGATGGTGATAGAGTAAAGTTTTTTTCTTAGCTATATTCTATTTTAGAAACAACAATTTTGGGACAAATTGTGTTTCAAAATTCACATGTAGTATTGCTATATTTTCTCTTATTTAGATTTTAAAACAGAGTTAAAAGAGATTCATTTTATGAGATAGATGTATTGACGCGTATCTCTTAATGAACTAGTTTTCATGATCAGATCATTTTTCAGTAGATAGTTTATACTAGATCGAACAGTTCTGGCAGGTAACTTAGTCATTTCGATAATCTCTTTTTGTGTTAAGCGACCTTCATATTTAAGAAGGGTATGTATAAATTTTGCTGAAGGTGGAGCCGTTATAGGCATCAGATCTAGTGTTTCATACTTCTTTCGTAATTTCTGAAAGATCTTTGAATTAACTTCCTTTTCGAGTCGAATGAAATACGCTGGAACTTCTGCTTTTGTGATATTTACGATATCAGCATTCAAATCAACTCTTATTCTTCCATCAACAATTGCCTGACATTTTGATGAACTAGAGATATCTTTGATTGTTATCGTGCTCAAATTATTCACGATAAATGGTTTATGTGTTTGTTTTAAAGAACAAATAGGTACAACAACAAATACATTTGCCGCTTCTGATACGATTGGTCCTCCCGCTGAAAGTGCATAGCCCGTTGATCCAGACGGAGTTGAAATGATCACTCCATCAGCAGAATCACGCCATATCAACTCGTCATCAATTATCAAAGCATATCTAATAACCGTAGCACTCAATTTGGTAGTTACTGTCAATTCATTAAGAGAGAATGGCAGATATTCACCATTTATTTCTATAGCCAATCGTGTGCGTTCTTCTACCAAATAATTCTCTTTTTCGATCTCTAGTATGCTTTTTTCGAAGTTTTTGATATCAATTTCTGCTAAGAACCCAATATCCCCAAAACTAATACCTAAAACAGGAAGTTGGTTTCTATCTAACTCTCTAAAAGTTTTGAGGATGGTTGCAGCCCCTCCAATAGATATAACTATATCTGCTGTCATTTGACTTAATGGGCATTCATTAAGATCGCTATTTAGTGATTTGGAGAGTCCTTCTTCTAACTCAATACTATGTTTCCTATTTCGTAGAAATGCAACAATACCTTTAACATAATCGAGAATAAGAGCCTCATTCGAAGCACAGCTAATCCCAAATTTCATAATATAATCCTATAATGTACTATTATAAAAAGAGTTACCTTTATTGGTTGTTGATTAAGCAATTGTAATGTTTTCAAAAGCTATGTTTCTGGCTTCAATAGCTGTATGAGAGAGGTATTCATCAAGCCAGGATGAAGCCACCAGCACTTTCACAATTGAATATCCATATTTTTTAGCGAAGTTGATATAATCATTAAGAGTGATTTTCTCTCCTTTTTCAATCTTGTAGAATGTTTCTTTTTCAAAATCTAACATGATCTTCGTTGCTTCCTCTTCGGTTAATAAATCGGTTGAATGTTCATTCAAAGGTTTTTTTTGTCTTCTTCCTTGACTTATATTGAGAATTTTTTGCTTTACTAATTCCTGCTTTTCGTTTTCGGGTTCTGATTCAAGGTGTAGATAAATTTGTTTGCATTGCCGCTGGATGATTTCTTCAACCGTATTGGTAAAAAGGGCGATCATCTTTTCTAATCCCTCTACATAAGCCTTTGCTAATCCAGAAAGATTCGGATACGCATCATAGATCATTTTCTTTATATATTGAATCTGAGAGATCATTAATCTCACCATAAGAAGCTCCCGTCCATCAGGGCAGGGTAGTTTACTTGCTTCTCATCACTACTTGTTTTGAGAACACTATCTTGTGTTAAAAAAACTATATAAAGTCAACTTTTTTTTACAAAGCAGTCTATAGATAAAAACGATCGTAGTGAGTTAGATATCTAATCGCCATCCGTTTAAATAACTTAGGCTACGACTGACACGCTTTATATTCTTAAAATTTTCTTTTAACATTAGCAATCGTTCAATTCCCACTCCGATACCAGCCCATGGTTCAAAAACATCCCAATTTTTGTCTAGTGGATGAGGGCCTATGGCGGCAGATGCTAGTTCGACTCCTTCAATTGAAACGTCGATTGTTGTTCCATAAACTAGCGAATCAACTCGGTGTATCTCATATTCCTCTAACCCAACATTTTCCATAATGAGATCAATCATATAATTGATTCGTTTCTCAGGCTCTAATATGTCTCCATATTCGACAAGATTCATCATTGTGAATTCTTCAAGATGTTGTTGTCCTCTAGTTTCCTTTCTGAAACATTGTCCGATCTCGAATATTTTCACTGGATTTACGAACTTCCTTAGTTGACTCATTAAATGATAAAGACCTGGAGCCAACATGGGACGTAGGCAACGTGATTCATCGAGCCAAAAAATTTGTTTCCAAAGAGAATGGTTCTCTTCAATATTCATACGTTTGATAAAACTCTTTGAAATGATCGCTGGTGTCAATATCTCAACAAACCCTTCAGAAATTACAGCTTTTTCAAGTGTTTGTTCAATGCGTTTCAATTCTGGTTTTTTAAGCATTAAAAAATTCATTAGGTTTTCACGGTGATTTTTTTCAAGTGTTGTTGATATTTCCTGAAAACGCTTGTCACGTTCGCTTTTCGTTTCAAAACTAAGCAAAAAAAATCCTTCAGGAGCATCTAATTCCTTTAGCCGTTGTAGTTGTGTTTTTGAAAAATTTAAAGTCATCTGATTATCTCTCTTAAAAATTATTTAAATTTGCGTAAGAATTTAGAGAGCCTCCATTTTTGAATGTCACATGTCTTGCAAATCTTTTAGCCCATCCTCTTCTTAACCATCGTGCAGCGCGGCTTCTTCTTGAATTTCGTGTTAAAATAGACTTATTGCAGAACGTCTCTATTTTGAGATAAGACCCTGCAATAGTAACTTTCTTAACCCCATGAAGTGTTCCGCCTCGTGAAGTCCACAATTTGATCTTTTGTAGGAGTTCATTGAGAGGTGGTCGTTTTTCTCGAGCTAATTTTATAGTCAAAAACTTTCCTCCAAAAGCGAAGGCCCCGGGAGTTGAACCCGGCTACAAGGGCTTAGGACCCTTGCGATCTTTCCGACCGGCCTCCATAATAACTAATATTGACTTTAAGTCACCTTCTTAAGAGAAAGGTATTGTTATTCACAGAATTCTCCTTTAGCGACCATTTGCACTTGGCCCCCTACATATACGCTTATCTTTTTGTTTTCTGTTTCTTCTGCGTTTAAGAATAGCAATGAGGGTCTTCCTATCTCATATCCTTGTTCTGCTCTGATATCAACTTTATTCTGTCCAAAATATCGATGTTTTACTAGATATGCAGCTAAGCAGCCTGCAGCACTTCCTGTAGCAGGATCTTCAGGAACACCGTAATAATAGGCAAACATCCTGACATGAACGTGATTTTCTTCGTACTGAGTCTCGGGGCAAAAGACATGTACAGCTTTAGCTTGTGTTTTTTCAATCAAACGATAATATTCCTCCGTATTGACATTAATTCGTTTTATTGACTTAAGTGTCCGTATTGGTACTATAATGAATGGAACGCCAGTTGATACTTCTTGGATGGGAAATCTATCATCTATTTCATTGTCTTCGATATTAAGAACCATTGATAGTTCATCTATGGACAATTCTGATCCAAAATGTGGTTCCTTTTGCTTCATCACCAAATTGTCTAATTCTCCATTCTTATAGTAGAGATCGATAGGAATTTGACCAACTTTCAGGTTCAAATTTACTAATTTAACAGGTTGTTTAATGATTTCTCTTTGGATAATATAAGCAGTGCCTAAAGTTGGATGTCCTGCAAATGGTACTTCACTTGCAGGTGTGAAAATTCTTACGTTATATCCATTGTTTTCTGGTTCATCTGATAAAATGAAGGTCGTCTCTGAAAAATGCATTTCTTTTGCGATAAGCTGCATCTCTTCATCAGAAAACTTATATCCATCCCTGAATACTGCCAACTGATTCCCTGCATATTTCTTTTCCGCAAAAACATCAACTATATAGAATTGATTTCCTTTCATTTTTTAATCCCCATAAGTTAAATGATCAAATCAAGAAAAAAGAAATGAAGGGCTTAAATAGTTTTATCAAGTTGTTTAACAACTTCTGAAAAAATTTCTAGTCCTTTGTCGAGCATTTCTTTCGTTATGGTCAAGGCAGGGATGAACCTTGCAACATTTATCCAGTGACCTCCCTTCCAAACGATTACGCCACGTTTTAAGCATTTCGCCACAGCGTTTTTAAGTAGATCTTCTGCAGGTTTTTTAGTATCTTTATTTTCAACGAATTCCACTCCTAAAAATAGTCCTTTGCCTCGAACATCACCAATACAATTAACTTCATTTTGTAGATCTTTTAGTCTCTTCATCGCATAATCACCAAGTTCTGCGGATCTTTTTAGAAGTTGCTTTTCTTCTGTGAATTTGATTGCCGCTGCGCCTGCGGCACATCCAAGAACATTTCCTCTAAACGTTCCCATGTGCCCTCCTGGACCCCACGCTTTATCGAATTCCTTTTTATACATCATCCCTGCGATTGGGATCCCAATCCCTCCAAGAGATTTAGCCATAGTAATCGCATCTGGTGTAACATCAAAGTGTTCGCAACTCCACCAATATGTGCCAGTACGTCCGAATCCAGCTTGAACTTCATCACAAACAAATAGAACATCGTTTTCTTTGCAGAGTCTTGCTAGACCTTGAATAAACTCTTTTGGTGGAATTAGTATGCCACTTTCGCCTTGGATTGGCTCCACGATCATGCCTGCTGGTTGGACAAGACCTGAGTAAGGATCTCTAAAGAGATGTTCGATATATCTCAAACATTCCATATCACATACATCGGATTCTTTTCCAAAGGGACAACGATAGCAATATGGATAGGGTACATGAACAATGCCTGGAATTAAGGGCAAGTAATTCTCTTTGTAACTTTTCTTTGCTGTGGCTGCTAATGATCCAGATGTTTGCCCATGATATCCACCTTCAAATGTTATGATTCTATAGCCTTTCTTATTTATTTTTGCCAGTTTTATGGCTGCTTCTACTGCATCAGATCCTGAAGGACCTCCAAAAATAATCTTTGAATTTCCCTTCATTTCTCCTGGTGCGATTTTTGAAAGTGCTTCTAAAATATCGATACGCGCTTGAGTAGGAATATCTAGGGTGTGAATAATCTTATCGGCTTGACGTTTAACTACGTCAAGGACAAAAGGATTTTGATAACCCACATTGCAAACAGAGACGCCTGCTGAAAAGTCAATATACACATTTCCATCAACATCCATTAATGTAGCTCCTTTTGCAGCCTCTAATGCAAAAGAGTAAGTTAAAGGATAACTCACGACATTAGCATCAAGAAGTTTTTGTTTTTCTAATATTATACGCGATTTTGGTCCTGGAATTTCTGTTGTAACTTTTGGTGCGCCTTGGAAATGAAGTTCATTGAATTCAGTTTCTGAAATTATCATTCCCTCCTTAGGGTGACTCTTTGTGTGAATTCTATTAAAGAAGTGATAAAAAAAACTAAGTGAATAATTAATTAAAAAATAATACTATGAATTTATAAAAAATATGGGTTGGCAACGAGTTATTTAACGCTTACTTTGCGTAAAACTTCTTCGAATATTTCAAGTCCGATATCCATTAGTTCTTCTGTAATGACTAAAGGTGGAGCAATTCGAATCGTAGAAAGCCCTGCAGTGATTATTGCCAATCCTTTTTTAAAACATTGAAAAATGACTTCGTGAGCTTCTTCTTTTGCCGGTTTCTTAGTCTTTCGGTCTTTAACAAGTTCAACACCGATAAAAAGCCCCTTTCCTCTGACATCGCCGATCAATTCATATGTCTCCTGCATTTCTTTGAGTCGTTTAATGCAGGACTCTCCCAATTTGGCTGCATTGTCGATCAGGTTTTCGTCAGCTAATATATTAAGAGTTTCCAGTGCTGCTACGCAAGATACAGGATTACCTGCAAACGTCGAGGCATGAGCACCAGGATCCCAATCCATAATATCTGCTTTCGCTACACAGGCACCAAGCGGCAATCCAGCAGCAATGCCTTTCGCAATTGCAATTACATCTGGTTCAATGCCCCAGTGTTCAATAGCAAACATTTTACCTGTTCTCCCTAAACCAGCTTGAACCTCATCATCAATGAGTAACATGTTATGTTTGGCCGATAGTTTTCTTAAGCGTTGAAAATATCCAACAGGTGGGACAACAATACCGCCCTCACCCTGAATAGGTTCAAACAGAAAACCAAGTGTTTCTTCTGGAGGCAAAAAGGTTTCGAAAACCACTTCGTCTATATAGTTGATACACTGAAAGTCGCATCCAGGATACTCTTCTTTGAAGGCACATCGATAACAATAGGCATAGGGAACATGAGTAACCCCAGGTACCAGCGGGAAGAAATATCTTCTCTGAACAGTTTTTGATCCAGTCAAACTCAGCGCACCCATCGTTCGTCCATGGAATCCCTTAGTAAATGCAACAATTTGAGGTCTTCTAGTATGCCATCTAGCAACCTTAAAAGACGCCTCAACAGCCTCTGCACCGCTATTTGTAAAGAACACTCGCTTGGGGAAGTTACCAGGTGTAACCTTGCACAACTTCTCTGCTAGTCGCAGACTTTCTTCATAATAAAAGTCTGTGTTTGAATAATGAATAAGTTTTGTTGCCTGATTCTGAATAGCCTTAACCACTTTTGGATGAGAATGACCAACGTTTACTACAGAGATACCAGCATTAAAATCGAGATAGATGTTTTCATCAACATCTTTCAGTAGACAACCTTTAGCAGAATCTACAACCAATGGATAAAATCGCGCATATGACGGCGAAATGTATTTATCATCAAGTTCTAGCAGTTTTTTGGCATTAGGACCAGGCGGAACAATCTTGATATTTGGAATCGTTTCAGTCTCTATCAAATCTAATCACCTTTAATGAATATATACGTAAGACTCTTAAAAAGCCATAGGGTTCGATTTCGAACACTAAGAATTGGTTTAAGGACTCATTTTTTTGAAAAATGAAGTCATTTCAATAAGAAAAGATAAATCTATTATTTAGAAAAATGTGAATTGGCTTCCCACATAAGAATCTATAAATATCAAAAGTACTGAACGAACAATACTTACAATTTAAACCAAATTGTTTTAAAAGGTGAATTTGGAAGTACCTATATTTGCAATTTAAAAACAGGAATTCAGAGGGTGTCCTGAAAGATGGCGTATGAAGCAAAGGTATTAGACACAATTGAGAGAGAGAAAATTAAAGTAATCCGATTTGTATGGATTGGCAATGATGGAGTCATTCGAGCAAAAGCCTCGACAGCAAAATATCTAAAATCACATATCACAAGGGGGATCGGTATAGCCAAAGGTATTCAATCTTTCAATGCTCTAGATCATTTGGTGCTCGATGGTTCCTTTGGTGCTCCAGCAAAAGAATTTCAAATTTATCCAGATCTACATACATTTATGATCTTACCTTATGCAAAAAATTCTGCTCGTTTTATATGTGAATTATTAAATCCCGATTTTGAGCCATCATCAACAGACGCTCGGGCATTTTTACGCAGAATTATCTCCCAATCAAAAGAAATGGGCTTTCTTCCAATGGCGGCTGGGGAATTAGAATATTTTCTTACAAAACGGGATGAAAGTGGTAATATAGTTCCTCAAAATAACGAAAAATATGGAACGGTCACCCAGTACGACTTAGCAAATGATGTAATACAAGATTGGCTGGACACATTTGAGAAAATGGGTCTCGACATAGAACGTGTTATCTCTGAATACGGCGGTGCACAATACGAAATAACGATAAGATATACAGATGCACTAACTGCTGCAGACAATGTTCTGACCTTTAAAGATGCAGCTAAAGGAGTTGCGTTGAATCATGGATATTCAACAACTTTCTTGCCCAAGCCATTTCCTGGAGGAGCAGGATCGGGAATGCATTTTCACATCAGTTTATGGGATCTCAATGGGAAAAATAATCTTTTCTATTCAGAAAGTGATGAGTATTTCCTATCTGACACGGCAAAATATTTTGTTGGGGGAATAATGACTCATCTAAAAGGTTTATGTGCGGTATGTGCACCAAATCCAAACAGTTACAAACGTCTTGTACCGCATTCATGGGCTCCTGCACATTGCATATGGGGCGTTGATAATCGAGCTGCAGCTATAAGAATTCCCACACGTGTAAAAGGAGATGAATCCGAACCTACACGAATAGAATTTCGTTTGCCAGATGGCACAGCGAATCCATATTTCGCTTTAGGTTTAATTTTGGCTTGTGGCCTAGAAGGGATCAAAAAGAAAATAGAACCCCCAGAACCCATCCATATAGAACCTGGTGACCTGATGGATGATGATCTTGAAAAGAAAGGCATTGAGTACTTGCCAAGAACACTGGGCGAAGCGCTTGCAGAATTTAAAAAGGATGCTTTCTTTAAGGAAATTATGGGCGATTTCGGTTTTAATGAGTTCTATAAGGTCAGAATGTCTGAGTGGAAAGAATATTACAGCGTTGTTACTGACTGGGAATTAAAAAACTATCGTGATACGTTTTAATCCAAAGGAGGGAATAAGCTGAGCAATGAACAATTATTTGAAGGCATTAAAAATTCCATTGTTGACCTAGATAGAGAAGAGAGTCTTAGATTAGCACAAGAAGCTCTTGATGCAGGAATTAATCCACTAGAAGTTATTGAGAATGGACTGAAGAAAGGAATTCAGATTGTTGGAACAAAGTACGAAGAAGGTGAGTTGTTTATAGTAGATTTGATGATGGCCGCGTCAGCTATGAAAGCTGCAGTCGAACTCCTTG
>Ga0180437_10006710_pt1 | contig 15220 bp, 9 predicted proteins | sample SS_ome_4_FD_132410 | JGI IMG/M metagenome (GOLD analysis project Ga0180437, IMG submission 132410) | Hypersaline lake sediment archaeal communities from the Salton Sea, California, USA - SS_3_D_1 metaG | ecosystem: Environmental > Aquatic > Non-marine Saline and Alkaline > Hypersaline > Sediment...
ATGCGGGGACACGTCAAACAAGCCTTAATTAAAATTGGATTTCCGGTTCAGGATTTAGCGGGTTATGTTGAGGGAGATTTTTTCAAAACCAGTTTTCGCAAGCGAATGCTGGATAATCGAGCGTTGATTATTCGCCAATATCAGCGGGAGGCGATTGATGCCTTTTATATGCACGGCGATGTAAGTGGTGGCAGTGGCGTGCTGGTCCTTCCGTGCGGCGCGGGCAAAACCATTGTGGGCATTGGTGTAATTACCGAGTTAAAAATGAAAACGTTGATTTTATCCACCAGCACGGTGGCCGTAAGGCAGTGGATTCATGAGTTTCTGGATAAAACCACGATTTCGGAAGCCGATATCGGTGAGTACTCCGGTGAGAATAAAAGTATTCGGCCGATTACGGTAACGACTTATCAAATGGTAACTTACCGGCGCCGAAAGACAAAGGAGTTTCCTCATTTTCAACTGTTCAATCAGCAAAATTGGGGGCTTATTATTTATGATGAAGTTCATCTTTTACCGGCACCCATTTTTCGCGTGACGGCTGAACTACAGGCGCGCCGGCGGCTGGGGCTGACAGCCACTTTGGTCCGCGAAGATGGCCGTGAAGATGACGTCTTTAGTCTCATCGGACCGAAAAAATATGACGTTCCCTGGAAAACATTAGAAAAACAAGGGTGGCTGGCGCAGGCGATTTGCACCGAGATTCGAGTGAATTTGCCTCCACATTTAAAAATGCAATACGCCATTGCTACCAATCGAACCCAGTTCCGGATTTCATCAGAAAATCCGGACAAATTTCCGGTTTTGATGAATCTGCTCCAACATCATAACAACGATCGGATTTTGATCATTGGTCAATATATTCAACAGCTTACCATCCTTGCCGGGCAACTTAATTTGCCTTTAATTACCGGTAAAACAGCCAACCGTGAGCGTATTAATCTTTATACGCGTTTTCGCACCGGTGAAATAACCCAATTGATTGTTTCAAAAGTCGGTAATTTTGCCATCGATTTACCCGATGCCAATGTGCTGATTCAAATTTCCGGAACATTTGGCTCACGTCAGGAGGAAGCACAACGGTTGGGACGGATTTTGCGCCCGAAAAATAATGGCTCGTTGGCCCATTTTTATACCTTAATAACCCGTGATTCGAAAGAACAGGATTTTGCCGCCAACCGCCAGCTTTTCTTAACTGAGCAGGGCTATAGTTATGAAATCAAAGATGCCTTAGAGTTTGTGGTGAATGAATGAAAAAGAGATTGTGAATCAGATTTTTAAATGATGTGATCTTGATTAATCCAGAGCACCTATTGAAAGTTAAAAATGCGCTTAAATGAAATCATAAATACCCTTCCCTCGAATGAAGTCAAAGTATTACTCGACCGGTTTGTACTTCAGCCGAATCAGTTAGAAACCTATTTGTCTCAGGAACACACTTTTTCTCAAAACTATCGGGCGCTCTCCAAACGGCTACGTCAAATATTTGATTATATTTTTGAAAACGAACGCCAGTTAAACATCAGTCAACTGACGGCTAAATTTCGAACATCAAAACATGACCTGAAATTACTCGAGGAGCGAGGACTGCTGTTTGTTTTGCCCACCCTAGAAAAGCCGCAGAAGGTTGTCATTCCGTTAGAATATCTTTTTCTCAGGGAAGTTACCTTCCCATCTCCCAAAAGTCTGGCAAGCGCGATTCGTCATTATGATAACACCCATTTATTCCGCTTAGCCAACTTTTATGAAGTCAGTGCCCTCAAACCGTATGCTTTATATGCGGCCCGGATTTATGAACAAATTCTGAAATCAATTGACCAGCAGCAAGCATTGTTAAATGACATCGAATGGGAGATCCTGCATTACGTTATTGATTACGGGGGTCAAATTTCAATTGATCGTTTTATGCAAAAATTTTCCCGCCAAATGAATACCTTTCATTCGAGCCACCGTCCGCTCGTTGACGATTTTTTTGGTGTACGGCAATTAGGGGAATTATCGGCCTTACAAAAATTGTTTATTAAGGGTTTCTTAATTTTTGTGAAATCGGAGCCACCAGAACCGAATCAGGAAATTGCCATTCCGTTGGAGTTGTTTTCAAAGCTGGCTCAGCATTATTTAGACCAACTGGAACAGCAAAAAAGTGAGCTGTGTCGTCAAATGGAATCACCCACGGCCACCGAATCGCTTCAGTCCAATGCCGCCCCCCTCACAGGGGATATTAAAAAGCTTCTGTTATTGGTGGAAAATATTTCACCGCGAATGACTCACGCCGGGATCCCCTTTAAAACGGATTTAAAACGGATGTTGCAACTTCTGCAAAAAGAAAAAAAGTATTGGCTTTTTTTATTTCATTTTGCCAATTGGTTAGGGATTTTGGACATTACCAGCCAGCAATTTAAGACCAACGCTGACAGCACCAATTTTTTAAATTTATTTCCACAAGATCACTATTTACTTACCCAGAAGTTCTTAAAGGAAAAGGCCTTTCAGGAACTGGAAAGCAATGAAACCAGTGATAATCGAATTCATTCATTAATCATTTATATTCTGGAACGATTTAAAAATAAAACGGTTAACAGCCGGCTGTTTTATGAATATGCCCGCTTTGTACCGGAATTTATTACACTATATGAGGATTACGCGACCTTTCCCACTGCCTTTTCTAAAAAGCTGCATTATATTTTAAAGCGCTATTTTTGGCTTAATCTGATTGATGCCTCTCCCGATTTTAACTTTATCCGTCTGTCCGAGGCGGGTCAATACGCGATTTGTGGAATGCTCAGTCAGTTTAAAAAGACAAATAATATTGAAGATAAATTTATCATTCAACCGAATTACGAGATTATTGCCGACAGCAATTTACCATTCGAGATTCTGTTAAAGCTGGCGCAAATTACGACAATTATCAGTCTGGATGTTACTATTCGCTTCCAGATTAATACAGAGCGGCTGACCAACGCGTTGCAGGCCGGGGAATCGGTTCAGGAAATTCAGGAATTTTTGGAATCAAATAGTAAAACCCCTTTACCCCAGACCGTCAAATATTTACTGAATGAATTGGAAAATAAGGAAGGCGAGGTGACGCTGGTACCGGTTAGTGGCTATCTGCTTTTAAAAGAGCCACAACTGTTTGAACAGGCGAAAGTCTTGTTAAGAGATTATATTTTCAGCGTTACGGATGGTGACAAGCTTTTACTAAAGCCTGGATTAGACCTGCGATTTCTGGAACAACTGATCAAAAAAAGGGGATTCTTACTGAAATCACACCTGGAGGAAGTCAGCGAAAAGCCCCTGAAAACACAGCGATTGAATGAATTGCTGGATTCCATTGAACCGCCTCCGTTTAATATTGATGAACTCACATTTGATAATCCGGCCGGTGATCCGGATAATATTAAGAAACTACTCCAGTTTGCCTTAACGCATCAATTAAAAGTGAAAATCGAATATTACAGTGATACTTATTCCTCCTCTACCCGAAAGATTGAACTTCAACGGGTTGATGAAAATATTATTGAAGCCTATTGCCACAGCCTGGAAATGACGCGGGCTTTTCGAGTAGACCGCATTCGAGAGGCCGAATTGCTGCGGTAACTTTAACTCTAAAAAGGATCTTATCAACAAAAATCATAAAGTCGAGCTTAATTCATGCCTGAAGTAAAAATCAAACGGATTGATCAATCCCTGCCGCTACCTCAGTACGAAACCCGCGGCTCCGTGGGATTTGATTTAATGGCCCGCGAGACGATTACCATTCCTCCCCGGCAACTGGGACTTATTCCCGCAAATGTGATTGTTGAAACACCCCCCGGTTATATGCTGTTGGTAACGCTCCGCAGTAGTACGCCGGCCCGCAAGGGACTTCTAAAACCGCACGGGGTAGGAATCATTGATCAGGACTATTGTGGCAATGACGATGAAATCAAAATACAGGTTTACAATTTCACGAATCAAACCGTTGAGGTGGTGCGCGGCGAAAAAATCGGTCAGGGGATTTTTGTACGGGTTGATCAATTTGAGTGGCAGGAGGTTTCCGAAATGCCGCACAAAAGTCGTGGTGGATTTGGGAGTACGGATCAGCCAAAATCGTAAAGGAAAAAAGACCGCCTCTCGTAGCCTTCTAACCAGGTCAAAAATTGTATAAAATTATTTTATTTAGACTTACTTAACTGTTAATATTTAACTTGCATTTTTGATTTTTTTTTATTATATTGATAAAACATGGTGTTAGTGTGAAAATCAATAACACAAACCACTGAATAATCGCTCTTAATATCTTCAATCAGAAGGAAGTAAAAAAATATGTCAGCTCATAACAGAAAAACGCCAGTTCGCTTGCTACGTTACACATCAAATAATTCCGTTTATGGTGAATTATTTGAGATGTTTCGTTACAGTAAATATAAATATGTCATTCGGGAAAATGATGGCAATGGCGGTTTTCAATTTTTTAATGCCGAAACTAAAAACCAGGCCCTGGAGCTGGTAGACGAACGAGTCGCTCGTTGGCTTAAGGATGGCCTGAAAGTAGACGTGATCGATGAAGCGGCTTTAAATTGATAAAAATTGAATGTAAGAATGCAGAACTGGTAACGAAAAATGGCCTTAATTTTTAAGGCCATTTTTATTTAAATCCATTTCCTAAAATCGCTCCCCTTTAAATCGTCCCTTCCACTGCCACCGAAGAACTTCCATCGCCCTTTTTTTTCACATTAATCCGAACCGGAATTCGCCGGGTTAATTCCTGAACGTGACTGATAATGCCGACTTTCCGCCCCGACAAGCGAAGGCTTTCCAGGGCATCGAGGGCCAGTTCGAGGGTGTCGTTGTCCAGTGAACCAAAGCCCTCGTCCAGAAACAAAGATTCTAACTGGGCACGGCCTTTACTTAGTTCAGACAACGCCAGTGCCAATGCCAGACTGGTCAAGAAAGATTCACCGCCCGAAAGCGTCTCCACGGGTCGTTCTTCCCCGGCATTCCAGGTATCCACTACCACCAGATCGCGCATATCCTTGACTTTTAAAATGTAACGAGTGGTAAGTCTGGCCATTTGATGATTCGCAAATCGAATTAAATGATTGAACATACTCTTCAAAGCGTAGTCCCGCAATTTGTTCGCCCCGATCAGCTCGTAAAGCGTTTGCCAGCGTTCATATTCTGTTTGCGCTTGCACCAAATCTTTCTGGCGTTGTTCAAACAGCGCCAGGTCGTGTTGCTGTTGGTCCAGTTTTTCCTGTAAAGTTCCGCAGCGGGAAAGATGCGCTTCAATTGATTGCTCTAATTCCTTTTCCTGAGCCTCGAGGGTTTTCAACTGCTCGACATTAAAAGTCGCTGGCTCGAACATCTGGGACAAGCGCTCAATGGTTTGTTCCACCGAAAAGAGCTGTTTCCGATAAGTATTGAGCACCGTCTCCTGAGTCTCCTGCCAGTCGGAGCTGCGCAACGCCTGTTGGTGGGCCGTCAGCGATTTAAAATTGGCTTTTAATGCCGCGTTGCGGTAAGCTTCCTGTGCCTTCTCAAAATTCAACTGGCTGGCTTCCAGAAGTTGACTGAATTCCTGCCAGCGCGTTTCTACTTCGGTAACCTGTTCTTTCGTGTTCTGCAATAACTGACGGGCGGCGTTTTGCTCCGCTTCCAGATTTTGTAATTTTTGTTCTAAGTTAGTTCTGGCAGTTTTAGCCGGGAGACCACCGGTTTTTTCCCGGGCGCTGGTTACTAATTCATTGGCTTGTTCCTGGTAATGATTAATTTCGGTTTTTAACCCGTTGAAACGCTGTTGTGTTTGCTGCAACATCTTTTCATTTTCAGCAATCGAAGTCGTGATTCGCCCAGACGCCACTTGTGACTGTGCAAGTTCCTTGGCAGTTTGTTCGGCCTGTTGAATATTAATTTCGAGTTGTTTAACCCCATTTTCGGCACCGTCAGCCTGGTACGCCGGTGGCAGTTGGTTTAAAATTTTTTGTTCCAAATCGGTTATTTCATTTCGGGTGCTCAGAAAATTGTTGCGTCGCTCTTCGAGTAATTTGTCAAGCTCTGCAATTTGTGATTGGAGATGCTTCTGTTCATTTTTTATCAATTCAGCTTTTGAATTCACACTCTGCCGTTGCGTTTCCAGGCGTTGTAATTTCTCCTGAGCCTGGCGCACTTGTTTGAGTTGGGATTCACAAAAAGCGACTTCACTTTTAATTTTCTGAGTGGAAACATTTCGATCATTTAAAACCGGAATCCACTGATCTAAACAGCTTGTTAATTGAACGGAAAAAGCCTCGATTTTCTGTTTGATTTCAATTAGACGCTGTCGATACTGTTGTAACGCGGCTGTGAACGCGGACTCTTCTTGTTCAGATTTTTTCAACGCCTTCTGCTCAGCTTCCAGCTCGCTCTGCGTCTTTTCATTTTCAGCCTGAATCTGTTCAATTTGTTTGACCATCTCGGGTTCCACCCTGGTCGCCCAGGGGTGTTCCAGGCTACCACACACCGGACAGGGTTGACCGCTTTGTAACTGTTCAGACCGTAATTGAAAAATATATCCGGATAAAGCTGCATTTTTTTCCTCGGTTTCCAGGCGGGTGATTTTTTCTTTCAGACGGGAAATGCTTAAATCGGTTTTTGAAATTCGGGAGCGGATTTCTTTCAAATCAAATTCCAGGTCCTGACACTTTCGTTCGAGTTGCTGTTGTTCGGTGGTGAGTTCTGATTTTTGAGTATTAATATTTTCGTAGGTTAACGCCACTTCCTGCAGGGAAAGCGCGGCCTGGCGTCGCTCTTCCAGCGTCTGGGCGTCTCCGGTGGAGAGGATTTGATTTAAACTTTCCTCGACGGCCACCCTTTCCGCCTGAATGGATTGAATCTGCGCTTCGAGTTGGTTCAATTCTCTGAGTAGTTGCTGTTCCGTCTGTTGATATTTTTTTAATTCATTTTTTTTCTCCTGACCTTCCCGGGTAATATCCGACAATTTTTTCTGGCGCACCCGTATTTCGGCCAGATGGTTTTGAAGTTCAGACATGAGTTTTGAATACTCGGCCGGGATTGCCAATTGCTGCATCAATTTTTCCGCCTGCTGAAGCTGCTGCTCAATTTGCTGGCGTTGCGTTTGTTTTTGCTCCAACACCTGGCGCATTTCTATTAATTCCTGTTCCACCTTATTTAATTCGTGCTGTCGTTTTTGCGCTTCAGCGAATAAGGCATTCGCTTTGGTCTCTTCCTGCGCAGCTAAATCCAGAAGCTCGAACTGGTGAACACTGGATTTTTTCGCTTTTTCCGCCGCCTCGGTTTTGGCTTGACAACTGGTACGTTGCTGTCCCAGTTGATTTCGGGCCTGGACCACTTGCGCCTGCGTTTGATTTAATTTTTCTTGTATTTCTGCCAGGTTCTTTTGCTCCCGTTCAAAAGCATTCTGGATGGGTATCAATTCTGCCGCGTCTTTAGCCCGCTGTAATTCCTTTGTTAATGCCTCAATTTCCGGTTTTTTTTGTTGTAATTGGGCTAGCTGTTCCTGGCTTTGCTGCAATACCTTCCAGTTTTCAAAACGTTTTTTCTCAGCATCAACCTTTGTCCGCAGTTGCTGTTTTTGTTGCTGTTTTTGTTTCAACTCGGTTTGAATGGTTGTCAATTCATCCCTGGTTGCTTTGATTGCCGTTTCATCGGCCGGGGACATGCTCTCTAATATTTTCTGCAAACTTTCATAGTCCCCTTTCAAAACCTTCCGCTGTTCATTTAATAACTCACCCAACTCCACGTAAAAGCCAAGTCCGGTTACATTCTCCAGCAATTTCCTTTTTTCATCAGAATCGGCTTTCAGAAAGGCCGCGAATTCACCCTGCGCCAGCAGCACTGACCGGCAAAACGAATTAAAATCAAGCCCCAGAATTTGCGGCACCGGATTTTGATTCTTTTTATCATTCAGCAACTTTTCAGTGTTGACATCAATTAATTTCACGGACGACTGTAAATTATTGCCACGCGTCCGCTTAACGTGCCATTCGGAGAGGTAACGCTTCTTATTAACTTCGAAGAGCACTTCAGCAAAACCTTCCTGACACCCCTGACTTAACAGATTTTCCGCATTTTTGGTGCTGCTGCTGTACAGGCGGGGAGTTTTATGATACAATGCCACCGACAGGGCATCCAGCAAAGTGGTTTTACCGGCGCCGGTTTTTCCCGTAATCGCAAACAGGGACGTCTCACTCAAGGGGCCATTTTCCAGGTCTAATGTTACTTCCTGCCGAATACTGTTCAGATTTTTTAAACGTAAGCGTAATAGTCTCATGGTTCAATCTCTTCTAACTGTCGTCGCTGCCAGAGTTGAATTAAATCATTAAATGTATTTTGAATGGATTCAAAGCGTGCCTGCGTGGTTTTATCTTCCGGTTGACCGTAACGTTCCAGATAAAAATGCTTGAAGATGTCTTCCGGTGATTGGGTGGTAATATCTTCAGGGGTGAGGATCTCTTCTTCCGGCGGGCTGATTAATTGGGCCTGCACCGACGCGACTTCTCCGCCCCGTTCGGCAAACGCCCGGCGAATTTGATCACTCAGTCCGATTTGGGGTGCTTCCAGTTCAATCAACACCTCGATTAATTTGCCGTCCCAGTCCTCTGTTTCCGCACGATTGAGAATATCTTCAAAGCCACCTTTTACCCGAACCAACGAGCGAAAGGTGGGAATAACAATTTCACTGATTTGAGTAGATTTATCGGGAAGCAGATCGATTATAACGACTTTTTTTTCATATTCCGCTTCTTTAAAGGTCATTGGAATCGGTGAACCAGCGTAAACCACCGGGCAGGAGTGGTTTTTAATTGATTGGGGCCGATGCAGATGTCCCAGGGCAATGTAACTCACATCAGGTGGCAGGTCTTCCAGCGTGACCGGTAATGAGCCACCCACTTGAATCGGCCGTTCGGATTCACCTAGTTGACTACCGGCTAAGAAATAGTGCCCCATCAAAATTTTGGGAACTGCTTCCGGCAGCGTGCGGAGCGCTTTTTGATAGAGCATCTGAATCATCGCCCGGTAACGACGAGCACTTTCAATATCAGTCTCGAAGGAAACATGCGTGAGAATTTCACCTTCCGGAATATAAGGCAGGGCAATAATGGCGACATTTTCAGCCCCCTGCTGAATCGTGAATCCGTATTGCACCGGTTCAGCCGGCAGACTTCCCACCAGATGAATCCGCGCCAGCTTTAGAAATTGCCGGGGAGCTGCCAGCCGGGTGGCCGAATCATGATTACCCGCGATGATGACGGCAAATGCCTGTGTTTCCTGATATAGTTGAAACAAAAATTGGTAATACAGATCGACCACCTGGGCCGCCGGAATGGATGAATCAAAGACATCTCCGGCGACCATTATTCCGTCAATATGCTCCGCCTTAATAATCCCCAGAAGCCATTGTAAAAATTGCTGATGTTCATCAATTCGCGGGCGGTCATAAAGTTTCCGACCCAGATGCCAATCAGCCGTGTGTAGTAAGCGCATAAATTATCATTCATTTAAATTGATAATGTTGCAATCCTGGCTGTTCTTTAATCGAATTGGCAACGAATTTTGAATTATTTTTCGGTGAATAAAGCGACCGTTTCTAAAACTTCTTCTTTTTTGCCCATGATTGTTATCTTGTCGTTGGGCAACAACTCTGTGTTGCCATCCGGGATAATTACTTCTTCACCCCGCACAATGGTGCCAATCAGCACTTCCGACGGTAAGGTGAGCTCCTTCAGTTTCTTCCCACAAAGCGGACTTTTTTCTTTCATTTCAATCTGTTTAATTGTTCCGCCGCCCTGTTCCAGGTCTTTTTCTAATTCCTTGAAATCGCCCCGACTGAGACTAATGGACAATTCTGCAATTTCATCATCAATTTTTTTACGTTCGGCTTCAAATTTTTTCGCCTGCTCGATCTTTTCAGCCAACTTGTCCAGGGCGGGCATTTTTTTATTCACTGCCCACTCGTCAAAAACGATTTCACCAATATCAATAAAGACGGTTTCGATTTGTTGATTTAAAGAATGCTGCGACCATTTCAATTGGGTGAAGCGAGAAACTTCTTTGGCCTTTTCCGAAACAAAACCCGCGCCTTCTTTTACTTTTTCTGCCCCCACTTTAAACCACTCGCTGGCCTTTTCGGAAATCGTGCTTGCGCCCACCTCAAGGTCTTTCATTACTTTTTCCCAGAATTGCATAATCCCTCCGAACTTAAAATTTAAATTTTCTCCGGCTATCTGACATCCTTTCATTGCAGTCAGAGCCATTCAAAAACTTTTTTGTGACGCTTTCTTTCATGAATATGTATTTTCGATTAAAACAACAAAATCATTAATCCCGGTCGTTTACTGGCGGAGTTTCGATAGTCAAATCGTTGTCAGATTGAGTCGATGAAGGTTCTTCAGCCGACCGGTCCGTTTGGGTAGATTTTGTTGCTAATTTCCAGGCTGTAAGTCGATTTCGATCACGCAGACGCATTGCAATGGCAATGACCAGGAAAAGGAGTCCCAACAGGAAGAGCGAATACGACAGATATTTAAAATTCCGAAATTCGATTTCCTCTTGCTTGAGCGTTAATTCAAAATCCTTAAGCCGCGTCCCTTTTTCCTGTAATTTTAATTCTACCAATTTCAAACGATTTTGCTGACGGTGGAGTTCAATTTTGGTTTCATTGATTTTCGCTTCGATTTCTGAAAAACGATTTGTAATCGTCTCGAGTGATGAATCAGCCAACAGCGCGTGAATTTCCGCATTCATCTGGTCAATTTCCACCACCAGAGTCGTTTCTTCAGGCTGATCCGCTATTTTGGGGTGACAGGTTAAAAATAATAAAATTGTGGTAATGATAAGTGTTAACTCAATAATCCGTTTAAGCTGCCGCCTTAGCATCCTTGAATCCATGTTTTCACCGATTGTTTCATGTTAATTGTTCATATCTTTTTGCTTAATCTAGTTCCGGACACATAAAATAGCTTTCTATAAAAAATGAGAGTAATTATTATTACAACGTTAAGTTAAATAGACGAAGAAACTTATTAAACGCAGAGGCGCAGAGGCCGCTGAGGTTCGCAGAGAGATTGTTTAAGAATATCAAGTCTATAGACAGGGGAATTTATACCTTACTACATATCATGATAACTAATCGTTTCATTGTGGATAAGGATTTTTCTCTGCGGCCTCGGCGCCTCTGCGTTAGAATGAATTTATCAATATCAACTTAACGTTGTAGTGTTATTCAATTTAACAAATATTTAATGTATCCTCTCAAAAAAATAAGGCAAGACCTTCAAGGTTTCTTCGATTAGATACCTTGAAGTATATGAAATCTCGCAGATCTAACAGACAAACCTCGAAGGTCTTTATTCCACCATAAAATATTGAGAAGATACTATTTAATCCTTTCTTGTCACCCCCCTTTCCCGTTTTTCTAAAAGTGTCGTCACGATCTAAAAATCGATTTAAAATTATTAGCCATAGTATATAAAAAATAAAAAATTTAGTCAAGCTAAATTGTTAGAAATTTTGACGAGTGACCAGATTTTTCATCAAATTTCATTCATCTCGTTTTTGTTGTTCCTGGCCTGGCACCGCTATTATCGCTCACAGCGATAATAGTGTTTCGTGAAAATACCAATAATCGAATTCGTAAATTTATTTACAATTTTTTCTTGCTATTAAAAAGAATAATGCTTAAATGATAATCTTAAGTCATCCAATTTTTTGATCCACCCGTGAAAGGTCTTCAATGAAAATTAAATACTTAGACGGACAACGTCTGCGAAACGCAATTATTGCCGGTTCAAAAATAGTATTCCAGATGCGGGAGCATCTGAATAAAATAAATCTTTTTCCGATTCCGGACAAAGACACCGGCACCAATTTAACAGTAACCCTTCGTAACGTGGTTGAATTACTACATCAATCTCAATCAAAATCGGTTGCCCATACCAGCCAATTGGTGGCTGAGGGAGCCCTTCTGGCCGCGCAGGGAAATTCGGGGGCCATTTTAGCTCAATTCTTTCAGGGCTTTGCCGAAGGATTAAAGGGAAAAATGAAAATATCCACTGACGCCTTCAGTCAGGCGGTTGAAATTGCGAATCAAAAGGTTTCTGAAGCGATTGCCACGCCGGTAGAGGGAACCATTATTTCGGTCATTAACGACTGGACTTTGGCCGTCCGACAATCCTGTAAAAAATCTCAGGATTTTGTGATTGTGCTGAGAAATGCCCTTGCCGAAGCCCGACATTCACTGGCAAAGACCAAAGAGAAAATTGAAATTTTACGCCGGGCCAATGTCGTCGATGCCGGCGCCCAGGGATTCGTGACATTGTTGGAAGGGATTTCTCAATTTATTGAAGAGGGCACGGTGAAAGAAGTGTTGAGCCACGGCTTGAGTGAATTGCATTCCCTTCCGGAGTTTGTTATTGATGATTTTCAGGCGCCAATCAGCTTGCGCTATTGCGTTGAGTGCTTAATGCTCACGCGGGAATCGAATAAAACGGCGATTCAGGAGCTACTTGGACCACACGGAGAATCTTTAACGATTGCCCACTCAAAACGATTGATGAAAATTCATATTCACACCAATGAACCCGAAACAATCAAGTCGATTTTATCGGAGTGGGGTGAGATTCAATCCACGCGCGTGATTGATCTGGTCAAACAACAACAAGAAACCGTCGCCGCCCAGCGAACCGCCCAGATAGCATTGGTTACGGACTCCTCCTGTGATTTGCCCCACGATTTACTGATGAAATACCAGGTTCACGTGGTTCCGGTGCGAATTCATTTTGGTGATGAAACTTATATTGACAAACAAACCATTACTCCGCTGGAGTTTTATGAAAAGCTGAAGACATCCAAAGTTCACCCAACCACTTCCCAGCCCACGCCAGCCAATTTTAAACAAGTTTATGAAAATTTAGCCCGCCACTTTCAGACGATCATTTCAATTCACCTGGCAGCCAGGTTAAGCGGTACTTTTCAGGCGGCACAGACGGCGGCGGCGTTTATTAAAGATGCGAATATTGTTTTAATCGACAGCAAAACCACTTCTATTGCCCTGGGATTACTCCTTCTCGAAGCGGGTGAGGCCATTCAGAAAGGTCTCCAGGTGGAAAAAGTGGTCGAAAAAGTGGAGACGATTCGAAAAAAATTACACCTGATTATTCACTTACCCACCTTGAAATATTTGATTAAAGGCGGGCGCGTCAGTAAAGGAAAAGGATTAATTGCCACCCTGCTTAATATTAAACCACTTCTCACCTTCGATGAAACAGGCGCTATTTCCGAGCTGGGGAAAGCCTTTGGAAAAAAGGGGGCATTCAAAAAAATAATCCGCATTGTTAAATCAGGCTCCGAACAATTAAGGAATATCCGCATTGGAATTGTCCACGCCAATGCCATTGGGAAGGCTGAATTACTGGTCCGAAAATTTTCGGAGATTCCCCACATCAAATCAATCACTGTGCATGATGTCGCGCCGGTGCTGGGGGTACATTCCGGGCCAGGAACATTGGGAGTTGCTTTTTGGGGAGAGGAGCTTAATCCGTAGCTAGTGTCTGGAAAAAAAGTCACAGCTACCGGTTGTCCGACCGAAGGGAGGTCACCGGGTTTCTTTATAACTCTATAAAAACCTCAAACACCCGGTATCTCGCTTCGCTCGACAACCGGGGTTTTTGTTTAAGCACGAATTAAATCGATGAAAAAAGCGCCTTATTTTTCTTTTGAATATTCGCTTAAAAACTCCAGGCCTTTCAGATAGCTCTGAAGTCCTAAACCTGAGATTTGTTTGATACAGGCAGGCGCGATTACGGAAATCTTTCGAAACGCTTCCCGCTGGTGAATGTCGGAGAGGTGAACCTCGACGGTGGGAATTTTTACCGCTTTAATAGCATCGTGGAGGGCATAACTATAATGCGTAAAAGCACCGGGATTGATCACCATTCCCTGCGCCCAGTGCCGCTGTTCCTGAATAAAATCAATTAAAGCCCCTTCATGATTGGATTGAAAAATCCGGACCGTAATTTTCAAATCATCAGCCAACTTTTTTATTTCGGCATTGATTTGATCCAGCGTCAGCTTTCCATAAACCTCCGGCTCGCGTTCCCCCAGTAAATTTAAATTTGGTCCGTGAATAATTAAAATGTTCATCATCCGTCCGATTTTATACCAATGATTTGAGCTGCTGCGTTGAAATGTTTTTGACCAGAATTTGTTTGCGCAGGTAATCCAGTGCTGCCAGGATTGATTTTTCATCAACATCATTTCTGATCACTGCCTGGCCAATTTCTTTCAGCAGGACGAGGTTTAATACCCCATCGGTAACCTTCTTATCATGATAGGTTTTTTGCAGAATCGTTTTCGGGTCTAAGTCAGGTAGTGTTGGCGGGAGCTTCATTCGTTGGAGAAAATTATCTATTTGATCAAATTCATCTTTAGATAAAAGCTCAAGCTTCTGCGATAACCAGTTCATCGTGCGCATCCCTAAAACCACCGCTTCTCCGTGACGAAGATAGGTGTATTTAGTAATCGCCTCAATGGCGTGGCCCACGGTATGCCCAAAGTTTAAAATTCGTCTTAATCCGCTTTCTCTTTCATCCGCAGCTACGACGTGGGCTTTAATACCGCAGCAATGTTCAATCACCATTTCCAGGCTTTCCATATTTTTCAACAACACCAGGTCGTTCAAATTTTCGGACAGAAATTCGAAAAAGTTTTTATCAAAGATCAAACCATATTTGACGACCTCGGCCATGCCGGCCCAGATTTCTCGCTGAGGGAGCGTTTTAAGAACTTCAGGATCAATTACCACAAACAGAGGTTGGTGAAATGCCCCGATTAAATTTTTTCCCAACCGATGATTAATTCCGACTTTGCCGCCAACGCTACTGTCGGTTTGCGACAGCAGGGTCGTTGGAATTTGGACGAAGGAAACCCCGCGCATAAAGGTAGCCGCCACAAAACCGGCCAAATCACCAACAACCCCTCCTCCAAGCGATAAAACAACCGAGTTCCGTTCAAAATTAGCTTCAATTAATTTTTCGTACAAATAATCCGCCATTTTTAAGCTCTTGGTTTGCTCGCCGTCCGGTAGAATAAAACAAAGTACCTGGAAATTTTGTTTTTCTAAACTGGACTCGACTTCTTCGCGGTAATATTTGGCAACGTTGACATCGGTAATCAAGGCCACTTTTTGACCGGCACCATGTTTTTTAGCCAGTTCCCCAAC
>Ga0180437_10006712_pt1 | contig 15217 bp, 12 predicted proteins | sample SS_ome_4_FD_132410 | JGI IMG/M metagenome (GOLD analysis project Ga0180437, IMG submission 132410) | Hypersaline lake sediment archaeal communities from the Salton Sea, California, USA - SS_3_D_1 metaG | ecosystem: Environmental > Aquatic > Non-marine Saline and Alkaline > Hypersaline >...
AAGCCGGTTCGAGTCGGTGCCTTGATCGACGGCAACGAGGCCTACGGCGTTTTGCACTTCATGCAACGGCTCTATCAGAAGCTGGACCGCAACGTCGTCTCGCCGGTAGGGATATTTCTCAGCCCCGGCCCTGCCGCCGACCTGGTGGGGCCTGCCTGCGACGACGTGCGGCGATTGAACCTGCCGTCGCTCTACCCGTTGGCGGCTCCCGGGCACGGCCGCTACTATCTGCCGAATCTGCTGGTCAAGGGACGGGCCTACTGGCGGGGAGAGCGAGCCACTTCGCGGATCGTCAGGGAGCTGGGCATCGGGGTAATGCACTGCTCGAAATTCCCGCACCAGATGATGGCCGGCAAGGCGGCCCGCCGCAACGGCGTCCCGTGCGTCTGGCACCTGCACCAACCCTACATGCCGACGGGAATAACGGATTGGCTGGTCCGCCGCGGCATGCGTCTGCGGGCCGATTGCCTGGTGACCTGCAGCCGATTCGTGCAAGAGACCCTGCCGGGAGAAGGGCGGGCGAGGAGCCGTGTGGTCTACAACGGCGTGGACGTCGAGGCCATCCGCCGAGGCCAGCGCCCCGGCGAGTTGCGCCGCAGGCTTGGCGTTTCCGCCGAGCAGCCGCTGATCGGCCTGTTCGGGGCCATTTCTCCCCGCAAAGGCCACGAGTTCTTCATCCGCGCCGCCGCCCTGCTTGTCCAGCGGCGGCCCCTTGCCCGATTCGTCATTGTCGGCGGCGAAAGCGAGGCCCTGCGGCGGCGCATCGCTCTGGACAGTCGCCTGAGGACCCTAGCCGCAGAACTCGGTCTGGCCGACAAGGTCTTCTTCACCGGCCCGCTGGAGGCAGCATCCAGCTACATGGGCGACTGTGACGTCGTGTGCATGCCGACGATCCCGAGCGGCCGCGACCTGGGGGAGGCATTCGGCCTTGTGATGCTGGAGGCGATGGCGGCCGGGGCGGCGCTGGTGGCCACCAACTGCGGCGCGCCGCCGGAGGTGGTCGAGGACAAGAAGACCGGTCTGTTGGTGCCGCCCAGAGACGCCGAGGCGCTGGCCGCGGCCCTCCACTGGCTGCTGGAGGATCCGCAACGCCGCCGAGCGATCACGGCGGCCGGCCGGGAGCACGTGCGGGACCGTTTCGACGTGTCCAACACCTGCCGGCAAATGGAGAAGATTTTTACGGAGTTTGGTGACCGTCGATGAGCCAGGTCGCAGCGGCAGCAGAATTCCCCCAGGCGAAGGCAAGTGCCGCCGCCATATTGGCGCTAAGGTTGGCGTTCATTGCCGCCGCGCCGGGGGTTCTCACCGGGATCGTCTCCACGACGGCGAACATACCCATCACCCGATACATTCAGATGCTTCTCTATATGCCGGCGGTGGTGCTGGGCATTGGCATCTGGTGTCGAAGCAAGTCGTTTGCCCGGTCGGCGCCGGTGGTGAGCTGCGTGCTGTTGAGCTGGGTTGGCTTTCTCTATGCTTCGCCGCAATGGTCCGAAGGCGTAGAGTTTATCGCGCAAGTGACCATTTTGCTCCCGGTCGCAGCGCTGATCGTCGAGACCGGCGCCTGGATGACGTGCGCCAGGACGTTCATTTACGCCAACGCCGCCGTGCTGGCGCTGCTCTTCTGGATCGAGTACCAGAAGCACGGCCTGAGCCTGTTTCTGGGGATGCACCGTTTCGGGTGCATCTACACCGAAGACTTCGATCAGGTAATCGCCAATCCCAACAGCGTGGGCGGGCAGCTGGCCTTCGTCGCGGTGCTCTCGCTGGCGTTGTTCGTGCGGGCGGGGAGGCCGCGGCCGCAGACGACCGGCGTCCGGCCTGCGAAAGGCGTCGGCGTCGGTTGGCCCCTGCTCTATTCCCTGTTCTGCCTGCTGACCGCGTCGCGGGGGTCATTCACGGCCCTGCTGGCGGCAACGGCGACGTTGCTCGTCGGATCGGTACGGTCGCAGCGACCGAGCCGGTACCGCGATCTGGGGGCGTTTTCGATCGTCGCCGCCGCAGTCTTGGCGACGCTCGTCTCCAGCGGGCTCTTCGCCCCCTGGGAACTGCTCAGCCAGAGGTGGAAGCAGACCGACAACGTGGCAACCGTCGGTGACCGTGCCGAGATCTGGTGGGACGCCTACTGCGCCTGGCGGGTCGACCCGGTCCGCTCCGTGATCGGAACGGGAACGGGGGCCGCTCCCGTCGTACTCGGCCAGTTCAATACGCACACGATGATCAACGACGGCCACGTGGTGCGAGGCACGCACAGCGCCTACGTCGAGTGGGGGCTGAGCTTCGGACTGCTCGGGCTGCTGCCGGGGATCTGGCTCCTGGGAGCGATGGGCCGCCGCGCGCTGGCGATGGATCAGCGCGATGGAAGCTCCACGCGAACAGCGATCCTGATCTGCGTGGGCGTCCTGGCGGCGGTGTCGGAGGTCCACCGTTGGCCCAGCTCTCTGGCCGTCGGCAGCCTGGTCTTGGCCATGCTCTCCGATCCGCCCGGCTCCAGCCGAAAATGCCGCCCGACGCGGCCCGAAAGAGGCACACCGGCGGCGGAGCCGGCATTGAGGAGCCGCGTCTGGAAGTCGCCCGCAGTCGTACCACGTCCGCTCGCGATGGAAGCGGGCGTTGGCCAGAAGGCAGCAGCCGGAGGGGAAATGCGATGATCATACTGCACGCGGCGCCCGTCACCGACGGGCAGATCACCGGGCACCGCGTTAGTGTGCCCAGCCTGGTGTCGGCGCAAAACCGGCTAAAGGGGGTGCGCGCGGGCCTGGTCATGACTGTTCCGGACGGCAAGGAGCCGTGCGGCGCCGACTTTCCCGTCTTCCCTCGCGAGACGCTGTTCGACGACGGCGGTCGAATCTGCCTCGCTCCCCCTTTCGACGCTCCGGACCTGGTCGTTTTCCACAGCACGTACGTCCCCTTCCACGCAACGACCGCCGCGCGATTGAGAAAAGCGGCAATCCCCTACGTCATTTGTCCCCGAGGCGGCATGAGCCGGTATGCGCAGAGGCACAGGTGGCTCAAGAAAAGAATCGGCAACCTCTTGTTTTTCCGCAGGATGGTGGCGCACGCCGCGGCCGTACACTGCCTCACTGAGCATGAGGCCGCCGCCACGCAAGGTTGGGGTCGGCCCCTGTTCGTTGTCGGCAACGGCACCCAACTCCCGCCCGCCGCCGAACTGGCCGCTCCCGGACAATCCGCGCGGCTGCGGATGGTCTTCGTCGGCCGGCTGGCGATCGATCACAAAGGGTTGGATCTCCTGCTGGACGCCTGCGCGCGGATGCGGCCGCAGTTGCTCGAGCGGGGTGTTCGGGTCGAGCTGTACGGCCCGGACCACCGCAGCGGCGCAAAGATTCTGGCCGATCGAGCGGCCCGCCTGCAGCTGGAAAATGTAGTGGCCCTGAACCAACCCGTTTCCGGAGCGGCGAAGGTCTCGCTCCTGAGTCGGACGGACGTTTTCCTGCACACGTCGCGGGCCGAAGGCCACCCGATGGCGGTGCTCGAGGCACTCGCGTTCGGCATTCCGTGCCTGGTGACCCCGGGTACCAATGTGGCCGAAGAGGTGGCCGCGGCCGCGGCCGGCTGGAGCGTCGAAGGGTCTGCGGCCGGAATCGCGGAAGGGCTCGGCCGGATCCTCCGAGAGGACGCCGCCGGCTTGCGTCGCCGCGGGGCCAACGCCCGCAAGCTGGCCGCCGAGCGCTACGGTTGGCCGGACGTGGCCGCCCGTACCGTCGAGGCGTACCGGCGGTACGCCGCATAAGGGGCAATCCGGCGAAAAGGGCGCAACGAATTGCCTATTTCCTCCAGCAATCTCATTCTTCTCGTTCTTCCCGGCCGCATGGTGCGAGAGATGACCTTGAAGTCGGACTCGAACCGCCATAAGATCCCCCGCCGGCACGGCGCCCGGCGGCCCGCGAGCTTCTCACGAGGCGAAAATCCCCAATGAGAATCGGTCAAAGAGAGTTCCCCATCGCCCGGATTCCGCAGCGGATCATGCTTTTTGCCAGGTCGCTGGCCGCCGCGAGGAAGCTCAAACGGCCCGTCCACTCGTTTGTCCATTACGTCCGGCTGACGTCGCCGGGCCAACTCGAGTTCCGCGACGGGCTGAAGCTGTCGCTTTCGTCCCATCCGCACGATTTGGTCACCGTTTTCAACATTCACTTGCGGGGCGACTACGGCACCATCCGCCGAGGTTCGGTCGTCGTCGACGTGGGCGCCAACATCGGCGCGTTCGCGATTTACGCGGCCCGCTGCGGGGCTGAGCGAGTCTACGCCTTCGAGCCCAATTGCGAGGCCTTCGAGACCTTGTGCAAAAACATTGCCCAGAGCGGGCTCGAGGGAGTCGTCCTGCCGTTCCATCTGGCCGTGAGCGGGCGCAACGGCAGGGTCAAATTCCCCAAAAGGGCCAGCCCCTACAACAGAATCTTGGGCGAGGCGGCCACGGACCCGGTCGAGTTTGACTTCGTCGACACGGTCGCGCTCGGGGAAATCGTCGCCTCCTGTCAAATCGAGCGGATCGACTTGCTCAAGCTGGACTGTGAAGGGGCCGAATTCGACATCGTCGCCGGGCTGGACGACGCCACCTGCAGCAGGATCCGTGAGATACGGATGGAGTATCATCGCGATCCCGCCGAAGGGATCCTCGATATCCTGACCGAACGCGGTTTCCGCACGGTCTACCAAACAGGCCCCCCCAGCTTGGGAATGCTCTGGCTGAAAAACGGCCGCAACGGCAAGTGCTCTTGAAGCGGACCGCTGCCGCCGTGTACCATTCGCGGTCCAACTGACGAGCCCCATTTCGAGGGACAACCTTGATCGCAGAAGGTGGGGCCGGTGCAATAGTTCGTCGAGGCCGAAGGGGGAGCCGCCGTGGAAAAAGAGGAGCCTTGTGGCCTGATCGACGTGAAGTGCGCGGACCTGGAGCTACACCACACGGCCTACGTCGTGCCCGACCTGGACGCGGCCCTGGAAGCGTGGCAAGAGACGCTCGGCGCGACGCTCGAGGCCGGTCCCACCCGGGTCCGTGCGGATGACGTGCAGGTCTGCTTTCTCCGCTACCCGGGAGGGCGGGTGGAGCTTGTCTGCCGCGAGGGTCCATCGCGCGGGGACGAACTGGCGGCCGGCAACTCGCGCCCCGACCACGTCTGCTTTCTCTGCAGCGATCTGGACGCTCGGCTGGCGGCGGCGCGAGACCTGGGTGGTCTGGTGGTCCGTGCCCCCGTGCCGTCGGAAGCGTTCCAGGGACGGCGAATGTGTTTTGTGCTCTACCGCAACGTGGGATTGATCGAGTGGGTGGAGCGATGAACGGCGAACGGCTGGCGATCGTCGGTCCGGCAACGTGGGAGCCGCTTGTCGTTCACCTCCGCAGCGCGCTAGGGGCGTACGATCTCGAATGCGACGTGGACACTTTCGGCTTCGACCGCCAGATGCAGCTCTGGTCCGGCACGGCGGAGGAGTTCGAGCGGTGTCCACCCCGCGGCGTTTTCGTCTTCCCGGAGAGCCGTGTTCTGTTCAGTCAGCCGCTGGCCGATCCGCGCGCCCCTTTCTCGCCGCTTGCGCGCGGCCGCGAGGCGGCCGAGCTGTTGGTTCAGGCGATCGCCGGAGTCGCCGCGCGGCATCCCGAGGTCTCCTGGGTCGTTTCCACGGCGGATGAAGCCGCCCCGGCAGCGGCGGACGCGGTGGTCGACCCCGCGCTCGACCCATTCTCGCTGGCCGTGGACGAGTTCAACCGCGTGCTTGGCGAGTCGGTCCGCGGCCGCAGCGGTTGGAGCATTTTCGACCGCCGCCGCCTGACGGCGCGGTGGGGTGCCGCCGTGCTGCACGATGCCCGCTTGGAACTGCTGGCCAGGTATCCCGCTTCCGCCCGGGGGATGAAGCTGCTGGCCGAACGGCTTGCGGCACATTGGGCGGCGGTTTGCGGGAAGATGAAGAAGGTCCTCGCCCTGGATTGCGACAACACGCTCTGGGGCGGCGTCGTCGGCGAGGACGGCGTCGACGGAGTCAAGATCGGCGAGGACGGCGTCGGTCGGGCGTACGCGGAATTCCAGAAGGCGGTGCTCGCGATGGAGAGCCGCGGCGTCCTGCTGGTCCTCTCCAGCCGCAACAACCCGGCCGACGTGGAAGAGGTCTTTGCCCGGCGGCGCGAGATGCTCATCCCCCGCGACCGCATTGCCGCGGTGGAAATCGGATGGGAGCCGAAAAGCGTGGGATTGGCGCGGCTGGCGGCCAGGCTGGGGCTGGCGCTGGGCGATTTTGTCTTTGTCGACGATAATCCGGCGGAGCGGGAAGAAGTCCGCCGCGCGCTGCCGGAGGTCACCGTCGCCGAGTTTCCCTCCGACCCCGCGGAGCTGGCAACCCTGGGATACGACCTGGGATGGCGCTACTTCTACCGCGTCTCGGTCCGCGAAGAGGATCGCGCCAAGACCTCGCAATATCGCGTTCGGGCGGCGTTCGAGGAAGAGCATCAGGCCGCCAGTAGCCGCGAAGAATTCCTGCAATCGCTGCGAATGGAGTCGGTGATCGCCGTCGACTCTTTGGAGCTCGTGGCGCGATCGGCCCAGCTCACGCAGAAAACGAATCAGTTCAACCTCACGCTCCGCCGCTACACGGAAGCCGAGATCCGCCGACTGACCGAGGACCCTCGGGTGGCGGTCTTTTCCGCCGCCCTGGAAGATCGTTTTGGAGAGCACGGCTGGATCGCGCTGGCGATCTTCTCGATCAAGGGAGACGACCAACGCGACGAGAGGCCCGCCTGCTGGTCGCTCGATACGTTTCTCGTCAGTTGCCGCGTTTTGGGCAGGTCGTTCGAGCACGCTTTTGCCCGCGCCTGCATCGATCGCGTCCGTTCGGTCGCTCCGTTGCCGGTGCGGGCGGAATACGTGCCGGGCCCGAGAAACCGGCCGGCCGGCGACTTTCTCGATTGCCTCGGTTTTGAAAGGGTGGGAGACGGCCCGGACGGTCGTCGCGAGTACTGCCTCTGGAACGGCCCGAGCGCGATCGCGCCCGAGGCCCGGCTCGTCTCCATTCAGTGGGAGGGAGAGTGCGTCCATGCATGAGCGTGTCTGTCGCGTTGTCGGTTCGGTGCTGGGCCTGGCGCCCGGGAAAGTCGACGCAGGGACTTCGATGAGCACCTGCTCGGCGTGGGATTCTCTGCGGCATTTCGAGGTGATCCTGGCGGTCGAGGGCGAGTTCGGCGTGCGGTTTCCCATAGACGTGATTCCCGAACTGGTCTCGATCGCCGAATTGTGCCGGCAACTGGCCGCCGCGGCCGACAAGCAGGCGGCGTGAGGAGCGCGCAGCGATGGTTCCAAAAATCCCCTGGCCACTCGGCAAACGGTTTGCCTTCACCGTCTTCGACGACACCGATCTGGCCACGCGCGCAGGCGTGGCGCCGGTCTATAACTTCCTCGAAGACGTCGGCCTGCGGACGACCAAATCGGTCTGGCCGATCGCCGGCAGCGGCACGCCTTCACTGGGCGGCCAGACGTGCGACGACGACGACTACCGCGAGTGGCTCTTGCGATTGCAGGCCGCCGGTTTTGAGATCGCGCTGCACAACGCCACCTATCATACCTCCCGCCGCGAGGAGACGATTCGCGGGATCGAGCGGTTCCGGCAGGTTTTCGGGCACTACCCCAAGTCGCTGGCCAACCATACCAGCAACGCCGAGGGGATCTACTGGGGCGAGGGCCGCACGAGCGGTCTGAACTTCGCCGCCTATACGGTGCTGACGCGATTCGGCCGGCGGGGGCATTTCCGTGGGCACCGCCCGGGCGACCCGCTGTTCTGGGGTGACGTCTGCAGGGAGAAGATCAAGTACGTGCGGAACTTCGTCTTTTCCGAGATCAACACGCTCAAGGTCTGCCCGTGGATGCCCTATCACGATCCCCGGCGACCCTACGTCAACTACTGGTTTGCCTCCTCCGAGGGAGGCACCGTGGACTCGTTCACCAGGACTCTCTGCGAAGCGAACCAGGACCGGCTGGAACGCGAGGGGGGGGCCTCGATCATGTACACCCACTTCGCCAAGGACTTCCACGACGGCAAGAGGCTCCACGGCGAGTTCCGGCGACTGGTCTCCCGCCTTGCCGAAAAGAACGGCTGGTTCGTGCCCGTCGGCACGTTGCTCGACTACATCCTCGCGCAACGCGGGCCGCACGAGCTGACCCCTTCGCAGCGGTCCAGGGTGGAACGGAAATGGCTCCTTCACAAGCTGTGTGTCGGCACCACGTAACAGCAGCCGATGAAGATCGAAATCGTCCCCTACAGCCGGCAGTTCGAGGGCCCGGTTCGCCGGTTCAATTCGCGATTGCGGGCAGACAAGACTCGGGCGCCGGCGTTTCCCGAGTGCCATGTACCCGAGTGGCTGCCCAAAGCAGGAAACCCGCGGGTCTATCAGGAGTTCTCGCTGGCCGTGGACGAGGCGGCGGCGGTCCGCGGGGCCTACATCCTCAAGCACCAGGCGTTCCTTGTCAACGGAGCCGTCCGATCGATTGCCGACTATCACCTGCCCATCTCCGAAGCGATCGTCGACAGCCGCTACAACGCCGTCGGCCTGAAGCTGCTGGCCGACGCCATGCGGAAGCAGCCGCGGCTGTTCGCCCTGGGAATGGGTGGCCATGAGCAGCCCCTGTCGCGCATGCTCAAGGCCCTCGGCTGGACGATCATGGAAGTCCCTTTCTACTTTGACGTGGTCCGTGCGCGGGTGTTCTTCAAGAACCTCGCCCCGCTGCGAACGACGACCCTGCGACGGGCCGCCTGCGATCTGTTGGCAGCGACCGGGCTGGGCTGGGCGGCCGTGCGGGTGAGACGATTGGGGCTGCCGGCGCGCGGCCTCCCGTGGTCGATCGCTTTTGAGGAAGTGGAGAGATTCTCCGGCTGGGCGGACGACCTCTGGCACGCCTCGAAGGACCGCCACGCCCTGATCGCCGTACGCGACCGGGACATCCTCAACACCCTCTATCCTCCCGGCAGCGACCGCTTCATCCGGCTGAAAGTCCTCCGAGAGGGCAAGCCCATTGGCTGGGCCGTGCTGTTGGCCACCGCCATGTCGGGCCACAGACAATTCGGTAATATGAAGGTGGGTACGCTGGTCGACTGCCTGGCCGACCCCGGCGACGCCACCGCCGTGGTCGCCTCCGCCAGGCGCGTTCTACGGGCTCGCGGCGTCGATCTTGTCGTCTCCAACCAGGGTCACGCCGCGTGGTGCCGGGCATTGAAGTCGTGTGGGTTTCTGGAGGGGCCGTCCAATTTTCTTTTCGCGGTTTCCCCGACACTGGCTGCCGATCTCCAGCCGTTCGACCAGAAGCGCGGGCTGTTCCACCTCAATCGCGGCGACGGCGACGGCCCGATCCATCTGTGAACCCGTGCTCCCCCTCTCATGGGGACCCTTTTGACCTTGTTGGCGCCTCCCGCCAGGGATATAATCCCGCCTCTTTTGCGTGGTGAAGCTTGCCGGCGCCGGAAAGCAAGGAGGCTTTCATGATTTCGGTGGTCGTGCCGTGTTACAACGAGTCCGAGGTGCTCGCGCAACTCTACCGGCGGCTGACGGCGGCGGCCCAGTCGTGGCACGAGCCCTTCGAGGTGATCGTCGTCGATGACGGCTCGGACGAGCGGACCTGGCGGCAGTTGGCCGAGATCCACCGCCGCGACGATCGCTGGAGAGTGGTCCGCTTCTCCCGCAACTTCGGCCACCAGACGGCCGTCTCGGCGGGGCTGAGCTACAGCCGCGGAGACGCGGTGATCGTGATCGACGCCGACCTCCAAGACCCGCCGGAAGAGCTGCACCGCTTTCTGGCCAGGTGGCGGGAAGGATACGAGGTCGTCTACGGCGTCCGCCGCAAGCGGAAAGAGAGCTTCGTGAAGCGGGCGTGCTACGCCGGTTTCTACCGCCTCCTGGCACTCATGTCCCGCACGCCGATCCCGCTCGACTCGGGCGACTTCTGCTTGATGGACCGCCGCGTGGTCGACGCCGTCTGTGCCTTGCCGGAACGGAACCGCTTCGTGCGCGGGCTTCGCGCCTGGGCCGGATTCCGCCAGGTGGGGCTGGAATACGAGCGGCACGCGCGGGCGGCGGGACGACCCCAGTACACTTTGGCCAAGCTGATCCGGCTTGCCCTGGACGGCGTGCTGGCCTTTTCGACCGCCCCGCTCCGCCTGGCCACGTGGCTCGGCTTTTTCGTCTCGTTGCTGGCCATGATCGGCACCGCCTTCTCGTTCATCCAGCGGATTTTCGCCGACTGGTTCGCCGCGTTCGGCTGGGGGCCGGTTCCGGGATACGCGACGATCGTGATTTCCCTGTTGTTCCTCGGCGGCGTGCAGTTGATTTGCCTGGGCGTGATCGGCGAGTACGTGGGCCGGATCTACGACGAAGTCCGACAGCGCCCCCTGTGGCTCGTTCGCGACACGCTCGGCTGCGACGAAGAGCCGCCGCTGCCGGCCCTGGCCGGCAGGGTTGGCCTCCCCGCGGCGATGGGCAAAGCGACCGCCGCCGGGCTGGGATATGGGACGCGCCGCCGCGCCGCCTGATGCAAACACAAAACCACGAGACGCACCGATGCGAGTTGCCGTTGTCGGAGGGGGAATATCCGGGCTGACGGTTGCCGGACGGTTGGTCCGCCAAGGCGCCGAGGTCGTCGTCTTCGAGAAGAGCCGCCCAGGAGGGCTGGCCGCCGGCTTTCCCTATCCCCGCGCGCCGGGCGTCTTTCTCGACAAGTTCTACCACCACATCTTCACCAGCGACCGGCACGTCCTCGAGGCCATCGGCGAGCACGGGCTGGGCGACGAGCTGGTCTGGCTTCCCAGCCGCAGCGGGTTGATCGCCCGGGGCCGCGCGTGGCCGTTCGGTTCGCCGCTGGATCTATTGCGTTTCGTGCCGATGGGCAGCTTCTGGCAGCGGCTGCGGATGGGCCTGAATCTCCGGCACTTCACCCGCACCGAAGACTGGCAATCGCTGGACCGAATCACCTGCAAGGAGTTTTTTGCCGAGCGCGGGAATCTGCCCGGTTTTCGCGGGTTGTGGGAGCCGCTGTTGCGGCAGAAATTCGCCGACGCGCATGCCGACGTTCCCGCCGCTTTCCTCTGGGGTCGCATCCATCCCCGCGCCCGCTCGCGGCACAAGGGCGGCGAGCGGCTCGGCTATCTCCGCGGCGGTTTCCAGCGGCTCATCGACGCCATGGTCGCAGCGATCCGCCAAGGCGGCGGCGAGGTTCGTTCGGGCCAGGTCGTCCGGCTGCTCCGCCCCGGCCGCCAGGTTGAAATCCTTGCCACCGGCGGCAGCGAACGGTTCGACCGCGTCGTCTGGACGGCGGGGCTGCCGCATCTCGTGCGGGCGGTGGAGTCGCCGCCGCCGGAGGTCCGTCGCAAGGCCGAGGCAATCCAGTACATAGCCGTCACCCAGCTTATCCTCATCCTGCGGCGCCGCCAGAGCGACTTCTACTGGCTGAACAACCTCGACCCGCGGATCACGTTTGGCGGGCTGATCGAGCACACGAACCTGATGTCGCCGGAAGATTACGGCGGGGAGCACATCCTCTACGTGGTCAATTACCATCGGCCCGGCGATCCGCGGTTCGCCGCGGCGCGAAACAAGGACGTGCTCCGGTACCATCTGCCTTCGCTGAGGCGGATCCTACCGCACTTTCGCGACGAGGACGTGGCGCGCGTGCACTGCTGCCGCAGCAGCTACGCCTCGCCCTTGTACGACCTGGGCTTTTCCGAGCGGATGCCGCCTTACCGGGGCTGGCTGGAAAACGTCGACGTCTGCGGGATGGCCCAGGTCTATCCGGTCGATCGCAACATGAACTACGGCATGGAGAACGCGCTGCGGTACGTGAGGAGCTGTTACCGCCGGCAGCCTGGGGCGGGTCCGGCCGAGAAGCAGGCCGACGCCCACGGCGATCTGGTCCCCGAGACGGCCGAAGCGGCATAGCGGTAGCAGGCACACTCCGTGTGCCGGCCGCCGCGGCACACGGAGTGTGCCTGCTACTTCCTGCCGCAGCGGTAAGTCTGAAGAGCACAGAAGCGGAAGAACGACCCGACGCATGTCCAACGATTGCCAGACACTCCAAAGCACGGTTCCGGCTCCCCGATGGCTCAAAGCCGCGGCCTGGGCCCTGACCGCCGCGGCGGCCGCCGCGCTGCTGCTGAACGCCGCGACGACGTCGATCTGGGAGGACGAAGCGAACGGCTATTTCCTCAGCAGCAGGCCGCTGGGCGAGATGCTCGCCCTGATGGCAGACAACATCCACGAAGATCCGCCGCTGTTTGACGCCGTGATGAACGGCTGGATCCGCGTGGTCGGCCGCAACCTGTTCTGGTTGCGGGGCCTGTCGATCGCCTTCTGGTTCGTGATGCTGCCCGGACTGTTTCTTTCCGTCCGGCGACTGGCCTCGGAGCGGGCGGCCTGGGCTGCCCTGGCCGTCGCGGCGCTGTTGACGCTGAACTGGCTCATGCCGGCCTCGTTGCGGTGGTATTCGCTGTTTGCCTGCCTTTGCATCTGGAATTTCTACTTCTTTTTGCGGATGGTATTTCCCGCCGGCGACGATCGGAAGGAGGGACGGCCGGAAAGCTCGCGGCTCCTGCGAAGCATGCCGTACTGGCTCACCGGCGCCGCGATGTGGTACACCAACTACTCGGCCCTGGTTGTTTTCTTCAGCCACCTGTTGATTGCGGTCTTTTGCCCGGGCCCGAAACGGCCGAGGCTTGCCGACCTGGTGTTTTCCTGGACTGCGATCGGCCTGCTCTATGTCCCCTGGCTGCCGACGTTCTACCAACAGCTCGGCGCGTCGCCGAAGTCGCATTCTCTGGCCAACATGGCCACTTCGATCTGGGTGCTGCTGGCCGGCGAGTTTTCCACCCCGCTCGAGCTCGGCATGGCGATCCCAGTGGCGGCCTTGGCAGCGGCCGTCGCGCTTGGGGCGGCCGTCCAATGGCGGCAGTGCTGGATCCCCGTGCTCGTCATCGCGGTGGTGCTCCTGGCGATGTGCCTGGCGGGTGTCATTTGGACGCGGCGAGTGCTCTTCCTCTCGCCGTTTGTGGCGATGCTGATCGCCTTGGCGATCTGCCCTCGGGAATCGGCCGGCCGCCGGCTTTTTGGGGGACGGGTCTGCATGGCCGGGCTGCTGGTGGCGGTGTCGGCGCTTTCCCTCGCCCAGATGGCTCGCCGCACCGACTGGCTTTCGTACCGCTGGCTGGATCCCTGCCGCGAGGCGGTCGAGCGGGTGCAAAGCGAGTGCCCGCAAGCCGTGATCCTGACGAATTCCAACCCGGTGTTCTTCTACCTCGATGACGGCCGCGGCAAGAACCTCGCCCAGGAAGGCATGAAATCGCACGAAAGCGGCCGCCCCCGCGCGCTGATCTATCCCTTTCCCGACCACCTGTTGCCCGACTACGAGCCCCTCCTGGCCGACGCCTCCGCCGCGGCGTACATCTACCAGGCCGCCTACGGCGGCCCGGTCACGGCGGGCTACGGAAGACTCGTCGAGCGGATGGCCCGCTTCGGCTTCGAGCCGGTCAGGGCGGAAGGGTTGCTGAAGGCGTCTTCGGGGTTTCTCCGCCACCACCCTCTGTTCCGAGGCCGCGAGCTGGCGCCGATCGACGAACACCGTGTCGTGGTGGTTCATTTTAGGAAAGCCGCGGGGCTTGCGAAGACCTCGCCGCGCAGGGGCAATGGCCTTGAGCCGGGCGCTCAAGATTTGTACCATTCGCCGGCTCCAGAGACGGCTCGGCACGGAGGCTGACGCGATGAGGATCGTCTACCTGCACCAGTTCTTCCTGACCCGCGCCAGCGCCAGCGGCACCTACCCCTTCGAGATCAGCAGGCGGCTCGTGGAGCGGGGCCACGAGGTGAGCGTGGTCGCCTCGGACCAGTCGGGCGAGGGACGCGGCTGGCGGAAGACGATCGAGGACGGCGTCCACGTCCACTGGTATCCCGCGCGATACTCCAACCACCTGGGCTACGGCGGACGGATCCGCACGTTTCTGCGGTTTGCCTGGCAGGCCGGGTGGAAAGCGGCGAGCCTGCCCTGCGACGTGATCCATGCCGGCAGCCCGCCGTTGCCGACGGCGCTGCCGGCCATTTACGCCTCCCGCAGAAGGTCGGTGCCGATGGTCTTCGAGGTTGCCGATCTCTGGCCGGAGACGGCGATTGCCGTCGGCGCACTGCAAAGCGGCCCCGCCATCGCGGCGGCACGGCGCCTGGAACGCCTCGCCTATCGCAGCTCGGCGCACGTCATCGCCATGTCGCCCGAAATGAAAAATGGAGTGGTCGCCGCCGGCTATCCGGCCGACCGCGTCACCGTGATTCCCAACGGCTGCAACCTGGAGTTTTTCGGCGTGCACGAAAGCCGCGGCGAGTCGTTCCGCCGCAAGCACGCCTGGCTGGGCGACCGGCCGCTGGTGGTCTACACGGGCACGCTGGGGCTGGTCAACGGGGCCGACTACCTGGCGCGACTGGCGGCGGCCGTCCGCCGCCGCGACCCGGAGGTCCGCTTCCTGCTCGTCGGCGGCGGCCGCGAGGAGGCGAAGGTCCGCCGCGTCGCGGCCGAGGCGGGGGTGCTCGAACAGACGCTGTTCCTCCGGCCGCCGATGCCCAAGTCCGAGATGCCCGACGTCCTCTCGGCGGCCGACATGGCCACCTCGACCGTCATCGACCGCCGGGAGCTTTGGGCCAACTCGGCCAACAAGGTGTTCGACGCCCTGGCCGCCGCCCGCCCCATCGTGATCAACCACGAAGGCTGGATCGCCGATTTCATCCGGCAGTCGGGCTGCGGGCTCGTGCTCGATCCCCACGACCTGGAAAAAGCCGCCGACGCCCTGGTGGCGGCGATTCGCGACCCGCTTTGGAACGCCAGGGCGCGGAGGGCGGCGCGACAGGTGGCCGAGGAACGTTTTTCGCTCGACAAGCTGGCCGGGACGCTCGAATCGGTGTTCGAGTCGGTGATTCCCCGCCGCCGGTTGCGGGCAGCGGCCTAGTTCCAGGTGGTGGGCCGGCGCTTCGCTTGCCCCACCCTACGAATTTCGAGAAGAGCATGTGGTTCCGGGTGGTAAAACGGGCGATCGACGTGGCGGGCTCAGCGGCACTACTGGTGCTCTCCGCTCCGCTGATGCTTTGCACGGCCGCGGCGATCCACCTGACAATGGGGCGACCGGTGCTGTTCTGCCAGGAACGGGCGGGCTACCGGGGCCGGACGTTTCTGCTCTACAAGTTCCGCACGATGCGCCAAGC
>Ga0180437_10006717_pt1 | contig 15209 bp, 10 predicted proteins | sample SS_ome_4_FD_132410 | JGI IMG/M metagenome (GOLD analysis project Ga0180437, IMG submission 132410) | Hypersaline lake sediment archaeal communities from the Salton Sea, California, USA - SS_3_D_1 metaG | ecosystem: Environmental > Aquatic > Non-marine Saline and Alkaline > Hypersaline >...
CCCCGGTTTTCAGGGGGGTGACGACTTTTTGCGATTCCATCAAAGACGACGGTTTCGCAAAAGTCTTTTGCAACGACATTGAGCCCGAGATCAGTCTCTTGGGATTTGCGTCCAGAAACATGGGGCAAAAGGGCCTGCTTCTGATTTGAAAGGCATCATTTTGGAGAACATGGACATAAAGGGTCTCATTGCGGCCGTCACAAAGGAAACTGAAGCCGTCCTTTCAATGGTGTCAGAAGACGCAGTTGGGCCTTTTGTGCAAGGACTTGACCGGGCGAAGAGGATCTTCTGCGCGGCTCATGGAAGATCAGGATATGTCCTGCGCTGTTTCTGCATGCGTCTCATGCACCTGGGATATGGGGCCTTCTTTGCAGGCGAGACCATCACCCCTGGAATCACGAAGGAAGACGTCCTCGTTGTTTGCTCCGGTTCGGGCCAGACGATGTGGACCTACCAATGGGTTCGATTGGCGTCCCAGCATGGGGCCTCGACTTACGGCGTCATTGGCGTAAAAGATTCCCCCATCGGAAGAGCCCTGGACCACAGCGTCTTCCTTCCGGGGGGATCAAAAATGAAGAGCAATGACCCTGAGGATTTGAAATCGATACAACCCCCTGGGTCTCTCTTTGAGCAAGCGGCCTTTTATTGTTGGAAACGATTTTGTTGGAACTATACCAGGGACAGGGGAGCGACCCCGGGCCCCTATTGGACCGGCACACCAATTTGGAGTGAGGTGTTTTCTCAAAACTGTTTGTAGGCGGTGCAGTAAAAAGTCCTTTCCAGCGGGGTGAGCCAATGGGACCTTTTACGAATCCATCTCCTAAAGGGTACAAAGATGAAACCAGTGCTGCAATTGGCCCTTGATTTTGTGGATCTCAAGCGGGCCGTGAAAAATGCCGAGGCCGCTGTTGCGGGCGGGGTGGACTGGCTTGAGGCCGGAACGCCCCTGATAAAGAGTGAAGGGGTTGAAGCCGTGCGGGAACTGAGGGGACGCTTTCCTCGGGCAACCATCGTGGCGGACATGAAAATCATGGACGCGGGCCGAGTGGAAGTTGAAGCAGCCGCCAAGGCCGGAGCCAATATCGTCGATGTCCTCGGGGCGGCAAGCGACGCTACGATCCGCGAATGCATACAGGCGGGTAAAAACTACGGAGCCAGGATCGTGGTGGACCTCATTGCCGTCAAAGACCCTGTATCGCGGGCCAGGGAGGTCGAGGGGTTTGGCGCAGACTATGTCACCGTTCACTGTTCTATAGACGAACAAATGGAAGGAAAAGACCCCTTTGAAACCTTGCGCCGCGTTGCCGAGAACGTTTCCCTCCCCATAGGGGTGGCCGGGGGGATCAATTCCGAAACAGCCGCTCTCGCCCTGGAGGCAGGGGCATCGATCGTCATCGTGGGCGGAGCCATCACAAAGGCGATTGATCCCAAGGAGGCGGCCCACACGATCAAGGCGGCCATGGGAAAAATGGTTGCCATTCCCACCAAGCTCTTCAAAAGAGGATCTGAGGCAGAGATCCGAGGCATCCTGGAGATGGTCTCTGCCGCCAATCTATCAGACGCCCTGCACCGAGGCAGCGTCATGGAAGGCCTGCGGCCACTCTTTCAAGGGATCAGGCTCGTGGGCAGGGCCCTAACGGTAAGGACCTATCCGGGAGACTGGGCCAAACCGGTGGAAGCCATTGACGTTGCCGAACAAGGCGATGTCCTGGTCATTGACACAGGCGGTGTAGGGCCGGCCATCTGGGGAGAATTGGCCACCCATTCGGCCATGCAGCGAGGCCTTTCAGGGGTGGTCATAGACGGCGCCATCCGGGACACCCCAGATATCATCCGGCTCCAGTTTGCTGCCTTTGCCAGGTTGATCATGCCCAATGCGGGGGAGCCTAAAGGGTTAGGAGAGATTGGCGTGCCTGTCATCGTGGGCAACCGAAAAGTGGAGACCGGCGACTGGATTCTGGGAGACGGTGACGGGGTGGTGGTCCTGCCGAAATCAGTGGCCACGGAATATGCCAACCGTGCCATGGACGTATTGGAGAAAGAAAACCGCAGCCGGGAGGAAATCAAGGCGGGGAGCACCCTTAGCGAGGTGACCGAACTCCTGCGATGGGAAAAGAAATAGCCCCCTATCGGCGGGTTTTGTGTCTGAGCCGGCGGGCCTTTTCTCTGGCAGTTTGCACCATGGCCAATACCACGAAATAGCCTGGCAGGGCGATGGCGATCCCTGTAATGACGCCCCCCAAGGTGAGAGAGACAATGGCATGGGTACCGGCATGCCAGAAGGTCTCCCAAGAAGGATTGGACAGGAATTGAGCATTAACAGGATAGCCTAGCAGCTTTGCGCCCAGCTTGTAGTTGAACAAATAGATGAAAAAAGCCGTTGCCGGGTTGGTGATCCAAACAGCGACGGCGGCAGCCACTTTGCTAATCCTAAAAAAGGCTGCCATGGGGATGGCGATGGCCATCTGGAAGCCCATCGTGGGGCTCATGGCCACGACAAGGCCCAGAGCGGCCCCCCAGGCTATCTGCTTGGGGCTGCCATGGAGGCGAACGAAACGATCATAGAACCACCTGGCCACCCTCTTGGCGCGACCGGGTGCTGGATTGAAAAATTCGGCTCTCCCCTCGGCCCACAGAGCTGCCAGGTCGGGCTCAGGTTCGGTGGCGAAGTCCTGTTCTTGTGCGGATTGGCTTTGTAATGGACTTTCCATGAGAAGTCTTGCCCCAGCCTAACCTTGGTATTCCCGTTGCCGTGGCTCAGAGCGCATAGCTTTTCACCTTAGCAGGACTTCTATCCAAATTCTATAAAAATCCAAGACAAACCAGACGGTCGACCCTGTGCAGGAGCCGACATTTGCCCGAGTTAAGCCCGAACAGGCCTCCAGCTTAGAGCCAGAGCAGCCCCCGTCAAAAAGGGAGATGTTGCCCCACCATGACAAGCCCCTTCCATGCCGTTGCGCGCAGAGAGAGGCAAGGTGTTGACGATGTCAAGGTCTTCTCCACGCTTTTCTTAGCCGTTTTTTCCGTCACCCTTGGCGTGGGACTGGTGGTCCCCTTGCTGCCGCTTTTCGCCCATGAACTGGGGGCCACGGGCCTTTACATAGGCTTCATCTTCGGCGCCTTTTCCCTGTCAAGATCGGCCTTTCGCCCATTCTTCGGCCGTCTGTCTGATCTTAAGGGCCGCAAGCCTTTTGTCACCACAGGGCTTCTCGCCTATTTCCTCGTCTCCATTGCCTTTGCCTTTACACAGCGCGTTCATGTCTTCATCCTCATTCGATTCCTCCAGGGGATTGCCTCGGCCATGATCCTGCCGGTGGCCCAGGCCTATGTAGGAGAAATAACGCCCAAGGGTAAAGAAGGTTTTGCCATGGGCCTTTTCAACCTGTCCATTTACGCAGGCCTGAGTTTGGGCCCGGTGGTGGGCGGCGTGGTCAAGGATGTCTTCGGAATTCGGGCATCCTTTCTGGCCATGGGCCTGATCTCCCTTATCGGTTCCCTCCTGTGCCTTGTCTTGCTGCCCCCCAGAAAGGAGGAAAAACCCCTGGCCCAAGCCAGGCAGCCCGTTCTTTACAGGGTCCTCGTGAGGAACAGATACATTGGCGCGCTGTTTGTGTTCCGCTTCACCTTCACGACCTGTATCGGCGTTGTGTGGTCCTTTCTTCCCCTCCTTGCAGGCCTTGACTTTCACCTTTCCAGTTCCGCCGTGGGGGTCTTGGTCATGCTCGGGGTCCTGACCACGGGTCTCCTGCAGACGCCCATGGGGCTCCTAGCCGACCGCTTCAACAAGAGGCTCATGATTGTGGTGGGCGGCATGGTGGCTGCCGGGGCCGTATGGTCCTTTCTTCACGCCAAAGGGTTCTGGGGGCTCTTTATGGCCAACATCTTGTTCGGCGTCGGTGGAGGCATCGCCATGCCGGCCGTCATGGCCATGACCGTTATCATAGGACGCCAGACAGGCTCCATGGGTTCCATCATGGGCCTCTTGACCATGGGGCACAGCCTGGGCATGTTCGTGGGCCCCATTCTGGCAGGCCTGATGATGGACGCCTTTGAGCTGGGCCTGGCCTTTGTGGCCGGAACGGTCATCATGGGCCTTGGGACCGTCTGTGTGATCCTCTTTACTTCCGGCTTTCGCCAATGGACACAGTCTGGCCATGGGCATATGATAGAGACAACATAGCCGTGTCATCACAGGTTGTCATAAGCAGCAGGACTCCCGATCCTAGGGGACAGCCACTCTCCGGAAGCCTTGATTGAGGGCTCCGGCATAATTGACAACAGGGAAATACTGTTTTAGATTTAGGCCCTAGTGTCGTGTCCTAAAAGTTCCTCTAAGAAGTGACGTGTCGCCATCAAGCCATTTTCCGGGCTCCGTGCGCATTTCCGGGACGTCAGATTCGTTCGGCTGAATGATGAAAACTCGGGCTAACGCCCTCAAACAGTTCAAGATTCTTAGCGCTTCACGCAGCTTCCGTCTCATTCCGAAAATGCTCAATGTCGCTCGGAAAAAGCTTTGGGCTACATACTGATGACAGCTACTTCTGGGACACGACGCTGGCCGTTATGTCACCCTGCACCAGATAAGAGGCGAAGGCCATGAAATCACAGACAAGCGAAACCGTGACCATGGGGTCACTGGAGATCATGCTGGCACAGGCCGCAGAATTGCCCCTAAAGTGGGTGGGACAAAAGGAACTCATCAAGCAGGTACTGGCCGCCTGGATGGTCATCGACGAAAAGGATGTGCCCTTTAACCCCCGCCTTTCTGGAAAACCGGGCGTTGGCAAGACAACCTTGGGATATGCTGCTGCCAAGCAGTTGAATCGGCAAGTCTATTTGTTTCAGGCCACCATGGACACCCGCCCTGAGGACCTCATCATCACGCCTGTCATGGGGGGGCAAGGCCAGGTGCAGTACGCGGCCAGTTCTCTGGTCACCGCCATGATAAGGGGCGGGGTCTGCATCCTGGACGAAGGCAACCGGATGAGCGAAAAATCGTGGGCATCTCTTGCCCCGCTCCTGGACGATCGACGGTACGTGGAGTCCATCATCACCGGTTTGACCATATCGGCCCACCCGGACTTCCGTTTTGTGGTAACCATTAACGAAGATGCCTCGACTTATGAGATCCCCGAATACATCCACTCCAGGTTGCAGCCCCAGATATTCGTTGATTTTCCTGACCGGGAAGACGAACTGCTGATCCTGAAGGAGAACCTCCCCTTTGCCGACGACGATATCTTAAACTACATGGTCGATTTCCTCCAACGGGCCCACATGGCCGATGAGGTCTATTCTGTGCGCGACGGCATCAATATGGCCAGATACGCCCTCAAGATGATGCGGGCCACAGGGATGGCCAGAAAAGAGGCCATTCACTATGGCATTGTCAATGTGCTGGGCGAAGAGGCCTTGCGGTATGAGGAATAAAGGCAATGGTCCAGCCACTAAGACACAAAGGCACAAAACCCTATCTTTTCGAACTCCGGCCCAGACCTCGTCTGCCGGCTTAAGGGGCTGATTCAGGCATATGGTGCTGGGTAAGCCCAGCAACTGTTTTGATCCCATGGCGCTGCAGGCCTTGGTGGCCGAACTGTTTTGAACAAATATGCCCCATGAATCCCTACAACCTTTTGGTCCCATCTACCCCGCCCCCGTGGTCCACTACCGCCTGGAGTTTGCCGACGCCGTGGGGGACCTGTTCCGGCACGTCAGGCCCGATGCCGTGGCCATTGAGCTGCCCCACTCCCTACAGGAAATCGTGCAAAAGGGTGTGCGAAGACTCCCTGAAGTGTCGGTTGTCCTGTATCAGAATAGCAGAAACGAGAGCATCTATCTTCCCATAGAACCCACAGACCCTCTCACAGAGGCCATCCGGTCCGGCCTGGAGGCGGAGATCCCCGTCTACTTCGTGGATCTGGACTTGAACGAATACCCCTCCTACCGCGATCATGTGCCGGACACCTATGCAGCCTATCGATTAGGCGTTCATGCTTTTTACGAGATTTGCGCCCAGCCGGCCCTTTGCATATTTAAAAAGGGGCCTGAAGACCTCAGGCGCGAGGCTGGCATGGCCTACCGGCTGCAAAAACTCGCCGCCAAACACGACAAGATCCTCTTTGTCTGCGGGCTGGCACACCTTGAAGGGGTAAGAGAGGCCTTTTTTCGTCCCCAGGCCGAGCCGCTTGAAAAGGTGAGGCGCACGGGCGTCAGCCTCTTTAATGTCCACCCAGACGATCTTGCCGAGGTCTCAACGGAATACCCCTTTTTGGCCGGCGCCTATGAATACCGACGCCATGGGCTGCCCCCCGAGCCGCAACTCTCTAAGTTCACGGTCAGAAAGAAGATGGGGGTGCTCACCTTGATGAATGGAGGAAAAGACGCCTGCACTGAAGAAGAGGCCTTGGACGCCTCCATCAGGTGGGCTGTCCACCATATGAAGCCAGGGCCAATGGACCGCCAGATGGTGAGCCTTCGGCTCTTTGAGCAGGCGGCCCGGCACTATCACCAAGACACAGGAGAGGTGGTGTACCGGTGGCAAAAACAGGCCTTTTTCCGTTTTGCAAGAAATTATGCCTTGCTGGAGCAGGGACTCCTTGCCGACTTCTACCAGCTTCTCATTGCGGCCAAGGGGTGTGTGGACGATAACTTCTGCTATGCCTTTTGGCGTCTGGGCGCTTTTTATCCGTGGCAGAAGGCCAATTCTTCCGTGGCCACCATCCGTATGAAAGGCGACATGCTGTGGCTGGGTACCCGGAAAGTCCACATCCGCAGAAGGCTTCCCAGAATCAAGCGCAGGCCCCTATTTATCCCCAAAAAGCGCCGAATCAAGGAACGCAGACCCGGAGAATGGCTGGAAGGCTTTAAAGACCCTTACATCTGTTCCTATCCCCCCGAAGACCTGGTCATAGAGGACTACGGGAATTTTCTAAAAACCAAGGGGGCCCATGTACTGTCAGCCGATGACCCGGTGAGCCGCCCCTTTGAGACCACGATTCTGGACGGGATCGACATGCGAGAGACGGCCCGGCACCTCCATGAAGGCCGCATCTACGTCAGAGAGTTCAAGCGGGTCAAGGGCGGTGTGGGGTCTGTGGTCATCATCTTTGATGAGGACAGGGCAGGCAATGAGTACCCCTACCATATGACATGGCTTGGAGAGCACGACCAGGAATCGGACATGGCCTTTTACGCCACAGACCCGGCCGATCACATTGTGGGCCCCGGCATCTCACGATGCACCTATGGCGGGGCCCTCATGACCTTTCCACCCCTTCGTCTGGCTGATGTTTGGGGAGACCCTGAGTACCATTGGGCCAGGACCAAGGCGGAGCGGCTGCTATTGGCGGGCCTGGAATACAGCGTGGAAAAGCACGTCGTCTATGTGGCCAAATCCCCACCCAGATCCTTCATCAAACAGGTGGCGGCCCGGTGGGGCAAACGGATCGTCTATATCCCCATCGGTCAGCTTTCGCCCATCAAGTTGAAACAGGTACGGACCCTCCACATCCTGGCAGGCAAAGACAAGCGTCTCATTGCCAAGGACTATATTTGGTAGGAAAGGGACCTCTCTTTTACCCCCCTTGCCGCCTCCACCTCTCCCTTGCCTTTGCTTCCACGGAGCCTCGGCTGCCTTATCGTTTTTTCAGGCAAGAGATAGCGTCACCCCTCGCCCACAAAGAGCGGTTATGGGTGCTCAAAGGGGAAGGATTTTACAAGATATTCGTGTTGAAATAAAACCGTGAAGGGCATAGTCAAAGCCGGGGATTAATAACCGAGGAATGAGGCGACTCTCATCACACCTCCAAACTCTTCTTCGTCTGCTGCAACACTCAGGGATGTCCCCAAACTCACTACCCCCTTATTGTAGCGGCAACAACCAAGGACCTCTTACTGACGGCTTGACAAGAGAAGGGCTCCGGAACCGGAGGCTCCCATCGTACAGCCCTCTTGAATATCAGAACAATGACGCCGTTGGAAATGGTCCCCAAAACCAGAATCCGTCATTCAGTGTGTGTCAGTTGCTGATTCTGGGTAGTAGGATACGGCTCGGCGTCGAGATGGCCCTCCTTGTTTCCGGGGCATAGATCTAGCCCTCAAAGCTAGAATTGCAGTATCTGCAAGGAGTACAGTGCGTCAACCACTTTGTGTTTGAACTTGTACCAGGCAATCTTCCTGGCCACCTCTGAGGGTGAGACTTCCCGCCCATGGCAACGTTTTCTCAGGCGTTGCATCTCCGGTCTTCCAATGGACACCAGGTCCTGAGATGATTTCTGCTGATCGTGCACTCGAAAGGCCCCCAGAAATCGGGGCAGCCGGACAAACCGCGCACCTACACCGAGGAATCTGAGCAGAAGGTCCCAGTCCACGGCGAACTGGAATGACTCGTCCAACTGCCCTCCTGATTTCTCCCATACCCGACGACGCCAGAAAAGCGTCTCCTGGGGGACAAAATCCGCCCAAAGAAGTGCCTTGTCATCGTGCGCCGGGAGGAGCCACCGGCCAGTTTCTTCATCATTCTCATTGATGACGATGCGATGCGCGTATACGACGTCAACATCGGGATTCTCTAGGAAATAGCTGACAACGTAGGAAATAGCCCCAGGGAGGAGCAGGTCATCAGAGTTGAGCCAGGCCATAATGTCGCCAGTGGCGTGGTGGAACCCCCGGTTAATGGCATTGGCCTGTCCAGAATCCTGGCAGGATTCTATGTGCTTAATTCGGTCCTGGTAGTCTCGCAATATCTGCACCGTTTCATCACCAGACCCCCCATCCTGAATGATATATTCCAGTTCCGGGTAATTCTGATCCAGTACGCTCTTGATAGTGCGTTCAAGAAATTGGCCTTGGTTCCAGGATGGGGTTACGACCGAAACCACAGGTAGTTTCTGCCTGACCGGAACGGGTGTTTCCCGATAGCGTTTTGGGATTCTAAGAGGAATGGCCCCATACTGATGATAAATCGGCAATTTGGGCAGAAGTCGACCTTTGACGCGCTGGATGATTCTCCTTACTGACGCCGGAAGGACCCGTTTCAACAGCAGGAGTAAATACAGTTTTCGCAGCCCTGGAAGGGATTTCCTATATATTCGGTCGTTCATAAAAAGGAGCGCCCCCCCTCGCCCTTTGCCAAGCACGGCCGGCGCAAAGGGTATGAGTTCGCCCCCACGGTCACGCCTGGCAGCAAGGCATCGGGTGAAGCCCAGTTTCTTTGCCGCGGCAATGAACCCTTTGGTATCTAATGCTTTCTCTTTCCAAGCGGAACCCTTGGGTGAGAATTCGCATAGGAGAACCTCAGCGGGGGGGGCACCCATTGTTTCCAGGAACTGGAGCGCTTGCCCCGATCCCCTGATCGCCAATATCCCAGGCCTTTGCGAACTGATCCCTGTTTTTAGAAGTTCCTGATGGCGCCAGGTGACGCCTGATTCAACGTGTGTTGCCAAGAAACCGTGCTGGAGGAGACACTGGGTCGTCAACCTATTTCCCTGTCCGATTCTCAAGAAGGTCTTTTCTTTGATCAAAGGGAAGAGTTGCTCTAAAATCCTATGATCTGTATCACGAGAAAACCGATGGGCATGGCAGGGGGCAGGTTTTCCGTGGGTTTTGTTTTTTCCCTCCATTGGCGGTTCTTTTCGATAACGCAAGGAAACCACACGGATGCCCAACTCCCTCCTGTCGGGGTGGCTACCGTCCACATCTCTGGGGACGAAGGTCTTGTCGCAAAGGACCTTGATCGTAGACATTGGCTGGGCGGCGTGCCTATGTCCAAGTTCCATCCGGACTGTGGACAATCCCCGTTTCCTCACCACAAATGTGGAGGTTTCTCTTGATTCGTCCCAGACAAACCTCAGGGTGATAGGATGAAGACGCTCTGGTGCCCAAGATTCCAGCACCACTATCAGGTGACTGGCCCCCTTTGGCGGAGCAATCTGGATTTCCGCCTCCCGACGCATCCATGAATCCAGGTCAAGGCCGTATATCTTGGTGGTAACCCTGGGAAGAGGCCATCTCCAGAGAGGTCGAACAAAGGAACTGGGGTCTTCTTCCACCGCCTCAGAGGGCTTTTCAGCCCATTGTCCCAAGGCTTCTCCATGTAGGCCAACATCTTCACCCTCTTCTGCGAAACAGCAGTGGGCACAGGGCAAAGGAATCTTCGTTACTTCTTGTCGCCAGTTGAAAGTCAAAGGGATTCCGATCCCTTCCCAGCCGCCGGGAATGGAACAGCAGGGATACAACCTGCCGTAGACATACATAACAAAGTTGGCCCTACGGCAGGGGTTTGGATTTTTGGCCCTGCGGGCAGTACTCAAATGGACAGTAGTTCCCGGTGGCCTGCTGTCCATGTTCAGCCTGTCAAGAAATTCCTTTTCTCGTTGATTGTGATGGTAATGGCTGAGCAGGATATCATCAAAATGATGCAATACATCCCGGTATTCGATTACTTTGTATCCATTGGTAACCAAGGTCAGGCTTCGGCAGCCGAACCATTTCCTGAGCATGGGAACAATCTGACGAAACCGAGGGTGGGCAGTGGGCTCCCCTCCTGATACGGACACGTGTTCAATACCATACAGACGGGAGGCAGCATGACGTATATAGTCAAGGCCGTAGTGCTCAGGGAAAACGGTCCCCGGTACGTTGAGGGCACACTCAGGACACCTCAAGTTACAGTGGGTCGTTAAGGGGAACTCCAGGGCCTTCACTCCCTCTGCACTGTTCCGGGACCTGAAACCTTCTGCCTCCCAGTATGAAAAGAACTTTGATTTGTCCTTCTTTTTCGTCATGTCCTTTTAGTAGAAAACCAAAACCATATGACTCAAGTTTCGCATTCCTGATTTTAGCCTAATCCCCGCCAAGTGCCTCTCTTCAAGCCATCAGGCGCAACTTGTCCCACTCAGAATCGGCAGAAAGGTCCAGGATGGCATTTCGCTGAACGCAGGCCTGCACTGGCCATTGCCGAACCATCTGTCCATACTGTCCAAGCCATTTGTGGGCCGAAGTGAAGCGGAGTTCAATCCCGGCCCTTCCACTATCGAGCCAACGGCCCAACGGCACACCGAAAGGCAGAGGGCCAGGCACTCGGACTTTCTGCAAATGCCTAAATGGGGCACAAAACTTGCGCATATAAACAACCAACATCTTATGGGGCATGAAAGGCATTGTTCCGAGCAACATCCTCGTATCCGTACTCAAAAGGGCCTGTTACAAATCTTCTTCTCCATCGGTCCTCTGAGGGGAAATAGATGAAGTTTTCAGGGCTCAAGGCTACGCACTCACGGCAAATGAACTCCAGATCGCTGGGGTCAGCAGCGCGGGAGAACGCCTTCTTGAAGCGAGATATCTCCTTTTTTCTAAAGGCATCTGGATCCCGGAAGAAGTTCCCATATTTCTCATGAGTTGGGAAGTAATTGCATGGAGAGAAAGAACCGTCCGTGCCCACCATGACAAAACCAAAGAGATTGGGACAATAGTATGCCGTCTTATTCCCAATGAGGGCAGGGAGAATGATCTCCACTGCGTAACGCCTGGAGTATATCAAATGATGAAGATACCTCACTACCGCCCTGTCATCGTCGCGCAAAGGATGACATCCCTCGTAGTTGGGGCTGACGGCATGAAAATTGAAAAACTCAATGCGGTCAACTCCCAGTCCTTCCGCAAGCCGGATCATGTTCTCCATGGAGCGATAATTCCGCTGGCTCACGACACAAACAACTGCAATACACTGTCTTCGGCCTGACCTCCTTTTGGCTTCCACCAGACTGCCAATGTTGGCTGTCACCGCGTCAAACACTCCATCCACACCCCTGTGCCTGGCATAGGTTTCATTGTCATAGCCGTCAACACTGACATAGATGAAATCAAAGAATGTCGCCAGGCAATCAATGTGTCGGCCCAGAAGAATGCCGTTAGTAAAGCCGCCGATTTCTTCAAACCCTATTTCCTTCGAAAATGCAGACACCTCCAGAAGATGGGGGTACACGGTGATTTCGCCTTCTGCTGCCAGAAGAAGTTTCCGTGTCCCCCTGTGATAGAAATGGGAAAGAATCTCTTTCGCATGTGCGGGCTCCATATCCTCGTCGGAAAAGAAGTCTTTGTCATGCTGACGGAGTAAACAGTGGGGACAACGCATGTTGCATCTGCGGGTGAGGTTAAGTACCAGATAGACCGGGTTTTGGTCCGGCAGCCTGGTAGCTAGGTGTGGCCGTTGGAAATAGGATAAAATGTTTTGACATATACTTAACGGAGTCACAATATCCCCTTGGACATTCTCTGAAGATTCCTATTCGCCTACAGTAAATTCCTCTTTTGGGGTCTAAAAGTCACTGCCACCAGTGGAATACCCAGTTGCCGTTCATCAATCTTATGCACCTTTCCCTGTCTCCATGGATTACACATGATGATGAGCCAGTGTTCCAGGGAATTGCAAAATGCCAACCTGGGGACGGTAAGGCTCAGGCAAAAGCTTTCCCGATGAAAGGTGACCGGTTGAAGGTGAAAGTTGTCTAGGAAAAAGGACAGTTCTCGTTCCGGCCTCATTAATCGGCGCCGGCTGAGCTGAAGCGTCACCATGTAGTTGGCCGGCTCCAGACGGATCCTTATTGCAGCTATGGCCGATGACCAGCGAAAAGGAATTCCTTCATCCCGTTCCAGGCCATGAAAGCCATAGAGAGTATTCGCTTCCATCTCAACCGTTTTGCAGGTGCGTTTTGTACTAACGGTGCCATTGGCATATTCTGGTTGCCTAAGGGCAAACTGGATACGGCACAATGATGGCTTATGTCGGTAGAAGGCAACAAGGGCGCGGTGCATTCTTTTCTCATTGAAGTACCACAGATAGAATCGCATCTTTGTCCACCAGACTCTGAGGTTCCATGGCAACAATGCTGCCCTTTTCCCTGTCAAGCACATGAGGAAGAAATAGAAAAAACGCTCTAGACAGGCTTTCCGTCCCCAAAAGGTCACCGCCATCCCCTGGCGGGTTATGAGTTGGCGCCAGAGGTTTTCGACAAGCATCTTTGCCAGGGGCCGGGTTAATGTTCGGATTTCATTCCATTCCATAGAGGAGCCAAAATAGCGATCGCAGAATGCTGCGTCGTGATGGAGGCGGTATAGGCATTCTCCGGCAACAAACTCCTCCAGATAGGAATCTAACACTTGAAAATCATGATGTTCGAAATGGGAGACCTCTGCATATTGCCCATACCCGAGCCGGTAGCCTTTGGTGTGCAATGTGGCGCCCAGAATGGAATCGGCAAAAGGGCCGTACTTGTACTCTAACCCCCCAACCTCAAAATAGACTTCCCGGGAAATGGCAAAGCCCCGTATGATCACCTTGCCCCAGTGATCCCTTTCGATGAGTTCCTTCTGCCATTCTTTGAATATTCTGCTATCCACTCTTCCAAAGCGAGTATAATGGATGGATGCATTCCGAAGGCAAAACCCGTGTTCTGAGTGGGACGTGGCGTGTTTGATGATTTCGGAAACGCACCGGGAGTCCCCCTCACAATGGGCCTCGGTGAATAGGAGCCATTCTCCCTTCGCCTGTCTGGCGCCAAGATCATACTGCTCCCTGAGGTTTTTTGACAGGACGTGGAGAAGCGTGTCATGGGGCCGCAGCATCTCGCCGAAGGTCTCCTTGAACTCTTGCAGTGTGTCATCCATGACCAGAATGAGTTCATAGTCCTGGGGATTGCACTCCTGCTCCTTTGTCCAGCTCTTGATCGCCGACTCTGCCATGCCTCGGTGGTCCTTCATGGGCAGGATGATGGAAAGGAAGGGTTTGACAGGGCTTTTTTCAGGAGCGGAATGACGCATGTGCTATTCTCCTAACCGTAGCGATGCCAGCCGTACGCTCAGGGAGCGTTCGTCCGGATTGTCCGGGTCCAGTCTACGGGGAACGAAAATAGTGTCGCTGTGCAACGAGCACCAGGGTCGTTCCCAAGTGGACAGCAAGCGATTGAGAGGGACCTTTATGCGACCCTTCTTGGGTTCCCTGACAACATGGGAAAAGACCTTTTTGCCTTTTGCATTTCGGAATGTCAGGGTAATGGGATGAATGTCATGGGGGGCATGCGATTCAACATCGATCGCAAGGTTGGACACCTTTTTTTGGGGCCCCATCCAGATGAGGGCCCTTTCCTCCATCCAGGAGTCGACACTCAACCCGTAAACCACCACGTCGTTTCGAAGCAACGGCCATTGTGTCTCTCTTTTGCGAGAATGCCGTGACATCTTGGCTTGATTCATTTCCAGAGAACGGATCAGATCTGCATCTGTTGAAAAGGGTTCGCCTTCTTCGGCCATAAAACACTCTGCACAGGGCGGAGAAAGCCTCTCGATCCTTTGCCGCCAGTCATTGGTGAGAGCAATCCCCCTATGTTCCAGGCCCGATGGAATCACGCAGCAGGGATAGAGCCGACCGTAAACATATTTAACAAGGCCGTTGGCGATGGAGCATGGTCTGGGGTTTCTTGCGCGGCGCTGGGTGCACACGTGGAGAGTGGGACCAGGGGGGTTGGTTTCTGTGAAATGCTGTCTGACATAGTCCACCTCCCGCTGGTTGTGGTCGAAGTGGCTGATCTTGATGAGATCGAAATGGTGAAGCACATCGCCAAACTCCCTCACTCTGTACCCATTGGTAGCCAGAACCAGCAGTCGGCAGCCGAACATCTCTTTCAGCTGTGGAACGAGCTGGCGGAAATGAGGATGGAGGGTCGGTTCCCCCCCCGTGATGTCGACGCGATCCTGGCCATAAAGAAGGGATGCGGCCTTCTGGATGTATTCTATCTCGTAGTGTTTCGGAGAACTGATTCGAGGAATACCCATGCTGCATTCCGGGCACTTCTGGTTGCAATGGGTGGTTATGACAAAAGACAGCCATCGCGCGCGCGCATCTCTCTTCTCGCTGGAGGCCGCTCCTCCGTTTCTGGCATGGGTGGCACGTGCCTCTTCTGCCCCATTGCCGCTTGGTGCTTCTTCAAAGGTCATTTTTTGGGGGGCCTTCATCCTTCAACCACCTGAAGCTGACAATCCCCTGGGAGATCACAGATGCCCCAGTGGAGCCCTTTCATGCCCTTGCCTTTGCGTGGCGTCAAGACAAAGAATCCCGCCTGGCGAATATTGCAGAGAGCTTCGCACTTCGCGGGCACATCATCATCGGGAATGTTCTCCACCCGGTTATAGTCATCAGGGGACATGGCGGCCAG
>Ga0180437_10006718_pt1 | contig 15209 bp, 12 predicted proteins | sample SS_ome_4_FD_132410 | JGI IMG/M metagenome (GOLD analysis project Ga0180437, IMG submission 132410) | Hypersaline lake sediment archaeal communities from the Salton Sea, California, USA - SS_3_D_1 metaG | ecosystem: Environmental > Aquatic > Non-marine Saline and Alkaline > Hypersaline >...
CACAATATGTACCTCTATTTGCCTATAGCATCTGGGTTAATGATCCAGGCAACAGTGGTCGGTTTGGTCGGGGTGAGAGGATTTGAACCTCCGACCTCCTGCACCCCATGCAGACAGGAGAAAAGGCGGGAATCCCTTGCCTCCTTTCCGAGTCTGGATTATATTTCATTGACGCCCAGGTGTCAAGGCATGCCCGACACGGCTTGACACGAGCGACAACTTAGAATATAATCTCAGTGGAGTCGGGGAAGTCCCCCGGCTCTATTTCTTTGTGGAGAAACATATGGGAGGTAGCCCTACAGTTCGGGAAGCCGGCCGCCTGGGTGGGTTGCAGACGCTAAGCCGGTGGGGCCGTGCCCATTTTGTCAGGGCAGGGCGTCGAGGACAAGCCGTGACGGCTCAGAGATACACCGCAGCCGATCGCCGACAATGGGGGAGGCTTGGTGGCAGACCCCGAAAAATTCGACCAGCGTTCCCGGGGGAGAAGGGGAAAACCAACGGAAGGAGGTTTGGGGAGCCCGCCGGCGGTATCCCCTCTCCCCCACACCAACCGTGACCAAACTAGAATAACACGGGGCAACTCACCGGTCAAGATTAGGGCCAGGCTCTACGCCTAAGCGAAGGGGCTACTCGGCAACAGTTCCAACACTCTTGAGCGCAAGCAGCCGGATGGGAGCGGCCAGCTGTCGGGCGTGCGGCGGCCAACAGGCGGGGGTTCGGCTGGTCAATCGGGCGGTCGGCGCGACCAGCGCACGAAAAGCGATGCGCAAGAGCTCGGGGCAGGCGGTGCCGTCGCCAGCGTCCAGATTCAGTCACCCTCAACCAGCCAAACCATGAAATAAGGAGGCCATCATGAGCCCAAATAGCGACCGGATGGGGACCGAACAAGGCCCAGGAGAGGACCAAATACAGCCCGAATGGACAGCCTCATGGAGACCAAATTGGAACCGCCTACGGTCCAGAAAGCAGGCCACCAGGGATACCGTTTGGAGTAGCATTTCGGAGGTGTCGAGATGGGGAGACTAACCAAGAAAAAGCTGGATGCTATCAAAAAATCGAGGGTTGACGGTTACACGCAAAAGGAAACGGCCGAGAGGGTGGGGGTAGACATCAAGACCGTCAAGAAATACGACCCCCTTCGCAGAGAGCGGCAGGAGGCGAGCCAGGAGCGGCGCGTCGAACGGCTGGAAACGATATGCAACAGCCTGGCCGCCGAGCTCTCGTCCGAAACGGAGGAATTTGAGGTATTTCGCGCCGCCGTGTGCAGGATCCTTCGCAAACAGGGCATAGAGCTGGAGGACTACGTGCACGATGTTGAGGAGAGCCGCTGCCCTAAGTGCCGTGGCGACATGATGCACGATAAATCGCATTTCCGTTGCCACCAGTGTGGCTTTTCCGCCCCCTACATCGAGGATTCGTTGTGACGCGGTTCAACCTTTGAGTAGGTACAGGCCTCTGCCGGGCGTGCCCTGCGGGCGCGGGCTCCGCCACACAAGGCGCGACTATTGCACAGAACGCTATTTTGTTCAGCCAGCTTTTCCCCCACTCCATAATGGTGTTCAGCCCACAGGATAGAAAGACAAGCCTGAAATAGGTAGCTCCAAAGGGACTTGGTTGCGGATCAGAAGTCTAACATTTCACCTAGACCGATTTGGGGGGGGCAGGTCAAGTTATCGTAATCAAAGCTGACAAATACTTTAGCCTTTGCCATCAACAGCACAAAGCTAACATCCGATATTTGTAATTGTCATGCTTTGCGTCTCCTCCCTCATATTCTACGGCGCATTTGGAGTCCTACAAAGGCTTTAATCCTGCCCTGCTAAGTAGTATAATGCAATCACTAACGTTAATACAAGGATGTTATCTAATGATTACAAACGAGTCTAATAAGCCGGATTTTGCAAGCCAGGTTAAAGGGATACTAGATAGGGAGCCTGGACTTAGCATCAAAGAATTAGCTGAAAGACTGAAAACTAACCGACAATATATGGCTGGGATACTGAAAGTGCTTGAAGAACGGCGGGAGGTTTCCTGTCGCCAAGTTGGGCCAGCACGTATTTATTATGTACATCCCAATGACCAAAAGAAACATCGAGTAAAAGGGACTTAACTAGGTTCAATTAATGATTCTTGATACGGCTATGAAATACAAGGAGGCTAAAGATTGAAAACGTACCATATTTTTATTAGTCATTCTTGGTCATACTCGGGTGCTTATGAGAAACTGAAAAAACTACTAGACAGTCATTCCACTTTTCTCTACGTAGACTATTCAATACCCCAAGATAACCCCGTGCATACATCTGGCACAGATAAAGAACTGTATGAAGCAATCCTTAATAAGATGCGCCTTTGTAACGTGGTATTGATAATGGCAGGCGTATACTCCACTTACAGTAAGTGGATAAATAAGGAGATCCAAGCAGCTAAACAGGGATTTCTAAATCCCAAACCGATGGTCGGAATTAAGCCTTGGGCACAAACGAACGTATCGTCGGTTGTTTCTAACAATGTTAATGCGCTTGTTGGCTGGAATACAGATTCCATCGTTGATGCTATAAAACGACTGGCAATATGAAGAATGAATAGGTTTTTAAGCATTTGTGATACCTAAAGGGAATCTAGAAAACGGGAGGTGGTGAAATGGGACATCCATTGTGCTTTGTTTTGATGCCGTTTGGCAAGAAACGTAATGGTCCAAGAAACACAATTGACTTTGATGCAGTTTATAGTAGTCTGATAGCTCCGGCTATAAGTGCAGCTGGATTACAGCCTTTACGTGCTGATGAGGAACTGGTAGGTGGAATAATCCACAAACCAATGTTTGAGCGACTTATACTTTGTGAGTATGCGGTTGCTGACCTGACAACAGCAAACGCTAACGTTTTCTATGAGCTAGGTGTGCGTCATGGACTACGACCATGGAGTACAGTCTTGATGTTCGCAGAAGGCAGTCGCCTCCCTTTTGATGTAGCTCCACTTCGAGGATTGCCCTATCAATTGAAAGACGGACAGCCATCTAATATTGAAGAGAATCGGCAACAGCTTATAGAACGTCTGCAAGAAGCACGTAATGCCCGACCGGATAGCCCCGTGTTCCAGTTAGTCTCCGATTTGAATCCTCCTGATATCAGTCGTTTGAAGACTGATGTCTTTCGCGATAGTGTAGAATACTCGGTCAAAATGAAGGATAAACTTGCGGCAGCTAGGAAGCAAGGGATTGAAGGAGTACAGGCCATTGAAAAAGAGCTTGGGTTGATCAGCAATGTCGAGTCAGGTGTGGTTGTAGATCTATTCCTATCTTATCGTGCAGTGGAAGATTGGAAAGGCATGATCGCGTTGGTCGAGAAGATGTCGGCACCACTTGCTGCAACGGTGATGATTCGTGAACAGTTAGCCCTTTCACTGAATAGAGTGGGAGAAGATGAACGTGCTCAGGGTATCCTTGAGACTCTGCTCGCAGAACGCGGGCCGAGTAGCGAAACATACGGGATTCTTGGCCGGCTCTACAAAGACCGGTGGGAAGCAGCAGTTAGAGAAGGTAAAGATCTAGTGGCAAAGGGACTATTGGATAAGGCTATAGATGCATACCATCAGGGCTTTGAAGCAGATTGGCGTGATGCATATCCGGGGATAAACGCGGTTACTCTCATGGAGATTCGTGAGCCTCCGGACACTCGTAGGTTTGAGCTTCTGCCCGTTGTTAATTATTCCGTGGAAAGAAGGATTGCACAGGGGACACCAGACTATTGGGATTATGCTACACGTATGGAATTGGCTGTCTTAAGTTGCGATCAGGAGAGAGCAACGAATGCTTTATGCGATGCCTTGGCATCTGTTCGTGAAGTGTGGGAGCCTAAGACAACGGCTCACAACATACGGTTAATTTTAGAGGCACGTGAACGTAGAGGTGAAGCACAGCTTTGGCTAAAAAAAATAGAGGAAAGCCTTATTGAATGTGCCCAGAATAAGTAGCTTGCTTAACAGTTCATTAGAACCATATATGTAGGCAGCAATAGGAAAGATGGGGCAGAATCATTAAATGAGTATGTTAGACTCAGATACACACAAAGTGGTCTTCTCTAGATACAGGGAGTTATCTATAGCTGTAAGTGGGGTTTCGCTAACTCTACCCTGCTTTTTCCCTGCAATATCCTCTGTAAAAACGAATCTCAAGTTATTAGAATACCTGCGAGTACTCAGAGCAGTTGGCCATCCTTTGTTTTTGCTTTCAGCTTATGATTTACACAATAGTAATAAACAAGACGCCACGATTATAAAAAGCATCCTTAAAGAGTCAGTTCAAGCCGGGAAGGCGGTGCTAATAGATAGCGGAAATTACGAGAGCTACTGGATAAGGGATCCATCATGGAGGAGACCGAGTTATTGGTCGTGTTTGGGCTCGTGCGATTACGGCTTCGCTTTCCACTTTGATAAAAGGCTCCACTCTACAAAATGTAGAACAGCTATGTCGCTAGCAGATGAAATCGAGGAAGGTGTTCTAAAGGATCAAGCAAAAGCCAGTAAAGGCACGGTGATTCCTATTATTCATGCGCCGAGTGAGGTATTACCAGATGTCTCCGCTGTCGTTGCTACGAGACTCAATCCGGTGATGATAGCCGTACCCGAGCGGGAATTGGGAGACGGTATAATAGCAAGATCCATAACTGTTGCGAAGATAAGGAAGGCTTTAGATGAAAAAAACCGATATTACCCTCTTCATTTGTTGGGTACGGGTAATCCCTTGTCAATCATGATGTACGTTATGTCTGGCGCAGACAGTTTTGATGGTCTCGAATGGTGTCAGACGACTGTCAATTATGAAAACGCTTTGCTTTATCATTTTCATCAGCGAGAATTGTTCGGTCCACAAGTGGAGTTTGACTCTCTTGACATCCCATATACTCAGGCAACTCTTGCGCACAATCTGCGATTTTATAGCATGTGGATGACAGAAATACAAGACTACCTCGGTTCCGGGAAAATGATGGATTTAGCCCAACAACACCTTAAGAAAGAACTATTAGAAACTCTCAAGGAAAAATTGGCGAGGGTTTAATATGGTAGATAAATTACTTTCCCAGCAACTTGAGCGCACTGCCCTCAAAGTTTATGAAGCTATCGATAAGAGGCAACAGGGGAAAAACATTCAAGGAAACGAGGAGTACCTGTGGTATGAGCTTGTGTCATGCATCCTCGGAAGTAAAGTTCCATTCGAACAGGCCCAAGCAGCCACAAGTTACCTGATCAATAAGAGTTTATTAAGCGTAAATGATTGTCTCCGAAACGGCCCTGAGTTTGAAGGGCGTATAGTTGAGTCTTTGACTCAGCCAATACCGTTGACTGTGGGTATGTTTAGCCTCAATTTCAAATACCGATACCCTAGATTGCGAGCTAATCACATTCGGAGGACCGCCGAATCCATATATGAGAAGAATGGTTCAATAAAAAACATGTTGGACTCCACACGAGATCCAAGCGAAATGCGTATCAGAATTATGCAAGCCTCAGTAGGGATTGGCCCCAAGCAATCAAGCTTATTCTTACGTAATATAGGCTTCACTGATAGGCTTGCAATTTTAGATACTCATGTTCTGCGCTATATGTTCTTAATAGGCATAATAAATGTGAGAACAAAAGTGGTTTCTACAATTGCCCGTTACCAAGAACTTGAAGAACATTTAAGGTCATACACTACTAGACTAGGTGCAAATCTCGCTTATTTTGATACCGCGATTTGGGTCACAATGAGGGTTTTTCAAAGAGAGGCAGTATTATGAGCCTGGTTACTCTTGTTTCGGGTGGTTTAGATTCTACGTTAATGTCTATTTTAGCTAAGGAAGAAGGAGTTACTCTTTTCCCCTTATTTGTTGACTACGGGCAACTTTGCAGTGAGCAAGAGTGGGAAGCCTGTGTTCATGTTCATAAACGATTCGAATTGCCTTCACCAACAAGAATGGACCTCGCTGGTTTTGGCAAAACGATACTGTCTGGTCTTACAAACAAAGCCCTGCGAGTTAATGAAGATGCCTTCTTACCAGGTCGTAATCTGCTCTTTCTGCTAGCAGGCTGTGCTTACGCATATTCCAAGAACTCCAACGCTGTCGCTATCGGCTTGCTTTCAGAGGATACTCACATATTCCCTGATCAAACTAAAGATTTTGTTGAGAAAGGTCACCTTGCGATTAGTCTAGCCCTAAACCGTAATATCCGAATAATTGCTCCGCTCATAGAGCTGAATAAGCATGATGTATTAGCAATTGCAAAAAAGAAGGGCATTGAAGGAACCTATTCTTGCCATGCAGGTACTCTTCCTACTTGTGGATCGTGTATTGCTTGCCGGCAGTATATAGGCTGAATGTTGTCAAGGAGGATATGGAGATGGGAGGACCTAGTGGTAGAGACCGAAATCTTGGGAATGAAGAATTACGAGCCTTGGAAGAAGTTGCTAAAAGCTCGATAAGGGAAGGAGCGCAACCACAAAAACGAAATGTGTTCATTAGCTTTGTAGAAGAGGACTTGGGTGAAGTAAACCTGTTACGTGGACAAGCGAAGAATGAGAATTCCAATCTAGAGTTTAATGATTGGTCACTTAAGGAGCCTTTTGATAGTAAAAATGCTGAATACATTAGGAGGGGTATCCGGGAGCGTATTAGACAATGCTCTGTAACGATTTGTTATATTACCGAGAATACGGCAAAAAGTAAATGGGTAGACTGGGAAATCAGAGAGAGCATAAAACTAGGGAAAGGCGTGGTTGTGATGTATAAAGGAGACACCCCCCCGAAGAACTTGCCATCTGCTGTTACTGAGTTGGGCATTAAGCCGATACCATGGGATCAGAGGGAAATTAGTAGGGCATTGGAGAAAGCAGCCGCGGGGTAATTAAAATGAGAAGAAATGGCCTTGTTTGATTAACAGATACAGTTTGGAGTCTTAATAATGGCGATTAAAAAATCTGAACTATATAGTTCTATCTGGAAAAGTTGTGATGAGCTTCGTGGCGCCATGGACGCTTCGCAGTATAAAGACTATGTTCTCGTAATCCTGTTTGTTAAATATATCTCCGATAAATACGCCGGCGTGCCTTATGCCTCAATAATCGTGCCTAAGGGCGCCAGTTTTAAAGATATGGTTGACCTCAAAGGCAAGCCCTCCATTGGTGAAGACATTAACAAGAAAATTATTGGCCCTATCTCTGAAGCTAACAAACTTTCAGGAATGCCTGACTTTGACGACCCAGAGAAACTAGGTGGTGGTAAGGACATGGTTGAACGTCTCTCCAACCTTATCGCCATTTTCGAAAATCCTGCGCTTGACTTCAGCAAGAACCGCGCCGCAGGCGATGATATCATTGGAGATGCTTATGAATACCTGATGCGGCATTTTGCTACGGAAAGCGGTAAAAGTAAAGGGAATTTCTACACACCGGCTGAGGTTAGCCGGATTATGGCCAAAATTGTCGGCGTAAGTGCCAAGGTAAATCCTGCCACAACGGTATATGATCCTACCTGCGGTTCCGGTTCGCTGCTTTTAAAAGTAGCGGATGAATCTGATAGCGGGATGTCAATTTATGGGCAGGAAATGGATGTCGCCACTGCGGGGCTGGCAAGAATGAATATGGTCATCCACAAGAATGCTACGGCCGAGATTGCTAAAGGGCAAAGCACCCTTTCTAATCCATTATTTTTGGATGAAACCGGACGTCTAAAAACTTTTGATTTCGTGGTTGCTAATCCTCCGTTCTCTTATAAAGCCTGGACCACGGGATTCACCGTTCAAGCTGGAACCATATCCGACCCACACGATCGCTTCACCAGTTACGGCGTTCCTCCAAGAAAGAATGGTGATTACGCTTTTCTGCTGCACATCATCCGCTCTCTGAAGAGTAAGGGCAAGGGCGCAGTGATTCTGCCGCACGGGGTGCTTTTCCGCGGTAATGCTGAGGCGGAAATCCGGAAAAATATCATTCTCAGGGGTTATATTAAGGGTATCATAGGCTTGCCCGCTAACCTGTTCTACGGCACCGGAATTCCCGCCTGTATCATCGTGCTGGATAAGGAAAACGCTGAAAACCGCAAAGGTATATTCATAATTGATGCTTCCAAAGGTTTCATGAAGGACGGTAATAAAAACCGCCTCCGCGAACAGGATATTCACAAGATTGTGGATGTGTTTAATAAACAGACGGAAATAGAAAAATACAGCCGCATGGTGTCTATTGCAGAAATGGAAAAGAAAGAGTTTAACCTTAACATTCCCCGCTACATCGATAGCCAGGAGCCGGAGGACATTCAAGATATAGAAGCCCATGTCCTGGGGGATATACCCAATGTTGACATCGATGCTTTACAAGACTATTGGGACGTCTGCCCGTCTCTCAAGAAAACACTTTTTACCGCGAGTAGTCGGCAGAATTACAGCAAACTGGTAGTTGAGAGCGACAAGATAAAAAGCGCAATATATTCCCACCCGGAATTTGTTACCTACTCTAATAAGGTGCAGGATTTGTTTATCAATTGGAAGGCAAGAAATACACCCAGGCTGAAAGCAATCGTCATTGGAGATAAGCCCAAAAAGCTGATAGCTGTTCTGGCCGAAGATTTACTGCAAATATTTGCCGGTTTGAGCCTGATTGACAAATACGATACTTACCAGCATCTGCTAACCTACTGGATGGATACCATGCAGGATGATGTTTATGTGCTGGTAGATGACGGCTGGGAAGCCGGCAGGGAAATTGAAAAGGATGACAAGAAGAAAAATGAATGGGAAGGGCGGCTTATACCCAAACAACTGATGATTAATCGCTACTTTAATGCGGAACAAAAAGCAATTGAAAAGCTCGAAGTGGACCGCGATGACGTTACCCGACAAATGGAGGAAATGGCAGAAGAGCACGGCGGCGATGAAGGGCTGTTGAATGATGTTACTAATGATAAGGGCAAGATAATCAAAGCCGCGGTGCAGCAGCGGATTAAAGAAATTAAGGCCGATGTTGAATCCGCCGAAGAACTTGAAATATTAAAGCAATACCTGAAGCTCCTGGAACAGGAAGCGGAACTCAATAAAAAGATAAGGGAAGCTCAATCTGCTCTGGAGAGAAAGGTTCTGGAAAAATATAAGGCTCTTAGCGTTGAGGAGATTAAGACGCTGGTGGTGAAAGACAAGTGGCTGGCAAGGCTGGAACAAGATGTGCAGACGGAAATTCAACGGGTGAGCCAGCGGCTTACCGGGCGTGTTAAAGAGCTTGCGGAACGGTATGAAAAAATCTTGCCACAGTTGACCACAGAAGTAGCAGAGTTAGAGAAAAAGGTTAGTGCGCACCTGAATAAAATGGGTTTCACATGGACGTAAAGAAAGGTTACAAACAAACCGAGGTTGGGGTTATTCCCGATGATTGGGAAGTGGAAACTATTGGAGAATTATTCTCCATAAGTGGGGGGTTTTCGTCCTCAAGAGATCAATTATCCGATGAAGGTTTCTGTTATCTACATTATGGAGATATCCATAAATCGAACAAAACTTATATCAACATCGAAGAAGAATACCCAGAAATTCCCAAATTAAACATTGATTTAAGATCTATATCCCCAAAATCTCTTCTTATTGATGGCGATGCAGTGTTTGTTGATGCCTCTGAGGATGACGAGGGGGCTAGTAAGCATGTAGTAATCAGAAATTCCCGGGGCATCCCATATATTTCTGGTTTACATACAATTGTGATAAAAAGTCACGATGATTCAGTAGTAAATTTGTATAAACAATTTTGCTTTCAGACTAGTAATGTAAAAAAACAGTTCAAGTTTTACGCTGTTGGAACAAAAGTTACCGGAATTAGTAAAACCAATATTGCTAAAATTCAAATAGCCCTTCCTTCCACTAAAGCCGAGCAGACCGCTATAGCCACCGCCCTTTCTGATGCCGATGTCCTCATCGGGAACCTGGAAAAAATCATTGCCAAAAAACGGAATGTCAAGCAGGGTGCCATGCAGCAACTCCTCACCGGTAAAAAACGCTTGTCAGGGTTTACCGGGGAATGGGAGACGAAGAGGTTTCCAGATGTGTGTTGGTTCCAAGAGGGGCCGGGGGTTAGAAACATCCAATTCACTCAATTTGGTGTTAAACTTCTAAACGGCACCAATATTTATAGGGGAAGGCTATTGTTAGACAACACGGATAGGTTTATCTCAGAGTCGGAAGCATTCGGACCTTATGCTCATTTTTTAGTTGACACTGGAGATATCGTAATAGCATGCTCGGGAATTACAGTCGATAGGTTTGATGAGAAGGTTTCTTTTGTCAAAAAAGAACATCTACCGCTTTGTATGAACACTAGTACAATGAGATTCAAAACAAGAGGTAAATTATTCCACTCGGCATATTTATACTATTACCTTATGAGTAACGAATTCAAAAGACAAATAGGCAGTCAAGCAACAGGATCCGCCCAGCTTAATTTTGGTCCCTATCATGTAAAAAGAGTTGAAATTACTTTGCCTAAACTCGAAGAACAAATCGCCATCGCCACCGTTCTCTCTGATTCGGATGCGGAAATAGAAGCATTGGAGAAAAAGCTCGCAAAATACCGCTTTATAAAACAGGGTATGATGCAGCAATTGCTGACCGGCAAAAAGAGGTTGATATGAGCGAAGTTGGAGATGTTGAAAAAATCACACAGGAACGCGTGATGCAGTTACTTAAAAAGCGATTGGGTTACGTTTACTTAGGCAACTGGGAAACCCGCGCCGGTAACAGCAACATCGAAGAGGCAATCCTGCGTAAATATCTCCAAGACAGAAAGGGTTATAGTGAAACCCTTATCAACAAAGCCCTGTACGAACTTGCCGTAACGGCAAAAGACTTGAGCGATGGCTTGTACAGCGCCAATAAAAAAGTATATGACCTGCTCCGTTATGGTGTGAAGGTCAAAGCTGAAGCCGGCGAACACTTTGAAACAGTGCAACTCATTGACTGGAAACATCCGCTCAAAAACGAATTTGCCATCGCGGAAGAAGTTGCCATCAGCGGACAGCATGACAAACGTCCGGATATTGTCCTGTATGTCAATGGCATCGCCCTCGGTGTGCTGGAGCTGAAACGCAGTACCATCTCAATTGAAGAAGGCATCCGGCAGAACATCGTCAACCAGCAGAAAGAATTTATCCAGCCGTTTTTTAGCACCATACAATGGGTATTTGCCGGTAATGATACGCAGGGATTGCGTTATGGCACCATTGGCACGCCGGAAAAATATTTCCTCCAGTGGAAAGAGGACAGTGATGTCGAAAACCTGCTTGATAAGTATCTGCTGAAGCTATGTGATAAGCAGCGTTTTCTGGAAATTATCTTTGACTTCACTCTGTTCGATGGCGGCATTAAGAAGCTCTGCCGTACACATCAGTACTTCGGAGTGAAAGCCGCACAGGAGCACGTTAAAAGGCGTGAAGGCGGTATTATCTGGCACACGCAGGGTAGTGGCAAAAGCCTGGTTATGGTGTGGCTGGCAAAATGGATATTGGAGAATAATCCACACGCACGGGTGGTCATTATTACCGACCGTGATGAACTGGATAAGCAGATAGAGCGGGTGTTCAAAGATACCGGAGAACAAATGGTTCGGACTCTCAGCGGTAAGGACTTAATGGAGCAGTTGGGTAAGGCTAAGCCGCGTTTGCTGTGTTCATTGGTGCATAAATTCGGCAAAAAGGACGTTGATAACTTCAACGAATTCATCAAGGAATTGGAAAACAGCCCGTCCCAGACTGTCGGCGAATTGTTTATTTTCGTGGATGAATGCCACCGTACCCAATCTGGCAAGCTCCACAAAGTGATGAAAGCCGTCTTAAAAACTGCCGTATTTATCGGTTTCACGGGTACACCTCTGTTGAAACAGGACAAGCAAACCAGTCTGGAGGTGTTCGGCAAATACATTCACACCTACAAGTTCAACGAAGGTGTAGAGGATGGTGTGGTGCTGGACCTGGTGTATGAAGCCCGTGACATTGATCAGAAACTTACCTCCCCGCAAAAAATTGACGAATGGTTCGAAGCGAAAACCAAAGGGCTTAACGATTTCCAGAAATCGGAACTTAAAAAGCAATGGGGCACCATGCAAAAGGTGCTCAGTTCCCGCTCCCGCCTGGAGAAAGTAGCAAGCGATATTATCTTCGATTTCAATGTTAAGCCTCGTTTGAGTTCTGGCATGGGTAATGCCATCCTAGTAGCTTCAAGTATTTATGAAGCATGTCGGTATTTTGAACTTTTTCAGAAAACCGAATTGAAAGACAAGTGCGCTATCGTGACTTCCTATAATCCGGCGACCAAGGATATTACGACAGAAGACACGGGCGCTGGTACCGAGACTGAAAGGGAATTCATCTATAACATCTATAAATCTCTGCTCGGTACCAAGTCCACCGAGAAATACGAAGATGAAGCTAAAGCCAGGTTTATTAAAGAACCTGCCAATATGAAACTGCTGGTAGTGGTGGATAAACTGCTGGTAGGCTTCGATGTGCCTCCTTGTTCCTACTTGTACATCGATAAAAGCATGCAGGACCATGGCTTGTTCCAGGCTATCTGCCGGGTTAACCGGTTAGATAGTGAAGACAAACAGTTCGGCTATATCATTGACTACAAAGACCTATTTAAGAAGGTGGAGAATGCAGTTGCTGTCTATACCTCAGAACTGGATTACGATACCTTCGGTAAAGAAGAGGTCGATGTATTACTGAAGGACAGGCTGGAAAAAGGTAAAGAACACCTGGATAAAGCGCTGGAGGAAATAGCCTTATTGCGTGAACCGGTAGAGCCACCGAAAGACCAAATGGCTTATATAAGGTACTTCTGTGGCAATCCGGAGAACAAAGATGATCTTAAAACCACTGAAACCAGGAGAACATTTCTCTACAAAGATACAGTAGCTTTAATCCGTGCTTATGCAAATATTGCAGCAGAATTGGAGGAAGCCGGTTACTCTCAGATAGAGATTGATGAGATTAAAAAGAAGGTGGATTTTTACCTCAAACTGAGAGAGGAAATCAAGAACGCCAGCGGTGAGACGCTTGATATGAAAACCTATGAAGCCGACATGCGGCATTTAATTGACACCTACATACAAGCTGAAGTCCCGCGGACCATATCCCCATTCGCCGATATGTCTCTACTAGATATCATCGTAAATTCTGGTATTGCCGATGCTATTACGAGTCTGCCCGCAGGAATCAGAGCCAACCGGGAAGCGGTGGCGGAAGCAATCATAAATAACGTCCGTAAGAAAATTATCAAGGAGCATCTAATTGACCCAGCTTACTTTGAGGAAATGTCCAAGCTGCTAGATGAGATTATTAAAGAGCGCAAAGCTAATGCCATCAGCTATGAAGAATACTTGAAGAAAATCGCCGAGTTATCTAAAAAAGTGACCCAGACCACAAGGGACGATTTACCTGATGAAATTAAAACCGCCGCGCAAAGAGCTCTGTATAACAACACAGGCAAAGACAAGTCTCTCGCCCTAAGATTAGACTCTGCGATAATGAAGGTAAAAAGAGCTGACTGGCGGGGTAATACTCCTAAAGAGAACGAAATAAAAGCAGAGTTGTTTAGTATTCTCAAAGATAACAATGAAGTCGAAAGACTTTTCGCAATTATCAAACAACAGAGCGAGTATTGATATGCCGCAGATAGCCTTGGGCGATCTTAAAATTGACGTTATTTACAAAGATATTAAGAATGTACACCTCAGTGTTTACCCGCCATACGGAAGGGTACGCATCTCTGCTCCTTTGCGTTTGGATTTGGATACTATACGGATATTTGCCATTTCAAGACTCGGCTGGATAAGGAAGCAACAGATCAAACTTATCCAACAAGCAAGAGAGCCTGCCCGCGATTTTGTTAGCCGTGAGAGTCATTATTACCTCGGGAAGAGACACCTTTTGAAAATTTATGAAATTGAAGCTGCTCCGAAGGTCATCCTTAAACACAGTACCATCGAGATGCAGATCCGTCCTGGTACAACAACAGAAAAAAGAGAAGCCATCCTTGATGGATGGTATCGGCAAAGACTGAAAGAAATTATTCCCCCAATTATTCGTAAATGGGAAAAAACATTGAATGTGAATGTGAAAGCATTTGGCATTAAGAAAATGAAAACCAAGTGGGGCAGTTGCAATCAGAAAGCGGAGAGAATCTGGCTTAATTTGGAACTAGCAAAAAAGCCCATATCTTGTATCGAATATGTCGGCGTTCATGAAATGGTGCATTTGCTGGAAAGAAAGCATGGTGAACGCTTTACGGCCCACCTGGACAAATTCCTACCGATGTGGAAATCTAACAAGGAAGAATTAAATAGGAGTCCCTTGAGTCACCAGGACTGGAGCTACTGACTCATCTCAACTCTGTTCAATATTCAGTTATATTGTTTGTGATTTTCGAATAAAAAGAGGGCTGGATATCGCAATACCGGTAAAATCCAGCCCTCTTCAATTCTGACGGCTATGTTAACATGGACCTAACTTTTACCGATTCTAAATATCTTGGTGCCACATACCGGACAGGTGCCCTGAATCGCTGGTTTGCCGTTCTTCATGGTTATACTCTTTGCATCCTTCATCTCCCTTTTAGTCCGGCACTTTACACAGGGGAGCAGGAGCAAGCCCCTAAGTGTCCATTATCCTATGTCTACAATGTGTCCCATTTTTGCTGACGTCGCACAGATTTCTGATTCCAACTATGCTATTGTGATGCATAGGCTTGAAGCCTCCCTGATAGGGGTAGGGATTATTAGACGATTGCTACTTAAGAATAATTAAACCTCTATATATTGTCAATTGGATTTGGTCAGTTCTCAGCGAGTGCTTGCAGACAATACCTAGAGCCGTTTTGTTATCTATCATACATTCCATCGGTTTGTGACCCAACAAAACGTCATAATGTGCAACTCCCAAGCTCCACTTTCCGATGTATCGCACCCCAAACACGAACTGCTCCAAAACGGGGACGCCGACGGGGATATAGAATTGAGACCCAGAAAGCATCCGCTCTGAAAGGACTTCCTTTTGGAACGTGCCTTCATTGGGGTGCTAAGTCAATTAGTGCCCTCCATGGCGGTGGAGGTTGCACCGCAGAAGGAAGAAAGATGCGCCTAACGAAGCTTTTCTGTAAAATGCTGTGCCCGACATGTCAACTCATTCCGGAGGTGGAAA
>Ga0180437_10006719_pt1 | contig 15207 bp, 1 predicted proteins | sample SS_ome_4_FD_132410 | JGI IMG/M metagenome (GOLD analysis project Ga0180437, IMG submission 132410) | Hypersaline lake sediment archaeal communities from the Salton Sea, California, USA - SS_3_D_1 metaG | ecosystem: Environmental > Aquatic > Non-marine Saline and Alkaline > Hypersaline > Sediment...
AAATGATATTCATATAAAGCATTATAATCTTATTCAATTCATTTCTTAAACTAACTTCAGCAGCCTGATCAGTATTTAAACAACTATCCAAACAAGGATCATCTTCACAGAGACTTAATATTTGTTGAGTGATTGAATTTGCACAAGCCTGTAAATTGGATATTTCGTAAACAATATACTGGTAGGTTTCCTCTCCGGTTTCTTCAATAGTAAAAATAAATACTCCATCTCCTTCAGCTGAAATATCTACATCAAAAGAAGTTGTTCCAGCTGTAAGTGTTTCTGAGTATGGCGTTGTCAGAGCATCTCCATTATAATAAGTAATAGTTAGTGTCTTATTATTTGAACTAGCCTGATAATCTATTGTATATTTACCGGCTCCTGTTTTACTTATTGTATAAGGCACACAAGTAGAAATCTGAGTAAGATCATAATAGCCATAATTAATTACACTTGCGCTATACAAATGAGTTTCAAAAGTAGCATGAGAACTTGATGTTAATCTTGTCCAATCTGATGCATGAGTACCAGGAACTTCTGATGTTGCTCCACCACTTGAATTATGATAAAAATATCCATCCTCAAATACAATAGAATTAGCAGCCCAAGATCCAGCACTCCATACTGGAACTATGTAGGCTCTCATGTAGTAAATTCCGGTTATAGGATCATTAATAAACCATGTAGTGCCATTGGTAAGATCACTTCCATCAACACTTGAAAAATCATCTAATGACCAGAATACAGCTATACCAAGATTAGCCCTTGTTCTCGGACTTCCATCCAGAGTAACGGGGTAGGAGTTATTATCCGTTATTTCTATATAGCTGCAATTAGAATCTACAGAAGCTCCAATGTTAAAATTACTTAAGTAACCCATAATAATGTATTTTTAAAGTTATTCTTCGTTTTTATATAAATCTTCAAGTCTTATGTCAAAAGGTTCCAGAATTGTATTAATCTGAGTTTTTCCGGGAACATTGCCAAATAATTTAATATTTCCCATCGGATCAGTAAACCAACTATTTACAATATCAACTGCTGCAAATGGGTGTGAAGCCATTTCAATAATAGTCGGTATTACCATTAATGAAGAAATACCATATCTTACATTTCGGATAATTCTCCAATCAGGAATAACTGCAAGTTCTCTATCATCATCTTCTTTTTGTTTTACAAAAACAGAATATAATCCTTGTACAGCTAAAAATAATGTAACTGAAGTAATCCACTTGACAATATTAGCTTTTCTTGTTGGAGTTACCTTCCAATCTCTCACATTACCACCAAGTAAATGCATAAATAATGAATACATTGTAGTGATATAACCTTCTGTTTCAAGTCTATCCCATTCAGCTGTCCAATTTCCATTAACATCTTTCTTAGGAATATAACGTCCAATATTTTCATTATATCCATGTTTTGCAAATGCATTGGTATATCTTGACTGGAACCAGGTCTTAAACATTCCAAACATCTTACCTAAAATAGTAGAGGCCATCAAGCCTTTTGTCTTACTATCATAAGCACCGGTAACATATTTATCAGCTAATACCTTAAACTTCTTAGCCCAACGATGATTATAGCCCATTACAAGGTCTTTCCCCTCTTCCTGGTTCCATATACCATCATTAATAAGATCTCTTCTTACAGCCTCTATCATGGCTTCATCTGCTCCTTTTTCTCCTGATGTAAACCTTTTATCTTTTGTCTGATCATATTTTATAGTTCCTGTTTCAGGATCAAATACATGAGCATCCCAACTACCATCATGTAACATTTGTGCAATCATAACTACACCTCTGGCATAAAAGTCGGCTCCCCAGTTAATAGCATTAGAGTAAAATTTGGTGAAAACACTTTTTTGTTCTACCCTATTATATTGACTTCTTAAAATATCCTGTTCAGTCATATTCATAACCTGGTAATCCATCATTAACTGCTTAACCTTACCCATATTGGTAAAAAACATTCCTGATGCTTTAAGAAGATCTTCTGCATTATAAATACCTCTTTCAACAAATTGATTAGCTATACCTTCCATAAAGGCAAACATACTATTGGTTACAAGTCCGATCATACCAATATTAAAGTTCAGAGTCATTACTGCAGGAGTTGTTAAGCTCATTAATGTCATTGCAGTACTGTCAAAGTCTATTCCGGCAATATCACCAGATTTAAACTTTTGTCTTTCTTCTTTAATGCCCTGTTTTGTATAAAGATTAATGTAATCAATAGTTTGAACAAGTTTATCTTGCATATTCTTATCATTTGAATGATTGGCCATATCCTGTAGATACATTTTTAATCCATTCATTAAAGGTAATACATGATTTTCATATTCTTCAGCTCTCAATACAGAAAGAATAAATGAATCCATTACAAGATTAATATTCTTTGAAATGTTTTTATTCTTTTTAGCATCAACAACCTCTGTTACGAATTTACCACTTGCATCTTTATAGGACTTTAATCCCAATATCCCAAATGTTCTGCCTTTATATCCATGGTAAGTTCTGTGTTGTTCATTCAACCTAATACCATCACCTCCCCATTGGAACCTAAATATATCATCCAACTTATTAAAATCTTCCTGAATAACATCAGCTCCTTCAAGTGAAAGATCAAACAATTCATAAACGTCAACTATAGTTCTTGCTTTTTTGCCAATAGCACCACCAATATCTTCCCATTTACCAGATGCAAATTCTTCTCCGGGAGTCCTTGCCATTAATGGAATCATCCCTCTCTCATACATGGAATTATTTTCAATGTCAATATCTTCCATTGTATATGCTCTTCTTTGCTCATAATTCCAAAATGAATTAGTTGTATTGCCATTCAATCTTGAATTTAACATTGATATTTTAACATATTCCTCAACCATGTCAGTAATCTTTCTTCCAATATCAAGTAAACTTTGAGGAATATTTAAAGATTTAGCTTGTCTGGCCATTTCTTTTTGTACAGGTGACTTAGCTTCATTTTCATCATTAGTCCAATAAATATATCCATTATGATATTCCTTTCCATTTTTATCTTTCATCTTAACAAATAAAGCATCCCAAACATCTTGCGATACACTTCTCATATATTGCATTGGAGTACTGCCATAAATTTGTTTTGCTTCCTTATATAATTTACTAATAATGTCTTGTTGCTTTTTTGTTTTGGAAACTATTCTTGCTGATGATACATCAATAATAGATTTTAATTCCATTAAATTTTCATCTCCAATAGAATTAGCATCAAAAACCATTTTTTCAATTCTTCCTAATCCTGTAAATGGATTAACTTGTGAATCTTGTCTTAACATTCCTGTTACCTGGAATATAGCACCAATAAGATATTTAATTTCCTTAAGGGTACTTGAATCCATTAGGTGAACTTTACTTTCAGCATTTTCTCCACCATAACCTTTGGTAATAGCTTTAAGCCTTTGAGCAAGTACAGTATATTTCTGCCTTGGAGTAGCTTGTTCCCCATTAAGAATAGCCCTTAATCCATAATTCCAATTAATTCCAACATCTGAATTATTATAATAAGTGTAAAGCGTTTTGAAATAATCAGTTTTAGGAATATGTTTTGGATTTTGGAAAATGGATTTCATTTCCGGGTTATTAATGCTCTCAACAAACTCATCTACTTCACCCATAGCTGCTATCGTTTTATGCATAACTACAGGATCAATAGTATGAGCTATAGAATTGCTTTTCTTTAACTCAATAAACTTAACATCTCTTACAGTAATCTTACTGTCAGCTTCCATTATCCTATTGTACAAAAGACCTAACATCAAGTGTCTTGTTCCAACAGTATTTTTATTTAAAAGAATACCTTTATTCTTAGCACGTAAATTATTAGGAATTAAATCATGTAGAATATTATCTTTTGTTTTTTCATATTCTACTGGAATAGGAGTAACATCATAAATAGAAATGTTTACATGAGTATCACTGGCAGATTCAATAGCAATAATCGGATCAAATGTTTCACTTATAAAGCTTTCATCAAACAAATGCTTTAATTCAGCCCTGTCTTTAAGATCACTGTATTTGTAATATTTGGTAGCTTTGTCATATCCAATTTGATGAATAAAGTTATGCATATCATGATAAATTAAATTACCATGTTGATCAGTACCAAATTTTTCACCTACTTTTTCTAAAAGATCTCCTTTTTCAGATAACCAGTTTTTTACAATAATATCAGTAAAGGTCTTAGCATATTCATCTTGTTCTTTAATAGCTTTTATGATTTCTGACCTGTTATTAGGATTTACCTGTTTTCTTTTACCAAGAATATTATCTGTATAAACCTGTTTATTGTTTAAGCTTAATGCTGTTTGAAGATTATCTACTCTTTCATCCAGTGAAAGTTGTTTGTCATTCAACATATCATGGAGATTCTGAGCATTTTTAACAATATCTTTTTTGATTTTAGATTTATACTTAGCTATTCTTTGAAGTTTAGCATATTGTTTACTGCTTATGTAAGATATTACATCTCCATTTGCAATGGCAGAAACTACAGACTTAGCAATATCCTGAATAGAGGCTGTTTCAACATTTTTTATATTCAATCTTGTACCAAAGGCTCTGTTGATCCACTTCATTATTGCGTTCCGGATCTTATTATAAATACCTTTCAGCCAACCAAACAGTTTTTTAGATTTATCTACAGCTTTTTCAACTTTAGCTTCCATCAAAAAGGAAAGAACATTTTCTTCACTGGCCCAACCCATCATGTTTGCTATAAGCTCTCTTATAAGATCTGTTTGTGATAAATGAGCATAGTGCTGTTTTACTCTTATCCCATCAGGACTATTTAACATAGAGACTGCTTCAGCGTACAGGGACTTGTATAATCCCGGGTTAGTCTCTTGTATCAAGTCAACCATGATGTGCCCTATAAACTCATGTATGGGCGTGTCAAGCTGTATTCTGTCTGTGTTAATATATACCTGTCCATTTTCAATCCATGCAATTGTATCATCCTCTCCCATTTCCTCATTTGAAACAAGGTTTATTTTAATATTGGGAAATGACTCCTGGATCTTTGCAATAAATGGTTCAATAAAAGAATAAGAAACTGCACTTTGCTCTTTAGAAATACTACTTCTTACAGGTTTAAGTGTGAATAATGTTGCCTGGTATTTAGTATCAGCAATTAACTGAACAATTTGTCCATTGGGTAGCATTACCTCTTCTCCTGAATGAATAGTATTTGAGATAGCTGAATACCCTGGCCTTGGACTTACATTGTCATTCCTAAATAGTTTAACAGTTGTCTTTCTTTTGGCAGGGTCATTTAATTCATTAATATGATGAGCATCTACAGAGTAAAACTGTTTATATTCCGTTTCAACATTATCTTCTGTATATGAATTAAAGATCTCATTTCCTACTGCAAAAGCAGGAACAGCATTACCATTCACATTCTTAACAAGTACAGGAGTTTTTGCATTATCATATACTGTATTACCATATACACGATTACCAAATGACCATTTACCATTTGAGAAACTCACTGGTTGTGCTATTTTAGAAACTCTGATTAACCGATCAGTAAACTCATCAATAAATTGAGGATTGTTTAGCTTGGTTGCAATTACATTTCTAATCCAATTTGAATAGGCTCTCTCATTATAAGTGTCAGTTACCTCAATCATGCTACCATTACGATAATTAAATCCATTCATGAGTAGTTGATAAGCATTAAAAGCATCTTTGACTTCCTGATCTAACTTTTTAAATGATTCCTGGTAAGCAATATATTCTCCATTATTAAGATAATTGCTATTTCCAAACTCAACAATAGGCACATTATATCCAAACTTAGTTCCAATTTTGGTTCCCTGTATAAATGAATTATTTAAAATAGAAATGTCACTACTTTTCTTAAGTGATTTTACAACTCCCGGGAATTCAGATATAAAATCAAATCTACCTTTTAGTGTTGAAAGATCATAAATCTTTCCATTAAAACTAAGATTGTTAAATTTATCTGAAATAAATAAACCTACAAGTTGCTCATCAACAGCCTGTGCATAATCCCTATAATCATTTTCATATCGGAATTCAGTTATCCCTTGTTTCATTAAAAAAGAACCTTTTAACAATTCATTTCCATGAACAATAAATTGCTGTGACATTCTATTCATGTTTTGAATTACACGAAGAAGTGTTTTAAAGTTAATAAGTTCCGGTGCATTAAATAATTCCTGAACATTAATTACAGAACGAATAGCCATTTCGTTTTCTTCTGATTCAGGCTGAATAGGAGAGTTCTTTTTAACAAAATCAAATTGTTCTGATAAATCAGCAGTATTGTCTCCAAGATATGCACTTAACGACATTCCAAGTGTAAACTCAATCTGATTTTTTATGGTATTAAATTCAGATAAAGTTGCAGGAATCTCCCTTTGTAAATTGATAATAGATCTCAATCTTCGTAAAGCTTCTCCTACATAAGCATATTCTTTCAGTTGAACATCATCAAGGACTTGAAACAATCTTCTTTTTTTCTTAATCAATGTATTGCTATAACCTTCATAGTTTTTAGTGTAATTTGCATCAGTAGCTATTTCCTTAACAGCATCCAGTACATCTTGACGTTTTAAAACTTCAAGCATTTCATCCTCTGTTAATCCATTAAAGATCATTCCGGAAATTAATGATGAAGTTATATTGTTAATATTTAAAATACCAAGTACACCACCTAGTTTTTCATTATCAACAGCAGCATTGGTTAAAGAGGCAACCTGTCCAGATAACCTGATTTGGATTTCATCGTTATCAAAAGCATCCTTGTATTTATCAGAAAGAATAGAATTCCTTTTGTTATTGGTTAATGACCATAATCTGAATAAGAAGTTTTCAAGAGTTGGGAAGTGTCCTGATAATTCAACACCAGCCATTGTAAATCCAAAAGAAGTAACCATTGATCCAATATCACTTGAATGAAGGGTTCTGTTTTGCATTTCCTTTTCAGCTTTTTTGATAAGATTATTATAATCAATAGGCTGAATTATCATTGGCTTGTTTTTTACATTTCTGTAATAATCAACCAGGCTATCAAATATTTTATTTTGATTAAAGGAAACAACATCTTCATCTTCTTTCCCCAATCCATATTCAATATTCCGATAAAACACTCTCAATTGGTCAATATCATAATCAGATCCATCAATAATGTTTTTCTCGGAAGAAACAAACATCGTATTGTCTGCATCATAATCAAAAGCAACAATTCTACCTATAAAAGCAGATGAAGCATTAGTAGTTGGGATCCTAACTGAGAGAACATCTAATGAATTATTAAATTGCATAAAATAATTGAAGAATGAATCTTCATTGGCATGCTTAATAACAGACTTTTGTTTAGTTGTTAAATTATCATAAGCTGCTTGAAAATCAATTCCTTTAAGCCTGGATTTAATAATTGATGCTCTTTTTTTCTGATCAAGTTCATAACCGGTATTTAGATTAACAGTATTAGCCCCATCAGAAATAGTCATTGCCTGATTAAGAGTTTGTGTTTTTTCCAATCCAAATTTAGCCCTATTATGAAATGGAGCAATTACCTCTGCTGCTCTAAAGTTCCCTTTACCATCATAAGAGATTGGTTTTAACCCTCTTTTGGTATACTTATCTGGATCTTTAACCTCATTAGGTAAATAGATAATACCTTCATGCTCTATTACAGAATGAAGTGCAACCATCTGTACCATTGAAGTACCAGGTAATCTTGGATTTGCGTTTTTCCTAACTTCAGCTGATAAAGCTGAAAATAATTCATTTCTGAAAATATTAATATCAGTTCCAAAATCTTGAATAAGAGATTCAAACTTATTCATCATACCTCTATTGGAAGCATACTTTCTACCAATCTTATTAAAAAATGATTTCTTATCAATATTTTCAATCAAAAGATTATTTGCCTGATCAATTATTTCAGCAAGTCCATTATTTACTTCTTTGATCATTTCATTATTATGAAGTAATCCTCCAATAATAAATAATAGCTGACTCGGTATAGAAGCTGTAGAATCTTCAATATCTTGTTTGGTTACTGTCTGGTGCCTTAATGTTGCATTTGGAATATACATCACATTATCCTCTTTATTAAGAGAAGGAGATAATGTAGCCTCTCCAATAACTGATGCATTAAATTCAGATTTTGTTGCTGTGGCCAATGTTCTTTTTCCGGCTTTAAAAGCACTATTATAAACAACATAATCAATGAGTTTATTTCTATTTGCTTTACCTTCATCTGTCATTAACCAGTTATAAAAATCTTTTGATGCTTTGGAATAGTCATTCTCAAACATTTGATTCCATGTTGATCCTTTGTATTCCATATTACCAATTTCACCTAATCCCATTTTAACCATCTTTTTCAAATAATTAGATGATTCATACTGAACTTTAGTAATAGGGAATTGGGCGAACTTCAAATAAATCAGATCTTCATTAACAGGATCATAAGAGAAGTTTACATTTTTTACTGCACCATCACCAATTACATTTAACATTCCACCAGCTTCACGCTTAAGAGCTGTGTGGTACCATGGCATTAATATACTTGCACCATCTGTAGCATCTACTTTTCCATCAAATAATTCATTGGCAACAACAAGATCACTTAATATAAGAACCCTGGATTTCTCCGGAAGTACATTCCATGAATTTCTCATAGAATATTTATAACCAGGAGCAACTAATCCGGCACCTCTTTTAATATAATCAATAACACTGTTTACTTCAGTTGTATTTTCTTTACCATACATGGCTTGTGGACCTCTTACCAAATGAGATAATGATTCGTTAAGCAAAGCATGACTCCAAAATACTGTTTCAAGTAATGGATGCCATTTATCCTTATTAATATACTTTTCCTGTGCTGTAGCAGATTCATCAGAAATATCCCATTTCAAAGAATTATTGGTTACACTTGGTACTGAGTAATTATTCTTATCCAATACTTCTAGGAAGCCAATAAATCGTTTCTCAAAGGCTTTCTTAAGTTTTTTATACTTAGCCTCATTTGACATATTTTGATCTCGTAGAGAGCTTAAAACAGCCAGGTATGGATTTGTTTTAGTATTTAATGGAAGAACTGCCTTACCGCTAGTCTTAAATACATCATAAAATCTTGCAATATCATATACAACATCTAGCAAAAATCCTTTATCAATAACAAGATCAAATAATGAATTGGCTTCTGTTCCTCCTTTTACACTTGATAAAAAAGACCTTTCATTAGATTTTTTGGCTAACCAGTTAAATATAGGCATTGCCGGTTTACTGGAAAATATATCTGAAAAAGCTGGTAGCTTAGTTATTCTTTGTGGATTTGCCAAACTATTGATATAGTATCCCTCAATCATTGTTTTGATTAAGTCAAATTCTGTCATATTCTTATAATCCACTGACCTGTTTACAACCTTAATTCCATCAAATAATTGAATAAAGTCAATTCCTATTCTTCCATTAAGGATAGGACTATTGTATTTGTCCTTCACATTAGTATCTGAATTTAAAAGAGAATGTTTTGTAACTCCTTTTTCAGATAATTCTTGTTTTATCCTTTTTGAAATAACAGAAGTAGTATCTTCTCTTTGTGGAAATATATCAAATAACCATGAAGATAAAGGATAGGCATAAGACATATTGCCAGTAGCTTTTCTATATTGCCTTGAAACAAGATTGTTTAATTCAAAACTAATAGGAACAGCTAATTTAGCTTCAATGTATTTCCAGTAATCACTAGGTATAGCATAAATCTTACTTACTTCACCAATAATTCCTTCCTTATAGAATTTATCAATATTTTGAAGATCAACTAATGTATCAGTATATCCTAACTGGGTATATCTTTTATTAATCTTTTTAGCAGCATTAACAGTAACTCCTCTCCATAAAATACCATTTAATTTTTCCTTGTTCTTATTTAAAGAATTGTCAATATCATCAGACATTAAAACAGAGGTATTTAAAGCATCCATCATATCATAAAGACCTTCAACTGTAGACTTCCATCCTTTGTCTCTTTTTAAGTAAGCAACAATATCTTTTGTTACTCCCGGAAAACCTAAGAATTCAAACAAGAACAATGCATCATCAATAGTGGTTTTTGTTGAATTATTCAAATCAACCATTTTTCTCATGGAGCCATCATCTATTTTATAGATAGTGCTATCATTGATTGAGAATATCTTACCGAATGCATTTTTAATACTTGGTTGAATATCTCCTTCTCTTGTAAGTATTGTGGCATCAGAAGTATCATTTAATCCTGATTTTATACTTCTTTCTGAAATTCCATGCTGTGTTCTGATAATGGATTGTTGGCCCTGGAAATCTACATAACTGATAATATTATGCTTTATTGAATTATAATGCTTATCAATTAAACTGAGAAACTCTTTTAGCCTTTCAATTTTTAGATTAAAAACTTCTTTCGGAACATCAACAGCATCTTCATAATCATCCATGTTTTCTATAAGAGTAACTACTCCAACACCTTTAAGAACATTATTATCTAATGATAACTCAACATTTTCCGGATCTTCTACTTCACCAAGATATCTTAAGAATGAATAAATATTGTTAATCACAAGTGCATTTGATACCAGTGGATTTCCATCTATCCCAATTATTGTTTTAAAGTAATTAGCTACATCCGATAATCCAACATTAGCACCTTCTGATTTTGCATTTAGGTAACCTCGTATTAAGAAAATATCTAATAACCTGAAATTAACATAGCGATCTGGAATAGCTCTTTTATTAGGATCTGAATAATCATATAATTGAAGTGAACCAAGTAAAGGTTGAAAGAACCTTGTTTCACTTGACATTGGATTTTTAATTTCATTTGCAACACCAAATGCCACCTCTTCTTTTAAATCTCCATTCTCTCCTTTTTCAATCAATTCAATATTAATATCAGCAAATAACTTCTGAAACATTACCTGGGCAATATTGCTATTACCTAAATGGAATTTTTCATAAAGATCTTTAGCTCTAATATTATCTGGATTCTCTTGAAAATAAGTAGAAGCAGTAGTATAATCTCCTTCTTTCATTTCAATTACAGACATACTGGTAACATTTCCTTGACTATCATGGATCCAAACAGTTTTTTCAGCAATTCCCAATGCATCTTTTTCAAGACTATCTATAGCATCTCTCATTGTTTGTTGCCAATTGGTTTCTGTAATTGAGAAGTCCATACCATAAGGTGAATAACTAAACCATTTATTAGCTAACCTGGTATTGGCTATTCTGTTAACAGCATTAATACTTCCAAATATATTTTCAACATTTTTCAGCGCTTCTGTAGAAGTATATTTGTTGTTTACCTTTACACTATTAAGAGGTTGTTTAAAATTTGATTCATGGTAGGTAAGATTACTGTACATTCCATAATCAAACTCTGCAAAGAATTGATTTAATTTATTCCCGGTCCATTTTGCAATAACCCTTCTTAACCAATTAATAAACTTACCAATAAGTGTTTTGGGGATTGAAGATTTACGTTCATATTGTTTTGCCAAATATTCATGAAGTTGTGTTAATTTTTCTGTTTCATTTTCACTTAATGATAAATTTTTACTTCTCATTACCCTCTCAGTCTCGTTCAGGATTTCATTGGCTTTATCCTGGTCAAGCAGATGTAGCATTAAAAAGTGCATTGCTTCATGCTTATGTTTTCTTTTTGCAATACCACCATCAATATTGGCTAATATCATCATTGAATTTTCTACCCTACCAAGAAGTTCTACTCCATCTACAGTAAATATTCCATCATTTAAGAACAAATGGCTATCAACAACATAACCAAGAGTCCTTCTAAGCTCATTTAAAGCCTGCTCCAAGGGTATCGTTTTTATATTGTAGCTTCTATCCACTTCACTATTTAATGCAATAGAGGGGGCGTAATGGAACCACATATCGGATTGTGAAACTGTCTTGAATGCTGTTACCAGATTTTCTTCTATTACAGTTCTTTTCCCATCAATCTTTTCATTAGCAAATACTGGTTGGAAAAACTGATAGCTTTTACCAGTAGCAGGATCTTTGATTGCTCCATAACTACCAATCATGTGCTTTACTAAAACAATAGCTTTATCAATTTTATTAAATACCGATCCATCAAAACGAATCCATCCATTTTCAGGATTTAACAATCTTTGAAACTCACTGTCTTGCTCAATAATTTTCATTATTGTATTCCTGTTATTATTCAGGAAATTAAAGAAATCCTCATGATCAAGTTGAGTTGTAATTGTTTTTAATGTTTCAATGTAATCAGCAGTACCTCTTTCCAGTCCCTTAAGTTTTTTAAGTCCATTGATTATGGTTGCATTTTCTTTTAAGGCTTCCAGACCTGTAAGATAATCTTTAAGATCATCAAGCATTGTTTCCTTACCATGGAAAAAGATATATACCGGTTCTGATTTTTGATTGTTTCTCCAAGCTTTTGCAAATAACCTGAATTGATCATTATAACCTCCATTATCATAGTTATAAATTATTTTCCCATTTTCAGTATCAAGCTCAAATCCATATTTCATAGCATTAAGCTTAATATCATTTGGTGTATTCTTTCTTACAATATTATTATTTTCACGTTCTAAGATAGCCCTTCCATTTCCCTTTCTTATTTTAACAACTTTATCTCCCTTATAAAGCTCTCTTAGTAACTCCATCCTGGCCTTATTCAAATTAATCAAGTTTGTTCTACTTGATTTAGCTATTTCATCGTCACGTTGTTCTTCTGTTAGTGGGAATGCATTTTCAAATATATCACCAAGTATTTTTTTAGCTTCTTCTGAAGTCATTTTTTCAGAAGTAACATATTTATTTGCCTGTTCTACAAATTCTGTTTTAGAAAGACTTCTATGATAATCATATTCAACTTCACCAAGAAATCCAATTTTATCAAGACCCATCTTTTTAAAAGCAGCTACATCATCCATTTTAGTAAGATTTGCTTTTTCTTTAAGAATAGTAAGTTGATCTTTTAATCCTTTTACTTTGTCTATGGTAGATTGTATTGCTTTATCTGAATTAAACTGGATTGATACAGGATATTGGAATGCTTTTGGATTACCAAATGACACATTTTTCTCAACAATATTATCATCTTTCTTATCTACAGCTATACCATTAATAGGTTCTGAATGAAGTACCAGTTTAAAACTATGGACTTGTGTATTAAGTCCACTTATCATTATTTGTCTAAACTTCAATAATTCATTTCTGTTAGGCCCGGTTATTTCAAAGAAATTAATGGAGGGGACAAGGAGTTCTTGCATATCCGAATCCATGACACTAATCATAGATGTTGCATACATCAAATTATGATCAGCAAATTTATTAGCTGAGGAATTATATATTGTTAGGTTACCTTCAGCTGAATCGGTAATGTACTTTTGCTTAAATTCTTCATAAGGAATTTTAGTTTTACTATCAAGCCTTACCATAACTACTCTTTTACCATTTACTATTTGAGTAGTAATGCTATGCACTGTGGCTTTTTTCCCATCTTTAACATAAAGCAAACCTGGCATTACCTCTTTGTATTGAGAGAGAATCCTTTCTTGTGCACCAAATTCTGTTTCTGATGTTAAAGCTGTCCTGTCAAATATGAACTCATTCTCTTCATCATTTTGAGCAAATGTTCCCTTTATTCCAAGTTCTATATTTGCTTCATTTAAAGCACCAATAATTTGATCTTCTGTTAGTGTTATTCTTTCAAGATGTCTTGTGGTTAATGGCTTTTCTTTCCAGTTAATATTAAAATTGTGAACAGAAACATTATTGATTTTCATTCCACTCTGTAACATTAAGGCTAATTGTCCTCCAATATGAAGTAAATCAGATGGAAATACTTTATTGTTATTTCTGTAATGGAAAATATGAAGATCTGCAATTGGAATTACCTGGTTGTTAATTGTTGTATATCCTACAATATTAATAAGGTTTGGTTGAGAAACAAATGTATTTCCATCAACATTAGCTACTAAGAATGGAGCCGGTATAGCAAGATTGTTTCTTGCTGCAAGTGAAATATCTGGTTCAAGAGAAATTACTTTAACAAGACTTTCAAATAAAGCTTCCGGATCGGAATACTGATAGGATAATCTGTCATTAAGAAACTGATAAATAGATTCCCCTTCAGTCTTTAATGCCAATAGTTTTTTACTTTTTGGATTATTAGCCTCAATCAATACATAATTGGTTGCTATGTTAAAAAGCTTATGAAACTTTTTATTAGATAATATCTGGGTTGCAGATTCTCTTTCTGATTCTGTAGCTTCTTCGTTATTGATAATAGAAAGTAATTCGTTTTCTGTTAATTTATTCTGATCTTTTAGAGTATCCTCAATTTCCCAAAACAAATCACTTAACCTTGTTCCCCTGGCCCGATTCTTTTTAAGTTTTGCAATAAACTCTTTAGTCTCTTTATGGACTTTCTGAGCAGCGTTATCATCTCCTGTGGTATCCAACATTAAAGTTTTATCAAACGCCTCTTCCTGATCGTCTGCTGAAGTCTTAGAGGGTTTCATTCCGGGCTTATCTTCTCTACCAGCTAATAAATAGCTATAACGTCCACCATTTCCATCTTCTCCAACAAGATATTCTTTATGTAATTCTGCAAATTCTAAATTACCATCATAAGTTGCTATTTCGCTATCAGCAAGTTCCTGTTCAATTGGTTTTGAGTTCTTAGGATCTCCTGGTAGTGCCAAGTAAGATTTCTGTCTTGATGTAGCAACCAAGAATGATCTTAATAACATTTTTTTATCTACTCTTTCAGCAGGGTTACTTGAATTAAATAATTTGTGTTTTTTAAAATCAATAGCTACAAAAGCTGCATCGGCTTGTAATCCAGAAACCAACCTGTTTGCTTTTTTAGGATTGTCTATTAATCCTATTAAATCATACTCTACAGTTTTTAATTGACCTGAATGTTTTTCTCTTAATGCTTCATTTCTATTTAAAGCATTTTCAAGATCTTCATTAGTAAGAAATATTAAAACAGAATCTTTTCCTTGTTCAGGATATTTTTCATTAAAATCAATAAATTCTTGTATCAACCTATTTTTTGCAGTATCATCTCCTTGATTTGAAAAGAATTGAATTCAAATTTTACCTGTATTGTTCTGTTTTATTTTAAAAGAAGCAAGATTAA
>Ga0180437_10006720_pt1 | contig 15207 bp, 12 predicted proteins | sample SS_ome_4_FD_132410 | JGI IMG/M metagenome (GOLD analysis project Ga0180437, IMG submission 132410) | Hypersaline lake sediment archaeal communities from the Salton Sea, California, USA - SS_3_D_1 metaG | ecosystem: Environmental > Aquatic > Non-marine Saline and Alkaline > Hypersaline >...
ACGAGCGCGCCTCTTTGCCGGGCGCAGACAATTCGATGGCCTTGGTCAAGGCACTGGGGGCTGTTGACCCGATTGAAAAAAGAGGGCATCAATGTCGAAATGATGGACCCGTGCAAGCGGGTCCGGGGCAAAATCTAAACAGGTTCCAATGTCCGAATCCAATACCGAACACAGGAGGAAGGTAATGAGCAAAGTCAAAGTAGGTGTCATCGGCTACGGCACCATCGGCATGAGGCTGGCCGACGGCGTTGCCGCGCAAGAGGATATGGAGCTGGTCGGCGTGGTGGATGTGGCACCGACGCTGGCCGTGCGGGCGCTGCACGAAGCCGGAATGTACTACGACCTGTACCTGGTCGACGTGACCCGCAAGCCCCAGTTTGACGAGCTGGGCATCCCGGTGAGGGGCAGCATGGACGAACTGTTGGAGCAGATCGACGTCGCCCTGGACGCCACGCCGGGCGGCATCGGTGCCAAGAACAAGTTGCTCTATGAGAAGCATGGTGTCAAAGCTGTGTTCCAGGGCGGAGAAAAGAACGAGATCGCGGATGTATTTTTCCATGGCTATGCCAACTATGAAAGGGGCATCGGACAGGACTTTTTGAAGCTGACTTCGTGCAACACAACGGGTCTCATCCGTGCGGTGGATGCCCTGGACCGCTTGGTCGGCGTGGAAAAGGTGGCCATTACCATCGTCCGCCGTGTGGCCGACCCCGGTGACACCCACCGTGGCCTGACCAATGTACTCCAGATGGACACGGTGCCCAACCACCAGGCCGTGGACCTGATGACCATCATGCCCCACGTGCAGGCCACCGGTTTCCTGGTGCACACCCCGGTGACCCACGGGCACATCATCACCATCGTCGCCACCCCGAAAAAGAGCGTCAGCAAAGAGACGCTGATGGACACTTTTCGCGAGCACCCGCGCATCCGGGTGTTCCGCATCGCCGACGGCTTCAACAGCAACGCGGCGTTGTTCAAGTACGCCCGCGACTTGGGCAACAAGCGCGCCGACATGTATGAGATCGGCGTCTGGGAGGAGAGCTGGGGCACCTCTGGGGACGACGTGCTTTTTGCCATTAACATTCCCCAGGAAGCGGTGACCATCCCCGAGACGGTGGATGGCATCCGCGCGGCGATGGAGATGCAAACGGACCGGCTGGAAGCCGTAGGCCTGACCAACCGCTACCTCGGCATGAAAGCTGGTCGCTAGAGTCTGGATGGAGATAGAGAGTGGAGAAAGGAGTCCTTCCACTTCTCTATCTCTATCTCTATCCCGCCCCCGGGAGCAAGCACGTGGGACCGGGATTGTGAGCCTCTAAGATCTGGTGCGCCGAGAAAGCTGACCGCGCTGATCCGCGTCAGGCATCGCCGGCACAACGATGCTTCTTTGTGCTGGGTTACAGCCGGCTGGCGCGTGCGTACAGCTTTATTGCTGTGATGCTCAGGCTCTCTTTGCTATGGAGGGGATAGCTGGCGGCGCCACAATTCACCGCCGGTGGTCAGCAGGTAGGCCCACGGCTCGGCCTCGGCGGAGGCAGGGAGGGCTAGGTCCACAAAACTCTCACCGGCCAAGCCGTCGTCATAGGCAGTCCACTTCCGGCTGTCATCCGAGTACAGGACCTCGTTGGGCGTCAGAAGCAGGATGCCCGGCCGGTCAGGCCGCTGCTGCACGCGGAGGATCGAATCCGCGGTTTTCAACACCTGCTGCCACCCATCGGGCGTGGAGCGCCAACAGGTATCGCCCAGGGTGATGAGATTGTGCCTACCGTCCCGGGCCAGGCATAACAGCGCTGTCGGCTGCTGGAGGGGCTGTTGCAGCCACTGGCTCCAGGTCTGCCCATCATCGCCCGAGCGCCAGACCGTGATCTGCCCAACGCTGGTTTCAAAGGCCATCACGGCCAGCGCCCTGGAGCCGGCATCCAGGCCCACTAGTTGGTTTTCGGGTTGGGGCCGGGGCAGTGTAGCCCAGGTCCGCCCTCCGTTGGACGAGGCCAGCAGATCGCCCGCTATGGTGGTAGCCCAGATCTGCCCATCCTCGGCAAAGGCCGGCGAGAAAGCGGTGGCCAATATGCTGTCCACGGGGATGGCGTGCCAGGATTGTCCACCATCCTCCGAGTGTAAGAGATCCTCCGGCCTGGAGATGAGCAGGCAAGGCCGCTCCGGTACTGGGGAGACAGCCACGGCGGTGACGAACTGTTCTCCAGTTGGCAGGCCGAGTTGTGTCCACGTGCTGCCACCGGTCGCCGAGTGCCAGACCCCATCCATTGATCCCCAGGCCAGCAGTTCGCCGTTAGCTCCTGCTAGCAGTCGGTTGAGAGCCCGGAAGGTCAGGTCCCGACCACGGCTCCACGACTGCCCGCCGTCTTCTGAAACGAGCAGGCCCTCGTTGAGCAGTCCAGCGTAGAGTCGCTCACCGGCCTGGGCCAGGCAGAGGATGGGTGCCTGCCCGTCGTACGCACAGGTCCACTGCTCACCGCCGTCCTCCGAGCGGAAAATTCGCCCATCGCTGGTCCCGGCCAGGCAGACCGGCCTCTCACCACAGTTGGGCTGAAGCCAAAGGGCGTTTATGGCTGGGGTTTCACCCTCCAGGTCCAGAAGGCTCCAGCGCTGACCCCCATCCGTCGAGCGGAACAATCCCTGACCTTCCGTGCCGGCCAGGACCAAGGCGCCACTTACAGCCAATGCCTGGAACACCCAATCCCCAATCGCCGCATTCTTCCACGCCCGGCCGCCATTGGGTGAGCGGTATAACCCGTGGGCCGTCCCGGCAAAGGCCACCTCGCGGCGGCCCCACTCAGCCGCGGTGGCCAAGGCCAAGATCGTAAAGTCCTGGAGGCCAAAGCTGGACATCTCCCAGTTGCGCCCGCCGTCGGTGGAGCGCACGATACCCGAGCCGTTGGTCCCGGCCAGTATCACACCGTCGCGTTCGAAATTGGGTGAGGCGGCCAGGCAGGTCACTCCCTCGGCAGGCTGGCGCAGGTGGCCACTGTACCAGGTCTCGCCACTGTCGCGCGAGTAGGCGATCTGGCCCAACATGCTGCCCACGAGCAGTGTTCCCCCGGCATGTGCCAGCGTGCTGGGTTGAAGGGCCGGCTGCCCTGGGGTCGGTAGCTGCCACCCCCTCACTGCGCACTTCACGAGCCTCGACCCGGTTGCGAGCCAGAGCTGACCGTCCGCAGCTTCGGCCATGCCGAGAACTGTGCCCCCCTCAGCAACGATTCCTACCCGCTCCCAACCTCCTGCCATCGTTTCCACGCTCCTCCCAATCTCCTGCTTTCCCAGGTTTCGGCCTACGGCTCCAGGCTTTCCTGCGGTCGCCGCTTGTGCACAATGGCGTCAGTGGTAAAGGCCATAACCGCGCCGCTGACCGCCGTCTGCAACGCCTCGCGGAGGACACCGACCGCGTCCAGGATGCCAGCGGCTTCCATGTCCACGATCTGACCGCTCACGGCGTCGAGGCCGAACCCTGGGCCACGACGTTGGGCCCTGGCCAGCACCGCCGCCGGCGAACTGACGCCTGCGTTCTGCGCGATGCGGCGGAAAGGCTCCTCCAGGGCGCGGGCCAAGATATCGGCGCCCCAGGTTGCCTCGTGGGCTAGCTCGGTGCGTACGGCGTGAACGGCGGGGATGCAGTGAGCATAGGCGACGCCGCCGCCAGCAACCACGCCTTCGCGTTGGGCAATAGGCAGGGCGCGCAGTCCTTTGCGGGCCTTTTGCAGCATCGCCTCGCGCTCGGTCTTGGTGGCCGCTCCAATCTTGAGCGTCGCTACCTGGCCGGAGAGCCGGGCCAGGCGGAAACGCAACTCCTCAGCCTCTTCTTGCTCATCCCCCTGGGGTGGGGCCTGCAGCCGGGCGCGTAGATCATCGATCAGCGCACGCACGGCTGCCGCGTGCGACGCATTGCCGACAACTATCACTTCTTCGGCGTCGGCCTCGACGCGGCGGGCAGTCCCCAGGTCAGCAGCCTTGACCTTGCGCAGCGAGGAGCCAAGTTCAGGTGACAGGAAAGCGGCCCCTGTCAGTGCGACCAGGTCCTGGAAGTCGGTCCGCCGCTTGGATTCGGGCCGGCGGAGTGCAGCGGCGACGATCTGGACGCGGCCCTGTTGATGATTGGCCACCAGGGTGCTGAGAGCAGTGCCCTTGATGTCATAGGCCAGCAGCGCCAGCCGCTTGTTTTCGCTGCGGGCGACCAGCTCCAATAGGGGTTGCAGCTCTTCAAAGCTGGCGACCTCGCCGCCGTAGAGGGCTACGTGGCAGCCGGATTGGATCGCCCGGCGCGTCGGTGGGTCGGTGATGAGGTAGGGCGAGACTACCCGGCCCTGGAAGCGGCCGCCTTCCTTGTACTCGCGCTCAAAGTAGGGGGCGACGTACTCTTCGATACTCACATGGGCATCTGGGCCGAGCAGGTCAAATATCTCGCCCAGTAGCAGGCTCAATTCCGGCTCGCTGGTGATCGTCTCAGCCACAGCGATCAGGTCGTTCTCGCCATTCACCGGCCGGGCGATGTCACAAAGCCTATCCAGGGCCGCTCGCGCCGCCCGTTCCAGGCCGGTGCGCAGCAGCACCGGGTTGATGCCCGCCGCCTGGTACCGATGCGCCTCTTGCAGGATGGCCTGGGCCAGGACGGCGGCTGTGGCGCAGCCATCGCCCGCTCGTAGGTGCATACGCCAGACCAGATTGCGCAGCAGCATGGCCCCTACGTCTTCGGTGCGCTGCGGCAGCTCCATCACCCGCCGGGCAATGGTGGCCGCGTCGGTCAAGACCTCCGGCGCAGAGCCCGCCTGCGGTTGCGACAGGATGATGCCCTGCGAAGGCCCCAGGGTCAGGGCCAGCAGATCGGCCAGGGTGTCAAAGCCGCGTTTCAGGCCGGCTCCTGCCTGCGGATTATGAAGGACGCCAGGTTTGGGCATGGCACTGCTCCTAGCTGAGAGATACCGACTGGCCTGTGTCGGCTGATGCTACGGCTGCCAGGGCCACACGCAACGCAGCCAGGCCGTCGGTGCCGGTGGCTGGGAACGGATGGTCTTCCAGCACCCACTCCGCAAACCGGTTGATCTCAATCTGGTACATGTCCTCGTGCGAGGTAGCCACCGTGTCCCACGTTCCGCCTTCGCGCATGACGTCCACCTGCTGATGGGCCGTGGCAAAGACAACTTGAGCCATGCCCTTCGCTCCCAGGATCTGGTCGGGGACAGGAGTAGGATTCACTGCAGGTGGCAGCCCCCACGAAACGACAAAGGTGCCCAAGTCCCCAGAGGCGTAGCGGACCAGGATCGTGGCTGTATCATACGCGATGTCGGCGATGTGCACAAGTTCGCGGCGCTCCCGCGCGAGCTTTAGCCCCTGAGCAAGCACCTCAACCGGCTCAGAATCAAAGATGTCAGACCACAGGTCAAAGAGATGCACGCCCATATCGATGATCGGCCCACCATTGGCCTGGGCGTCGTGCATCTCCCGCTTGGGCCGGATCTCGCGGACATCGCTGGCATGGTACATCAGCGGCCGGCCCAAGTGCCCCATCGCCAGCCAGTCGCGCAGGACAGGGAGCACAGGCGAGTGGCGACGCATAAGGCCCAAGCCCAGCTTTACGCCGTTGCGCCGGGCAGCCCTGATCATCGCCTCGGCCTTCTCCAAAGTCAGAGCAATCGGCTTCTCACAGAGAACGTGGCGGCCCTGCTCCGCGGCAAAGATCGAGATCTCGGGGTGAGAGCAGGTGGGCACGCAGACCGAGACGACGTCCACCTCAGCCAGGGTCACGGCCCGGCGGTAGTCGGCATACCAGGCGTCGAGGCCGTGGGCGCGGGCCAATGCCTCCGCCCGGTCTTGGAGAATATCCACCACTGCCACGAGCATGGCCTCTGGAAGTGTACACCAACGCTCGGCGTGTTTGGTGCCCATGTCGCCGCAGCCAACGACACAGACGCCGAGTTTGCCATCTTTCATATTCTGTCTCCTGTTGCCTGATGATCCCCCATCAGGCGGGAAGAGCAATGGGCAACAGATCGCCCGCGAGTGGCATCAGACGCCCAGTTGCCCTTTGAGGTATTCCCGGCTCAGGCGCGCGCTTTCCAAAGGGGCACGCTGAGTCTCGTCTTGTTCGACCACCGACCACGCCAAATCCCGCCCGGTGACGAGCTGAAAGAGCCCGGCAAAATCCACCGTGCCGTGGCCAACCTCCATCCAGACGTCATCCTTCGTGTCTTTGAGGTGGAAATAGGCCACACGATCCAGAAACTTGCTCGCCACCGCCACCGGGGAGCCACCCGCCCGCTCCACCCAACCCACATCGAGGCATAACCAGACCAGGTCGGGGTCAGTGTGCTCACACAGGTAACTCAGCTCGGCACAGTCGTTTTCTATCTCCCAGAAGTGGTTGTGGTAGCACAGTCGAACACCATAGTCGCTACAAAGTTGGCCAATACGGTTCAGGCTCTCAGCTTGGCGCCGATGATCGACTTTGGTTTTGTCCGGCTTGAGACGGCCGCTGAAGGGAAGAAACGGCACACCAACCTCGGCAGCAAAAACAACGGTCCGTTCCAGGTTGTCCAGCGCCTCGCGCACGGACTGCGGGTCATAGATCTCGCCGCCTACGTGTATACCAACCACCTGCAACCCGTGGTCGGCTACCAGGCGGCCGAACGGTTGGGGCCGGGAGATGTCCAGGTGCTGGGCGCCGATCTCAAGGCCATCATAACCAGTGGCGGCGATCTCGGCCAGGATTTGCCCCAGGTTCTGCTGGTTCATGTCCGGTCCCCAGGGGCGGGTCTGAATGCCAATCTTCATGGTCTTTCTCCTTCGAATAGGACAATTTGGGGATAAGCGGCCAGCTCAGGCGGCGATTGAGAGGACCGGAGGCTGAGCTGTGTCCCAGGTGGCCACGATCGCATAGTCGGGGTGGCCCTGGGTCAGTGTTACCGGGTAATCCACGTCCTCGTTGCCCAGCAGGGCCAGGCGCAGCACGGTGCGCTGCCAGGCGCCGCCCTGGCAGTAGAGGCGCAGGCGGCGGGCGGCCAGTATGTCGGCCATGCCCAGCGTCACGGCCATGGGCGGCAAGGATGCTGGGTTGCCGCCGGTGGCACGGATGCTGTTCATCACAATGGTCTCCGGGGCCAGGGCCACGATGCGCGTCCGCGAGGCGCGGAACTCGTCTGGCGTAAGCTTGAACCAGCGCGAAATCGGCGGCTCGTTGAAGGCCAGGTGGCCATGGTAGCCGATACCACCGTAGCAGGTATCCACACCGCCCACCTGGGCGATGCGCTGGCTGATGCGGTCCAGGTGGCGCGGATCAGGAAAGAGGATCTGGTCCTCGGGGATTCGCAGCGCAGGGTCGAGGCGCTCATACAAGGTCCGCCGCATGTAGCTCGCAAAGCTGAGGGGATGGTCGGGGGGCAGCGGGTAGCCCTGCCAGTCCAGATAATCGTCCATATGAAAGGCGTGTACGGTCTGCCAAGAGATCCGCTCCCGGTTGCAGATCTCGACCAGGCGCGGATAATGATCCACCGGGCCGACGGGTAGGATGAGGCGCGTCGGCTGGCCAACGGCGTTGCGGCTGGCAATCTCGCTGGCGATGCTCCGCGCAAAATGGTTGTAGAGCGCGTCCAGGTCGGGCAGGATCTCCAGGCGGACCCTGCTGCGGCGCGCCAGCTCCTCGGCGGGGATGGACAGGATTTCGTCAAGGTGATCGTCGGGCATCAAGTCGCTACCTGTGGAATCGTCGACGAAGCCCTGGGCATGATACTCACCCGTGCATCCCTTGGCAAACTGGGCAGGACCAGTTCCAGAGCCGCCGCAATGCTAGCAGCGGGCGTGAGCAGCAGCCGCCGCACCAACGCGGGCGCCATCTCAGACACCAGAAAGGTCTGCACTCGGGCGGCATCACGGGCGATCTGGAAGGCTTTGTGCGGTCCGACGCGAAAGCCTTCGCGCCGGAATTTGGCGAACACCTCATTGTAGGAACTCACGTCCTCCATCCAAGACTCGTACTCCCGGCTGCCAGCCCCTTCAGGGCAGGCAGCGACGACGAGCAGCGTTCCGCCGTCGTGGGTAATCAGCGCGGCGTGAGCCAGCGCTTTCTGGGCCTGGTAGAGGTTCAAGTCCTTGGGATGGCCACCTGCCGATGCAATCACCAGGTCGGACGGCGCGGCCACGGACACCTGGCTCACCTGGCGGCTGAGGGGGATGGCTGTCTCCATGACTGCCCGTGGCTTGCCAGCGATGGCGTGTACGATCTGCTTCCGGCCATTGAGCACTGCATTGAGGGCGAAATGCACGCCGACGATCGCCCCAATTTCCTCCACGTCTTGACGAGCCGGATTGTCGGTGTAACGGCCCAACTGGGCGCGTGGATCGATCATGTGGGCGTGGTTACGTTCCACCGTTTCGCGCCCTGCCAGCCCGATGGCCGCACTCTTGACCCCACCAGAAAAGCCCTGAAACTGGTGGGGTTCGACGTTGCCTACGACCAGGCGCAGGTCGGCCTCCAGGAAGCGGCGGTTGATCCATACCGGCGTGCCCCGCGAGGTTGTGCCCAGGTTGGCGAGATTGGCTTCGTCGTCGGCGTTGTGGCAGAGGATGGGGTAGCGAGCCAGTACCTCCTCGGGAACGATGCGAGCGAACTCGGCAGGTGGCATAGGCGGATGGGCGCCGGTGGCGATGAGTAGTGTGATCGCTTCCGGGGGCAGCCCGAGTGCCTCCAAATGGCGGAGCAGGGGAGGTAGTAGGTGCTCGTGAGGCACGGGCCGGGTCTTGTCATTGATTGCCACCGCCGCCGAGCGGACGCCGCGAAACTCGGACAAGCGCGCGCCACCCAGCGGTGCGTCGAGGGCAGCCTGCACTGCACCCAGCGGGTCCGCCGCTGCCTCCACCTTCGGCGGCTCGACGAGCTCGACCTGCCACTCGTCTGGCAGGTGGAAGGTCAGTTCTCCATGGCCGTATGGTAGGTTGAATTCTCTCACAAGCATCGTCTTCGAGGGATGTTGGGAATGCGTCCGGAGAGTAACCACCTCATCCCAACTTCCAATCTACGAATCCGCGATTCCCCAGTCACGCAAACTGCGGCAGGTGCTCGGCAAAGGTCGCCAAAAAGTCATCCAGAATTGCCCGCGCTGTATCCACATCGTTGATCATGGGATCGAGGAGCAGGGCCTGGAGCGCCAACTGGTGGTCACCGTTGACACAGGCGTCAACGGTAATGGAACTGAGGGCCAGCTCTCGCCGGCACAGCTCGGCGATGCCTTCTGGCAGGGGCGGCATGTTCAGGCCGCGGATGCCCATCCCCGAGATCAGACCCGGTACCTCGACGATGGCGTCGTCGGGCAGGTTTGGGATCAGGCCGTGGTTGGGCAGGTTGAGCTGCTGGTGGTAGGCGTTGTCGTTGAAGATGATGGCCTCGACTATCTGATCCACGCCCTCGCTGATGGCCAACTTGAGCTCGTCCACTGGGCGCTCACCGTTGATGAAGGCGTGGGTTTGCGCCCATCGGTCTGCGCGGCGCTGCCGGTTGCCGTCCCAGTTCTGGGGTGTCAGGTGGTACTTTTCCCATGGCTTTTTGACCGGGTCGTGGGTCCATTGCAGGTATTCGCACATGTGGGCGTCGCCGGCAGTGGGCATCAGGCCGAAAATCTCGAACACCTCGCGGCTTAGCGGCTCAAAGTCGCGCCGAAAGTGCTTCAGCCACCGTTCGCGCAGCAGGGGATAGAGGTCGTCGCCGGTTTCTTTATCGCGGATGTCGCATACCCAGGAAAAGTGATTGAGCCCAGCAGCCTTGATGTCCATGCGAGGGACTGCCTGCACAATGCCGTTGAACAAGCTGGCCGCATTGTCATAGTTGGTGTGGACGTGAAAATCATCGGGATAGACCAGGCCCCAGCGGTCGGCCAGGACAGCTCCGGCCATGGCATAGGCCCAATAGAGCTGGTGGCACAGACCAACGACTTTGATCGTCGTGTAGCGCTCGACGACCCACGTCAGGCGAATCATGGGGTTGGTAAAGTTGAGAAACCAGGCATCGGGACAGAGGCGCTCCATGTCCCGCGCGATGGCCAGGATCAGCGGCGTGTTGCGCGCGGTGTGGGCAAAGGCGCCCGGCCCGCTGTTCTCGGCGTAGGGTTGGCGCACACCGTAACGCAGTGGGATCTGCCAGTCCAGCTCCCAGACGTCCTCTCGGGGGCCGACCTGCACCGAAACGACGACAAAATCAGCGCCGGGAAGGGCCTCCTGGCGCTCGGTGGTGCTCCAGATCTTCATCTGGGCATCCCAAGACTCGTTCATGAGTTGGGCCAGCCTGGTCATAGTCTCCAGGCCGGCGGCATTGATGTCCACCAGGACAATCTCGGAACCGCGCAGCCGCTCGCTGCGGATGATCGTGGCCAGATTGCTCAGGCCAAAGACAGCACTGCCTGCGCCGATGCAAACGATCTTGGGCATCTCTGCCATGTTTGTCTCCATGTCGCTTCAGCAAGTTGGGAGGTGGTAGATCGGCATGGCACCTCGGGGAGCCCATGTTCCAATCTACCACCCTCCCTGACTATCGCACATACTGCGTCAAAGCATCCATCTCCACGTCGCGGCGGCTCATCGTCAGCGCAATCGCTTCGGAGGGTGTGATGTCCTCGTGGATGATGGTATAGATGGCCTGGGCGACCGCAGCCGGGTCCTCGGGACCAGGGAAGGACACGTTGCGGCCCACCAACGCACCCCGTACGTTGGATCGGGCAGCCATGCCAGTGGCAAAGTCGTGGTAGGTGGAACGCGGATCCTCCTTCGACGGGCCACCCAGCATCAAGATGGGGCATGTTGTGGCCATGGCCACGCGCCGGAAATCGTCGCAGTAGGGTAGCTTCATCCAGGTGCGGCGCGACGAGTCGCCCATGCCGCCGATGACACCCACGAGTTTGACCAGCTCGTCGGCTGTGTTCTTGCCTACGAATTTGCCGTCAACAAAGTCCATGCGCAGCGGCTCGACAAAGGGCACCAGTTCGTAGCGGTTGAGGTCGGTTATCGCTTTGGCGCAATAGTCGATCTGCCACAGGGTGCGCTCGTCGTCGGGTACAAAGCGAAACATCATCTTGCCACCGTCCAGGTGAAATTTGTGTAACGACTCGGCGGTGTAGGAACCAAAGCGGTCGTCCAGTTCGCCAGCGACGCCGGCCACGCCGCCACGCTGCATGCAGCCGACCAGGACCTTGCCGTCGAGAAAGCTCGGGCCGCCGCCCTGCTGGACCAGGTAGTCGACGATGAGCAGTTCTTCGATCATGTCGGGCGTGCTCATAAAGCCGTCAAAGTCGCTGGCGGTGAGCACGCGCAGGATGCGGCCCAGGTATTCGTGGCGGTTCCCCATTCTGAAGGGATCGCTGCCCAGGGTGGTGTTGCCCCGGCCCGGATGATCGGCAGCCAAGATGGTCAGCTTGCCGTCGTGTGTAAGCCGCGGCCGGCGCTTGCGGGCCACCGCCTGCTGCTCGATGATCTCCGGCGCGTCTACGCGTACATCGGTGACCTTGTCGAAAATGCGGAAGGGAAAGAACGCCTCCAAGTCGAATTGGTAACCTTCTACAGAATACTCAGTTGCCATCAAGATGCCTCCAGATTATGCGTTCGCGTATTGTATATTGACTCAGACTTTTGGGGTCAGGATCCCAGCGCGGAAGTATCCTTCTCCCTGAGAACCTGCTGAACGACTCCGCTCGGCACGCGACTACCTTGTAACCGCGCCAGCGGTGGCAGCGGTCCATCTATCAGCGGAAGGCCATATCGCCAGAACGCCTCAGTGACTGTGTTGCCCATTTCGTTGATGTACTCCCGCGGTAGCAGGTGCTCGGCGTTGGCGACCTCGGCCAGGGGTGCCAACCCGGTCGTCCAGTGGTAGGGCTCGCCGCAGAGGCGTTCTAGGGTGACCATGTGGCCACTCTCACCGGCAGCCAGGTGGGCTACCGCCTGTCGGCCCACGGCCAGCGCCTCCTTGCGGTCGGTCTCAACCATGCACGCGCTCAGGGCGCGGCCAATCAAGCCCGGCCGCAGAAAGCGGGCCTGCAAGCCCAGTTGCTTGCGGACCAGGTCGGTCAGGTAGGCGGCCACGCCTGTGCTCAGGGCGTGCACCGGATGGCCAAAGGCGTCGCTGCTGATACCGCGCTGGGCATGTTGACCGACGAACTGCCCTTCGGTGTCGCGGATGCCCTCGCTTACGACGACAAACACACGCCCCAGCCGCCCGTGGACTCGAGCTACGTCGCCCAGGAACCGCGCCTCGTCGAAAGCGACCTCGGGCACATAGACCAGGTGTGGTGCTTCGTACTCGGATGTTTGGCCCAAGACAGAGGCCGCCGCTAGCCAGCCAGCGTTGCGGCCCATGGCTTCGAGGATGGTCACGTCGTCAAAGGTGGCCATCGATTCAAGGTCACGGCCAGTGTCGCGGGTAGCAAGCGCTAGAAAGCGTGCCGCGCTACCATAGCCAGGGCAATGGTCGGTGTAGGCCAGGTCGTTGTCTATCGTCTTGGGCACGCCCATGACCTGTATCTCATAGCCTTCCTCGGTGGCCAGCGACCAGATGCGGTGGCAGGTGTCCATCGAGTCATTACCGCCAATGTAGACGAAATGCCGAACGTTATGGGTGCGAAAGGCTTCCAGGATGCGCTCATAGTCGGCGGCAGACAGCTTGTGGCGGCAGGAGCCCAGCGCCGAGGCTGGCGTGCGGCTCAACAGGTCCAGGTTCTCCGGCGTCTCGCTGCCCAGATCGAGCAGTTCTTCCTTGAGCGCGCCCTCAATGCCGTGCACCAGGCCATAGATGCCGGTGAAACAATCGTGTTGCTGTGCCTCGCCGATGACGCCCGCCAGGCTGGCATTGATCACCGGCGTGGGTCCGCCCGATTGACCGACGACAAGGGTGCCGCGCAGCGATTTGCCCATAGGTGCTCCCTTTGCGTGATCTGTTGTCGAGGATTCGTGCGCCCCGAGATCTGAGCCCGAATCCCGGGTTCCCGAATTCCGTGCCTACAAGCCCTGCGAAATCGCCCGCTTGAGTGTATCGCCCCGCAGTCCCTGGCGCAGCGCCTCCAGGGCCAAGATGTCGGCCGTGGGCACGTTGCCCAGGTTGACGTTGGGGCCGAAGCGCAAGATCAGGTACTGCTGCTGGTTCTTGAGCGGCGCTTCCCACATGATGTTGTCCAGGTCGGCCACACCAGCGACGATGGCATCCAGTTCGTCCACCTCGACTGCGCCCGACTTGTCAAAGATGCCGATTCCGGTGCCTCCCTCGCGGGCCTCGACAATGACCACGCTGACCCCCAGCCCCAGGTCGTGGGCCACCAAGCGGTGCATCTCGGCGGCGGCCACCTCCTCGTCGGGGCTTTTCTTGCCCACCTCGCTGATGACCTTGAAGCCCGCGTCCAGGGCGCGCTTGATGCAGTCGGCGCGCTGGACGTCGTTCATCTCCAGCGTGCCATCAGAGACCTCAATGGCGGTAAAGCCCAGCTCTTTGGCGCGCTTCAGGTACTCGGGGTAGCGGCCTTGCCAGACGGCCACCTCCAGGAAGGTGCCACCGGGGTAGATGTCCACGCCGGCACCGGTCACAATCTCGACCTTCTTGCGCAAGACTTTTTCGTCGTAGAAGGCCGACGTGCCAAAGGTGAGCTTTAGCGAGTCGATATAGTCGGCGGCGACCTCCATGAGGTCCTTGGTCGCGCGGCGGCCTAGGCCCTTGTCTAGCACCATGGTAAAGCCGTTGGTGCGCGGTTTCATGCTGCGTCCGGGGTTAGGGGCGTCAAAGATGCCTTCCCATGCTTTCTTACCCATTTCAGTCAATTCCCTCCATACAGGATTTTGGTCCGGCCAAGATGTTCTTGGCCTGTTTGATTTCCCAGTGAGGGGCGGTCACCAGGCGGCGGACCGTCTCCCAACGGACTTGAGCCAGCACCGCGCTGTCGAGCCCGGTCACCGGCAGTTCTTCACAAATCAACGTGGTGCTGCCGATTTTTTCCGAGAGGCTGTCAAAGAGCAAGCGAGTCAGCGTCCGCGGGCTTTTCACCTCGCGGATTTGGGCGTGGGCCACACCGGCCTCGATGCGCGGGAACAGAAACGAGATCCTGGGATTGACCAACTCGGCTCGATCGGTGGTGACGCTGTCCATCGGCACGCTGATCTTTGTCTCCCACGGGTCGTCAGTCTCGGGCAGGACTAGTCCCAGGCGCCCGGCAACCTGGGGAAAATCGTAGACGAAACTGCCCATGCGGATGTTGTCCATGAGCGCACCGCGGTAGAACACAACGCCCTCCGGCTGGACGCGGAAAAAGGTCATCTCGGTGCTGAAAATCTGGTAGCCACGCACCAACGACTCCAGCAAATAGACCGTCTTGCCCGCGCCCGCCTTGCCGACGATGACCAGTAGCTCGTCTTCGTCGGGCTTGTAGATCGACGAGGCGTGCAGGCTGTAGATGCCATGCCGCTCTTGGACCGTCAAAGCCCAGCGGAACCAGAGCCCGATGTTGCCCAGAAGAAACCAGCGTTTGTCGCGGCCCTCGCGCTCCAGACGGGCCAGGTCACCCTGAACCAAAAGCTCGTGCTCGCCAGCCTGGATGTTCAAGGGCAGCGCCGGGTCGTCCAGAAAGTAGGCATAGGCGTCGAGGTCAGGGCCGTAGGGTAGGGGCTCGATCTCGCACCAGTTGGTGATCTGCGACTGGATCTCACCCGGCTCCCAGAACTCGGGGTTGTGGATCAATGTTGCGTTATTCGACCCCAGGCCGTAGCGGATACCCAGGATGCGGACGGCGCGAGTGTGCAGCCAGGTCGTTGGTTTGTCCATCGTCTCTTCCTCCGCTTGAGAAGGTGGTAGCTTGGCAGGTTGGTTCATGGGGCAATTGCTTCCCCAATCTACCGATTCTGCCAACTACTGAACCCGAGCTGCCGCCTCTTGCAGTGTCTTGACCACAGCCAGTGGCTCGCCGGCCAGGAAACGGACCAGTCCGCCGCCCGCCGTGCAGATGTAGGAAAAGCCATCGAGTAGGCCAAACCGGCGCGCTGCGGCGATGCTGTCGCCCCCACCGATGACCGTGAACGACGGCGACTGGGTCATCGCCGTCCAGAGCGCTCGGGTTCCGAATTCCGACTCTGGCTCTTCGTAGATGCCTGCCGGCCCGTTGACGAAAATCGTTCCGGCAGCGGCGATGCGTTCGCTGTAATGATCCACTGTTTGCAGTCCGATGTCCACGAGGAGGC
>Ga0180437_10006722_pt1 | contig 15204 bp, 8 predicted proteins | sample SS_ome_4_FD_132410 | JGI IMG/M metagenome (GOLD analysis project Ga0180437, IMG submission 132410) | Hypersaline lake sediment archaeal communities from the Salton Sea, California, USA - SS_3_D_1 metaG | ecosystem: Environmental > Aquatic > Non-marine Saline and Alkaline > Hypersaline > Sediment...
GTTTTTCCAATAATTTTAGACTGGATATTTTTATCTAATACTGAATATTTGTTATATACTGAAAATTATCTAAAAAATTGCTTCATATATCAAAAAAAAATCTCTTAACTGATAATTTGGGATATTAATAGAAATAAAGGGAGCAAGCGCCAAAAGTCTCATTCTTGTTTTTAACTCTACACTCATAATTCAACACTCAAAACTTAAACCTTCGCGCTTTTTTATTCATCCTGGAAATTTGAAAAACTCCAGATTTCAAGAACGTCCCCCTAATCATCCCTAGTTCGATAGATTCTGATAATATGAGATAATAGTTTTAATCCTTAAATTTCTTCAGAAATATCCAGAATTGTGAAACTAGAAAACAATTCGCGTGTTTCTCTACGGATCCTCTCCTCATTATCGGCCTTCCCGTAACTTAATAACTTATAGCAGAATCCTTTATCAGCATATATCCAGAAAACACAATAAAATTTATGATTGCTTGAAGTAGCATAATAATTTAATCGGATACCTTCCCTTCCACTTACTTCAAAGGGATATTGAGCTAGAAATTTGACGCTTTGAGATGATTGTTGAATATTTCTTTTGATATTTTCAATATGTTCATTTACATCTACCTTCAGGTTTATATCATATTTTTCAGCTTCAATTATAAAGAAACTCAAAGGAATCTCTTTTACCATAGCCAAACAAGCTAGGGATCCAAACCTTTTCGGATCCATTTCTTTCCATGGTTTACCAGGAACTTTGAATTTGCACTGGAGTCCTTTAAACTCCCTGATTCCTGGATTACTTTCTTCAATCTTATTTTCCTTATAGATAGAAATGGTATCAAAATGCATTTTTAGCCTATAGCCTAAAAAAAACAGTAATACTGAAAAAACAACTAGTGCTATAATTGCGTGATTTTTTCCTTTTTTAAATTCTGGATATTTCTTGATGCTTATCAATCCCTTCAAAGCAAATGAAAATCCAACAATTAGAATAATCCAACTAAGTATTGATATAGTAATAAAATATGAATTTTGTTTAATTCCAAATATAAATCCTGACTGATTCCCAATAATTTTAAATAGGAATCCAATGAAAACAAATATTAATCCTCTGACACAATTTCCGCATGTTGTCTCTTGTTTCAGAATTGCTTTGCTCTTTATTATTCCTATTATCAATATTGGAATTAATATAACCGCTGGTAACAGTGAAGTGATAATACTAGTGTGTGCTATTGGATTCATTGTTCTACCTCATTGCATTATTATACAGAAACATCATATTAATTGTAAGCGCTATAAAAAACTTACTTTCAAATGATACTGAATTGAAATTATTTTTCAACTCAAATTTCGGTAACACTCATATAACCAATTGAAGATACAGTTTATTATACACTTAGATATAAATTAAGTGAAAAGGGAATGAGCATCAAAATTTTCATTTTTGTTTTTTACTCAAAATTATGGTTCACGACTCTGACCATTTTTTCATCCTGGGTTTTTGATAAAATCAAGATTTCAAGCACCGTCCCCCTCTCTTTTTCTTCATCTATGCTTTCAGCCTTCCCAGTGAAAGCACATTTACCAGAACCGACAGAAACATAAGGAAAGGTTGGTCCCCAAGCAGTGGCTTCTTTTTGCTCTGGATACCATACACAGCTGTAATCCTCTCCATTATCAGTCGTATAATTCCCAATTTGTACTTGATTCATTAATACCCTCCAAAAATATTACTCCTCATTTAATCATTCTAAATTTAGTCAATTTAGCGCTTGTCCCTTCTTTTCATCCGATCATAACCTCAGCCTTTTTCTTCAGACCTTATCTGATTATAGACTTGCTCAAGAAGACTTTTACTAACGATTTCCTGAAACTCTTTTTCATTCATAAATTTAGTGGTGATTTCTTCATTTTGTTCCATTCTATCAATAAAAAGATTCTGCAATGCTTTTTTAAAAACATAGCCAAAATTTTCCATGGTATTTGCCTTGGCCACCTGCCTTAACTCTTCATCAGCCACTGCATCTTCCTTAATAGAATCAAAAAACAATTGATCACTGGGCTTAAAATCGGTTCCTAACCGTTCATTGAGAATATCGATCAGTTGTGAGAGCTCTATTTTTTCATCCCTAACAATTCCAGTTCCTACTGAAGTCGGGCCATCAATATCACCTTCCCCATGCAGCTCTAATCTAACATCATCACTTATTTTCTCTAGTCTATAATACTTCAGCGCCACTTCCTCATCAAAATGATAAGTCGGACCTGGTGAACGCCTTGGCAGTTTTAATAAAAGAAATCGAACGAATGTATATAACTTCTCTAAATCTGGATCTGTAAAAGGAATAATTTGAGACATGAATGAGTAAAGATTTCTATAGGCGACTAAAACCTTGCGAAATTCCTCCTGTTTGTCTTCCTCCAGTTCCTTAAACCGTCCAACTGCCGGGTCTATACAGGCATTCATTCTGGCATGATCTGTGTACATTTGTTTATGTCGGGGTTTATAGAATATCTTAGAAAATTCTTCTACTTCTGCTTTATAATAGACCTGCTCATTATCAAGTCTGGATTGTAATTCGTACAAATGACGATGTTCTACCCGCTCACCTACCAATGTTTTCTCATAATATGGCAAAAACGCCTCTAAAATTTCGCCCGTCTCATTGACAAAATCCAACACAAAGGTATCATTTTTCCCTGGATGAGTCCGATTTAGACGCGATAGTGTTTGCACAGCTTGTATTCCCGCCAGTCGTTTGTCAACAAACATGGTATGTAAAAGTGGCTGGTCAAAACCGGTTTGATATTTTTCCGCAACAATCAACACATGGTATTCATCAGTAGAAAATCGTTCAGGTAATTCTTTTTCCCGGATGCCCAGATTCATGCCAACTTCTGTATATTCTTTATCTTTTATATCCGGGTCAATAACAGTTCCTGAAAAAGCCACCAGGGTTTTTATTCCGGAATACCCTTTGTCAGATATATACTTATCAAAGGCCTGTTTGTACCGAATCGCGTGGAGCCGTGATGAAGTGACTACCATGGCTTTTGCCCGACCACCGATTTTATGACAGGTGGAATGTCTAAAATGCTCGATCATCACCTCAGTCTTTTGAGCAATATTATGGGGATGAAGAGTCATAAATCGTGCTAGAGCTTTCAATGCTTTTCTTTTATTTACTTTTGGATCTTCTTTGATCGACTTAACCAATCGATAATAGGTTTTATAAGTGGTGTAGTGTTCTAAAACATCTAAAATAAAATTCTCTTCTATGGCCTGACGCATACTGTATAAGTGAAAGGGAACTGGCTTGCCATCCTCACCAGCCCTTCCAAATACTTCCAGCGTTTTGTACTTTGGAGTCGCTGTAAAGGCAAAAAAACTGATATTGGGCTGATAACCACGTTTGGCCATAGTTCTAAGTATTTCTTCTTCATAATCCGGTAAAATTTCTTCTTCTGTGATTCTTTCCGTTTCTTCCCTGATTGAAGCTCCGGCTAAAACACCCTTCATTTCTATTGCACTTTCTCCACTCTGTGAGCTATGAGCCTCATCAATAATGACGGCATATTTTCTGGCCGGTAACTCCCCAATTTTTTCGGTTACAAAAGGAAATTTTTGTAAGGTCGTAATGACAATAGGAGCACCGGTTAAAAGGGCTTGGGCCAGCTGAGTTGAGTCTCTATCTATTTTTTGAACAACCCCCTGTTTGTGTTCAAACTGATAGATAGTATTCTGTAATTGTTGGTCCAAAACCAGCCGGTCAGTAACTACAACGATTGAATCAAATATCATTTCATCTTTTTCATTATAAAGACTGGCCAATCGGTGAGCGAGCCAGGCAATGGAATTACTCTTACCACTACCTGCTGAATGTTGTACAAGATAGTTATTTCCTACTCCTTTTTCCCTGGTATCTGACACCATTTTGCGGACTGAATCCAACTGATGGTAACGTGGAAATATCATTTTTTCTCTTTTAATTTTTTTATTCCCCAGTTTCTTTTCTTCAACCTGAAGGTGGATAAACTGACCCAAAATATCTAAGAGGCTGTCCTTTTGCCAGACTTCTTCCCAGAGATAGGCGGTTTTATGACCATTTGGATTGATTGGATTTCCTGCTCCTGTGTTATGTCCTTTATTAAAAGGTAGAAAAATGGTAGACTTTCCAGAGAGCCTGGTGGTCATATATACTTCATCCGGGTCGACTGCAAAGTGAACCAGGGATCGTTTTTTAAATTGGAAAATGATTTCCTTTGGATCCCGATCATTTTTGTATTGATTTATGGCGTTTCTATATGTTTGACCAGACATGGGATTTTTTAATTCTGCAGTAATGAGGGGAATACCATTCAAGCTGATCACAAGATCAATTGAATTCTGATGTTTATTCGAATATTCAAGTTGACGGGTGATTGTCAAACGGTTGGCTTCATAAAGTTTTTTAATTTCAGGATTCATCCCACTAGCAGGAGCAAAATAGGCTATTTTAAATACCTTTCCAAAGCATTTAAAGCCATGTCTTAAAACCTTTAAACAACCCTCATGTTCGGAATCAAAGGCTTTGCATAGTTCGTCAAGCAGGGTTTCTTCTGCTTTTGATTTAAGGATTTTTTCCAGGTATTGCCATTGTTTGGGTTGGCTTTCATGTATAAAAGTTAAAAGAATGTATGGGTCAAATCCTCTATTTCGATCAAAAATAGTGGGATTGGCTTTTCCATAGCTGTTATTTAAGAGATGGTCTTCAATGGTTGCCTCAAAAGATTTTTCTTTATGTTGGCCTGTCATTTTATCTCCCCTTCATTAAGGTTAAAACCATCTTTTTTCAGAATTTTTAATCTTGAATATACGGAAATCATTCATCATGTATTACTCCACTCTTTTATGCGGTAACAAATTTTCTTCATTTCGCTTTCTAAATCAAATAAACCAGATAATGTTTTAAGATCTAAATATGGTACAACCATCAATGCAAGTTCGACTTTGTCAAAAGTCTTTTTACCAAGGTGTTTCTGAAGGTATCCTTTATTTTTATTCTCATTATTTGGATTATGGCAAAAATATTCGTACTTTCCGATTTTTGGGAGATTTTCTTTATTCCATATTTTTTCCAGAACAGCAGATGGGATGTAATTCTCAACCTCTTTTGCTACTGTTACCCAACTATAACCATTTGGCAAATCTTCAATTTGTTTTCGTATTCTTATAATCCTTTCCTTAATTCTAGAATCCTTACCTTCTGCTGAAGTGCGATCTCCGTCTGCTATAAGAATTGCATTAGAGTTCACAGAAAGGAGATTAGACTTTTCTTTTTCTACTTCTTCAGGTGGTTTGAATTGATATCGGCTAAGCAAGGTCCCTCCATAATAGGCACACTGATAATCTCTACCTTCTCTCAACTTTCCGTCACTAAAAATATCAGCCCATTTATTAAAATAGATTCGGTCAGAAGGGCCCTCTACCCAAACAAGACCATTTGCCTGAAGGAGATCCGAAGGTTTTGCTCCAAGATCCTGAATAACATTTAAATGCTCAAAATGAGTTGAAATAGTTCGAGATGTAGCGTATTCTCCATTGTGTTCAACTTGAATGATTTGCGCATCTTGGTGGCCGTAAAAAACATCCAAAATTACACTTGAGTGAGTAGTAATAAAAATGAGGCAACCATTTTTAAGGGTAAACTCCTCAAGATATGATAAAAGCCTTCTAAACAAAGATGGATGGAGATTATTCTCCAATTCTTCAAATGCAAAAATATAAGAGGATAAGTCCCCAATTTTAGGAATTACGAGTAGGTTTAAGAGCAATAATATAATGGTTTTTAAGCCACTCCCAGAATGACTTAAAGGGATCAAACCTTTATGCTCCTCTTCCAAATAGACTTCCCATTTTCCTTTCTTCTGACTATCCCTTGCATCATCGTGTTCTTGTACATTAATCTCTGTAAAATTAGCATCCTTACCAAATATACGATTTAAAGCACCCCGTAAATCTTTAGTAACAATTTCACGTGGAAATCTATCACTCGAGCTTGTAATGAACTTCCTTATAATATTAGTCGCACCTTCCCCATTTTCTAAAAGAATCGTTTCAGTTTTAGGGGATTCAGGAATAATATCTCGGTCTGCAAGTAAACGGCAAAAAATACGCCCACTGAGAGATGTATTCTTATTCCCTAAAAGGTTTTTAATCCACCTTAATCTAACCTCTGTAAATTGGCGACCATGTTTGCATTCATAATCAAAATCCTTTGGAAAGGAGAGATTTGTGACTTCTCCTCTAATATTAATTTCCCAAGTTACAGGTGTGTTAAGAAAATGTAAACCGTTTTCATTCCAGTAATCCCCATGAAGGTGACCACCAGTTTTACCTTCTTGGAATGTTTGCCGAAGTTCATTTTCATTTAGTTTATTTTTAAAAAGTAGTTCAAAAGAAGGTCTCCCACTTGGGGGATTATAAGTTATCATTTCTTTAACTAAATCAATAAGGCAGGATTTACCGCTATTATTTTTTCCGATTATTATATTAATTGGCTTAATTGCGTCAAACCCGCCCCATTCCTTAGAAAAACACCGATATCCTCTGAATTTTATACTTTCATCACTCATTTTTTTTAACTCTCTCCCTCACATCAATCTTCCCTGTAACCGCCGCTGAAATAAGAGCAGTTCGGTATTCTTTGAGTAGTTCAATACTTTTTTGGATCTTCTCAATGAGTTTATCAATTTTGGACGCTTCTCGTCTTAGAAATTCAATAATTATTTGCTGTTCATCCTCTGGTGGCAATAGATGCATTGAGTTTTCAAGCCAATGCTTACCTAGCCCATATCTTGTAATACCAGTAGCTTCTACCCTAAATTGATAATTAATACATTCAGAACAAAATAGCCGAAAAAGGTATTCTGGTTTTATTAAATTATCTTTTGATCGAATCTGTGCAAGGTGATAACCACAGACCACACCTTTAAGATCAGTTTTTACAAAAGCAGGAACTGCGATATCTTCCCATGATTCAGAGTCTTTAGTAACTAAAATATCTCCTTCGGTCAAACTAAACCTAGCTATTTCTTCAACTGAAGCAGTTGAATTCATTAAATCAAGGTCTGAAGTAATATACTCATTATTATACACGTCAACATAATTACAAAGCCAAACTGAAAGCTGATCCTCTTTGGTTTTTTTATCAACATTACTAAATTTCACAGTACTTATATACTTTAGTTTTTTTACGTCCCAATGCTCTGGAATCTCTCCCAACCACTCGATGCCAAAATCTTTCATTTTTACATTGGGATCCAGTCCCTTGGTCACCACATGACTGATCAAAGCTGATCTCTTCTCCTTCAATAATTCAATCTGTTTTTCCTTCTTAGCAATCAAAGCATCAAGCCTGGAGGTTTTTTGATCGAGAAAGTTATAAATGGCAATTTGTTCTTTTGAAGGTGGTTTACATAGGATTTCTTTCCTTAATATCTCGAATGGAATTCTTAATCTATGTCCAAGTATACCAGATCCTAATCTACCAAGATTTATTTGGAAAAGTTTGGAAGCAAAAATATATACATAGTATTCTGTGTACGCTGATTGATCCTTACCGTATAATACATAATATTCAATACTTGCAGCTCCAAATTCTTTAGCTATTCCCACAGAACCTATAATAATATTCATTCTATTTAAAACTATATCGCCTTTATGAATTATTTTATATTGTTCAATATTATCAGATTTTTTGTTTCCTGATGCTTCTCTTTCATCATAATTAATTACACCAACATCTTTAACAACCGATAAAATATTATCTGTTTTAGGGCCAATATTAAACTCGCCTCTTTGTTTTAAAATTCCTCGTAAAGGTAGAACTCCCCAATGCTCCGGGATATCCCCTAGCCATTCGATTCCCGATTCTTTATATTGTGGGTACCTTTTCCATTTCATTCAATAACCTCTGTCAATAGCTCGGAAATCTCTTTTTCAGTAGTTTTCAAATCAGCTTCAATCTCTTCCAATGGCCTTGGCGGTATGTACTTATAAAAATAACGGTTAAAATTAATCTCATAGCCTACCTTTGTCTTACTCTCATCCACCCAGGCATCGGGCACATGAGGTAAGACTTCCTTTTTCATATATTCATGTATATCTTCTTTGAGTGGGACATTTTCATAATCTCGTAACTCCGGGTCTGGTTCCGGGTTTCCCTTTTTATCTGTACAGACCGAAGCACTCTCATCCCGTTCTGATAGAGCCATCAAAATAGCTTTAAAGAGTGATGAAGAAACAACTATCCCGGCTTCTCTAAATATTTCTTTTAAATATCGTGTGAACTCCTCTCGGTCTTTTACCATTCCTATGGGGGACAATTTCTCTAGTACATCAATAATTTGAGATTGCTGCCGTTTTCCAGCCTCAATCTCTGCTTCAGCTGCTTGAATATCTTTCCGTTTCTTACTGGTCGCCAAATCAATAAACGCAGGGGTTTCCCTTAATTTTTCCAAACGGTTTTCATTCACGGAAAAATTGAGTTTTAAAGGTCGCTCCACAGTAATACGATGATATCCAAAATCTTGGTTATCAAAAATCTTTACATACTCGCCTTCTTTAAAATCTCCATACAATCGGGTTATTTCATCCCGCTGATCTTCACACACCTCGTGCCGTTTATTTCCCAGGCTTTTACGCATTTTCTTAAAAAAACCAGTGGCATTGATCAGCTGAATTTTCCCCTTCCTGTGTTTTTCCTTGCGGTTAGTGATAATCCAGAGATAAGTAAGAATCCCAGTATTGTAAAAAAGTTGATCTGGTAAAGCAACAATGGCATCAAGCCAGTCATTTTCAATGATCCACTGCCTGATATTACTTTCTCCAGATCCGGCAGAACCTGTGAAAAGAGGAGAACCATTAAAAACAATAGCCAAACGGGTACCTCCTTCATTGGGATCCTTCATCTTGCTGACCATGTGCTGTAGAAATAAAAGTGATCCATCATTGATTCTTGGCAGACCAGCACCAAAACGACCGCCATACCCTTGTTCCTCATGCTCTTTTTTTATAAAATCTGCTTCTGGTTTCCATTCTACACCAAAAGGCGGATTAGCCAGCATATAGTCAAAGGTTTTATCATTGAAATAATCCTTAGTAAAACTATTCCCAAAACGAATATTATCCAGGCTTTGCCCTTTGATCATCATATCAGATCCGCAAATTGCATAAGACTGGTCATTATAGTCTTGCCCGAAGACTTCTACTCTGGCATCCGGATTGAGTTCGCGGACATATTCTTCTGAAATAGACAACATACCTCCTGTACCACATGCCGGATCATACAGGGTCCTTACAATACCTTTTTTTGTAAGAATATCGCTGTCAGGAGAAAAAATGAGATTCACCATTAAGCGAATCACTTCTCTGGGTGTAAAATGGTCTCCTGCTTCCTCTTTACTGGCTTCATTGAATCTGCGGATGAGTTCTTCAAAGATATATCCCATTTCTATGTTGGGAACGACATTAGGGTGTAAATCGATCTCACAAAATTTTGAAACCAGTAGAAACAATCGGTTGTGTTCATCAAGTTTTTCTATATGTTTTTCGAATCCAAAATGATCAATAATATCCCGGGCCCGACTGGAAAAACTCTTTATATACTGGGTCAGATTTGCTGCAATGTTATTTGGATCTCCTTTCAATTTTTCAAAGGTAAAATGACTGATATTATGAAAATCATGCCCTGCAGCTTTATTTAAAAAGGGTTCCAGGTTCTTTAATTTTCCATCTTTAAGACTTTCGTATTTTTCAAGGACTTTATGCTTTGTTGGTTCAAGCACACAGTCCAATCGGCGTAATACGGTTACGGGCAGCATGACATCTTTGTATTGATTGGGTCGATATGGTCCACGTAACAAATCTGCAACTGACCAGATAAAACTTACCTTTTCACCGAATTTATTACTATTCATTTTTTTTCATCCTTCCCGAATTATACTCCTTTAATAAATTATTTTAAAGTAATCAAAGGCACACTCTGAACATAAAATAATTTAGCCTGACTCCTTTTTTCATTTCGCGCACATACTGCCAATGATTTTCTATTGATATAAAAAAGCCCACGAATGACACGAATTTCACGAAAAAAAAATGCCCACAGATGACACAGATTGACACAAATTATTAAAAAAATCTGAGTAATTAGTGTAATCTGTGGATAAAAATTTGCCTGATTCCTTTTTATATGCCCCCCACTATTAAAATAATCCATCGTCAAGCGCTTTCTGCAATGCTTTTTTAAATTCGTTATCTACCTTGATCCCTAAATCCTCCGCCTCATTCAAATGTTTTTCAGCTTTTTTATAATCTTTTAGTAAATAATAAGTGACCGCCAGGTTGTTGTGAAGTCTCCCATCTAGGGAATCTAACAAAATACCTTTTTTATAAACTTTTTCAGCTTCAATATATTTTCCTTGGCAAAAGTAACAATCACCCAGGGCCGAGTACGCAGCGGCAAATTTCGGGTTTATCTCAATGACTTTTTTATAATAAGGTGCTGCACCGGGTATATCTTTCTTTTTAAAATAAAGATTGCCCAGGTTATAGTATGCTTTATAATAAGAAGGTAGTAGAGAAATAGCCCGTTTATACTCTTTTTCCGCTTTGAAAAGATCATTTTTTCCGGACCAGATCATTCCTAAAATAGAGTGTGCTCCCGGGAGTTCAGGATCCAGGTTAATTGCTTTCTCAATCTCCACGTGGGCTTGTTCGATCTCTCCTTTCCTTAACAAGGCTTCTGCTAAATTGGAACGGGCCAAAGAATGAAAAGGATTCGCGTCTAACGCTTTTTTAAACTCCGAGATAGCACGAAGAAAATCCTTTCTTTCAAGAAAGATGTATCCCCTGTTGTTGTAAGCATCGGAAAAATTCGGGTTATATTCCAGTGCTTTGCTGTATGAAGCCAGGGCCAGGTCTTCATCCCCCCTCTTCATGTAAGCGACTCCGAGATTATAGTGTATCCTGCGGCAGTAGGGATTAATCTTTATTACTTTATGGTAGTATTGAATCGCTTTGTCATACTCACCGCTGCGCCTGGATGCAATGCCCATAAAATTATAGGATTCATAAAGGTCAGGCTTCATCTTCAAGGCTTTCTCGCACACATCCAGTGCCAGGCGGTATTTTCCCAGCTGAATATATACCATTGCCAGGTACGTGTATACATTTTCCAGCCCTTTACCCGTTTCCAGGATTTTTCCCTGTTTGTCCAATCGGTTCGACTCTTCATTGGAGCGGACGATTTCTTGATAAAGGGGCAACACCTTTTCACAAATCTTGGTAGATAAAGGAAAACCTGATACTTTAAATTTTCTCTCTCTATGAAGATTGATAATCGATCGGTTTATTTTGTCGATACGGTCTCCCAGGATAAAATGATGCATCAATGAGGTATTGTCACTTACATGGGCTGCACCGAAGAGATGAGCGATCTCGTGCGCTAATACTTTTTCCAGGAAAGCTGTATTGTTAATACAGCGAAGAAGAACATAACCTTCTTCAAAAATGGATACCCCATAGGGGCCTGAACGTTTTTTCGAGGAGACAAATCCGATAACGATATCCGCTTCTTCTTTGGTCACCTTATTATAGAAAAAATGGATCAGTGAATCCACAGGCTTTTTTTTATAGGGATTTTTCCAGATCTCCGAGGTTTTAATTGAGAAAGCCAGGGCGAATTGTTCTTCAAAATCTTTCGAGACTCTGGCAATTGCTTTCTTAAACAGAATAGGTTTATCGGTTTTGGTTAAGGAAGCATCAAAAACGAGTTTGACATCCAAGATTCGTTTTTTTGTGGGCTCCTGTTGGGGTGAGAGGCAAATAGTCAGGCAAATCAAAAAAATGGCGATATTTATTATACGATTCATGGAATTTTTTATGTCCCACAAAGGGGGGATAAATTCAAGAATCTGTTTTTAGCTGCTAAGAACACTGAGAGACGCGACCATAAAGAGTGAAAATTACAAGTTCTAAATCACAATGTTCCTGTTTGGTGATGAGCCGATGAATAGTTTTGAGTTTGGAGTTGTTAGTCGTCAATCGTGAATCGTGAGTCATGAGGCGTGAGTTGTGCAAAGAGGCCGCAACTCAAGCCGCCGAACCGCTTGCGAAGGTCATTTTTCGTTAAAATTATTTAATGGTGCTAATCTGACTGATGTGAGATTGTATCGTCTCCTCTACTCCTGAAAAATCCTTTATCCCAAACATTAATAATTCTGCTTTTTTACCCTTGGGCCCAGCAACGCCGGCTGTTTGACAGTGGATATTACTGATTTTATACATCCGCTGCAAAGGACCCTGGGTAATATCAATGTTGGTTATCTTATAATAGGGAATGGTGGTTGTTTTTTTCCAGAACACACCGCTTTTTCCTGAAATGGAATCACTGTTAATACGATATTCCAAAGACCTGTAAAAAGCGGGGATGTAAGGTAAAACAAATAGCCAAATGACTAAAATTAAGGTGATTAAAATACCAAATATTATCTTCTGATCTGGGTCACTGAGTAGTGTAATTAATACAAAATCCCCAATACATACCGGGATAAAAAAAAGTATCCATTCAACCAACCATAATTTTTTTAGATTTTTGTCCGGTTTTATTACCATGGCTTTCATGAATTCCTCCTTTTAAAATTATATTTAAAATAATTTAGCCAATAATTTAGCCTGACCCCTTTTTTCAAAAAACACAAAAAAAAGCCCACGAATGACACGAATTTCAAGAAAAAAAAGATGTCCACAGATTTCACAGATTAACACAGATTATTAAAAAAATCTGAGTAATCAGTGTAATCTGTGGATAAAAATGTGCCTGAACATTTTTTTCTTCAAACTATAAAAAAATGCATAGGCTCCCGCTCCTGGAGTTGAGCATATCAAACTCACCCCTTCTGCCAATGCCAACTTGATTTGTCCATTTCCAATTAACCAATGCAAATTTTGTAACTCCTGCTTCAACTGAAGCTTTCAACATCTGCTCTTTTTCAACTCCTCTACTCTCGAAATTCAAAATTAACACAAAAGAAAAAAAAAGGCAACTTTTTTTACAAAAAAAAGGGGTCAGGCCAGAATGCCACTTTTCCACTTTCTGGGCATTTAATTAAGGCCATGCTTACCTCCTGTTTTAAATAATTGTAAGCGCATTTTTAATGCTCACTGTTTAATTTTACGTGATCATGACTTTTTATTCAAGTCAATTTCCGAAATATTCATTGGCAGTAAATTGAATATATCTTCAGAAGTACTTGCATAGAGAGAAAATATTGGTCTGTCCCTCTCTCTTTTCCCTGTTAATATACGGTTTACACTCCTTGATAGGTGAAGGAGGGGGAATAGAGTAAAAAAATAAAGTCGCTATTTTTCATCATGGATTTCTGTATGTCCAGGGCCACTGCCCAAAACGGCACGACACTTCCTCTTTTCCTTGCACCGTCCCTCTCTTCTGTTCTTCTTCCCGAATCGCACCAGGTGCAGTTTCATAAATAGCATTCAACGACTGATTGAGTCAATAAATTTTCTTAAAAATTCTCCGGATTTAATGATGGGGAGTGACAACAGTAAGTCTACTATTCATATTTAATTGACTTTACCGGATCTGCCACTGCAGCTTTGACTGCTAAAAAACTGGTAGTCAGAAGGGCAATGCCAAGCGAAAGTATACAGGAGATCACAAATATCCAGGGACTCAGGGATGCCTTGTAGGCAAAACCCTGCAGCCATTTATCCATAATAAGGTATGCGATGGGCCAGGCCACGAGGTTGGCAATGCCGACCAGGATGATGAATTCCCTGGATAGCAGGTTTATGATACCCGCAACCGTTGCTCCCAGAATCTTACGAATGCCTATCTCTTTGGTCCTCTGTTCAGAGATAAAAGCAGCCAGGCCAAATAAACCCAGGCAGCCGATAAAAATGGCCAGCGTAGCGAAAATACCGAAAATTTTACTCAACCTTAATTCTCCCTGGTAAACGGTTTTAAAACTATCATCCATAAATGTATACTCAAAGGGTTGGCCCGGTATAAATTTATCCCAGGCTTGCTTGAGGGAATGTATAACTCCGGCAATATTTTCACCCTTTAAGCGAAAACTCATCAAGTCTATATTATCCTTTAAAAACAAAACCAGGGGCTCTATGTTTTCCCTTAAGGATTGAAAATGGAAATCTTCAACAACCCCAATTACAGTGAATGTTTTGGTTTCCCCTTTACGGGAGACCAGAGTACCCAGTCGTTTACCAATAGGATCAGCCCAACCAAAAAATTTGGCCAATTTCTGGTTGATGATCACACCTGATTTGTCTGTTGAAAAGTCCTGGGAAAAATTTCTCCCGGCAATGATTTTCATACCCATGGTATCAATGTAATCGTAATCTATCTCCCAATTCTGCACAGATGTGGATCTTTCATCACGTATTTCCCCCTCGGGAAAAATCGCATTGTTGGATCTATTGGAAGGTACGGGTAAATAACCGGAGATTGTTGCCCGCAAAATGTGCGGATTTTTCAGCATTTCATTTTTAAATGCCTTTGCCTGATTCTCCAAAAGATAGGCATTTTCAAGGATTAACACGTGCTCTTTGTTGAATCCCAGTTTTTTACTCTGAATAAAGTTCATCTGGTTGATGACCACCAGGGTGCCAATAATCAATACAATGGAGGCGGTAAATTGGAAAACTACCAGCGATCTTCTCATCAGTGTGGATTTACTTCCAGATTTTAGCTGACCTTTTAATACTGCTGCCGGCCGAAATGCGGATATGATAAATGCTGGGTAAAAACCGGCAATGATACCGGTGAATAAGGTGAGGGCAAACATCGATAATAATATAATAAAATGATAACTGTCAGCTAATGCCAATTCTTTTCCAGACAATTGATTAAAATAAGGAAGCAGGAGATTAACCAAAAGCAGGGAAATAACCATGGAAAGTAAGCTCAAAAGGATCGATTCGGTCAAAAATTGCACCACCAGTTGCCTGCGCTCAGAGCCCAGAACCTTTCTGATACCAACTTCTCTGGCCCGGCCTGCGGACCGGGCACTGGCTAGATTCATAAAGTTAATGGAAGCAATAATGAGGATGAAAAAAGCAATGGCCGAAAAGATATAGACATACTTGATATCACTATTGGGTTCCAGTTCAGCAGTCAAATTTGAA
>Ga0180437_10006723_pt1 | contig 15203 bp, 10 predicted proteins | sample SS_ome_4_FD_132410 | JGI IMG/M metagenome (GOLD analysis project Ga0180437, IMG submission 132410) | Hypersaline lake sediment archaeal communities from the Salton Sea, California, USA - SS_3_D_1 metaG | ecosystem: Environmental > Aquatic > Non-marine Saline and Alkaline > Hypersaline >...
AAGCGCCGTTGCTGGTGTGCTAAGAACTCACTTGGCAACGGTACTGATCTTAGCAGAGCGAACACACCGAAAACCGACGTGCTGCGAGGTCTCCTCCGGCGGGCGTCTCCCCCGGGTCGACACGTGGTGGCCCAGACAGTAGTTCTCCGGCGAGAGCCACGAGCCGCCCCGTTGCACGCGAAACCGGCCCTTGGCCGGCCCTGCAGGATCTTCGGCGGGGCTTTCCTGATAGTAGTCCTCGCCGTACCAGTCGCTGCACCACTCCCACACGTTGCCCGCGACGTCGTAGAGCCCGAATCGGCTGGGCGGATACGACTTGACCGGGGCCAGCAGCTCGAATCCGTCGGCCGCCACCTCCCGGTCGTGCTGCCAGTAGTTGGCCTGGTAGCGTCCGTCGATCAACTCCTCGCGGCCCCAGGGATAATCGGCGTCCCGCAGTCCGGCCCGCGCCGCATATTCCCACTCGGCTTCCGTCGGCAGCCGCTTGCCCGCCCAGCGGGCATAGGCCACCGCGTCGTACCAGGAGACGTGCACCACCGGATAGTCGTCGCGGAGCTCGATCGTGGTGTGCGGGCCGCCCGGGTGACACCAGTCGGCGCCTTCGCACGGGGCCCATTGCCGCTGCTTCGGATCGTAGACGAACGACCAGCCGCGCTGCTCGGCGGTAGTGATGCAGCCGGTCTCGGCCACGAATTGGGCGAACTGGCCGTTGGTCACCTCGTGCTCGTCCACCAGCAGCGGGCTGATGGCGACCTGGTGCACCGGGCGGCCGTCCGGGGCAGCGGCGTTGCCCATGTGGAAGGTTCCCCCGGCGAGCCGCACCATGCGTCCGATACGGCGCGGCGGTGGGTCCGGATCTTCGGGAGGCAGCTCGCGCCGAAACACGCCCAACGCCCAGGCGGCCGACACGGCCGTGGCCAGCAGCATTCCGCCGGCCAGAAGAAGTCTGATTCGCGTCATGGCAAACCTCCGTGTTTGCACGCCTGTCGAGGCTTATCCCCGGCGGCGTTTTTGATACTCCTTGCTGGCGGATTCCAGGGTGCGTCGTTCCTTGCGCGTGAGGCTGTCCTCGCCTTGGCTGTGGATCTTCTCCAGGATCCGGTCGACCTCCTGAGCAAGTCTGGTATCCTCTTCACCCGGATCGTGGATCCGCAGCTTGGGCCGCCGCTGGAACCACTTGGCGGAAAACAGGTCGCCGCCCAGCCACCGCAGGCTCCACCGGTTCCGGAAGTACAGATACGCGAAGGCCATGCCGCTCAGGTGCACACCGAAGGCGACGTTGCCGAATTGAACCACAGCCCCTACCACGTTGAAGACGATCAACAACACGCCGATCACCCAGGCCTTGATCGGGATCGGGATCGGGAACAAGATGAGCGTCTGATTCGGGAAGTTCAACACGAAGAGGATCACGACTCCGCAAACGGCCCCGGAGGCGCCGATCAGAAACCGCCTGCTCGGCAATCCACCTTCGGCGATTTGGAGTGGGTCGAAGATCGCACTGCTCACCGCCCAGATCACAGACCCGACCGCCAAGGTCACCAGGTATATGCGCAGAAACTCCCAGCGCCCGTACAGTTGTTCGACCGCCCGTCCCAGGAAGAAGAGCTGCAACATGTTGAAGAGGATGTGCCCCGGGGACTTGGCGTGGACGAAACCATAGGTCAGAAACTGCCACCAAAGCAGTGGGTTCGTGAGCGTGTTGTCAGAGGCCGCCAGCTTGTAGGTGATCGCGTCGGTTTCCGGCGTCAACAACCCATTGGCCAGATACAACGCCACGTTGATCAGAATCAGCGTGACCACCATCGTGCGAGGTGTGCGGATCGAGAAGCCGGATTGCTCCTCGCGGTAGTAGTCTCGGTCGTATATACCCATGTTTATCTTCGCAAAACTACGAGGGAATTTGCCAATCAAGCCGGTTGCGCGGGCAGGACGCCGGCTGCGGAGTCGCCTTAGACTCGTGGCGCGGCGATCCATCTAAACTTACGTCACCGTCGGCCGAAAGGAGTAGAAAACTCGTAAGATGTGCATCTGCGGAGGTTCGGGCGAGAGAGATACTCCCCGCGGAACGCTCGCTACCCTTTGCCCGGCCACTCATCCTGCCGTGGTTGTCTCAATTCCCCGGGACGGCGCTTTGTGCCATGCGGCGCGTCCGTTCATCGATCCGCCGTGCCGCCTCCAACTGGATCCGGGTGATTTCCCCAACGATCTGACGGTTGGCTGCGATCAATTGGACAATCTCCTGCCGGCGGGCATCCAGTTCCCGTTGCAGCGAATCCCGGTAGTCGGTCGCCGCACGCCGCTGCTGAATCGCCTCGGCCAACTCCACCTTCACCTCGGCCAGCTCTTTCTCGCGGAATTTTCGCTGCGTTTCGGCGTCGTCCCGGGCGGCAAACATCTTGTCTCGGTCACGCTGCGACGACTCGATCCGGTCGGCCATCACCGAACGTTGCAGGTGATACTCCTTGAGCATGATGTCGTAGTCGTGCAACGGCCGGATGTACTTTCCCGTCCCGCTGTCGATCTCCTGCTGTGCAAGTGTCGCGACCTCGACCTGGTTCCCCTCCTGGTCCTCGTAGGTAACCTCGCCGTTTTCATCGATCGAGCCGATTTGGACGACGTTTCCGTTTTCGTCCACGTGTACGACGCGCCCGTCCTCGTCAACGGCCACGACTTTCCCTTCCAGGCCCAACTGCCGGGCTTCCTCGACCGAGATCATCTGGCCGTCGTTGACGTATTCGGCCAGGCAGTCTTTCGGCAACAGCTTCTCCAGCTTGGCCTCGTCCGCATCGGCAAACACCAGGTGGTTGTCGGCCGGCATCTTCTCGTACAAGGTCCACGTGCCTGCGCTGGCGGCCAGCCGCCGGAGTTCCTCGTCGTCCAGCTTCATGGCCGGCGCCAGTTGGACTTGCTTGTCGGCGACGTCGGTGACCTTGAATTCCCCCAGATACCGGCCGCTCTGTGCAGGGTTGGTCTGGTCGATCTCGGTTTCTTCGAAGATGTACAGCGCGGTCTTGGGAGTGATCCGGTGCGGATCGGGCAAATCGGTCGTGACGGCAACCGCGCCGGTTTGCGGATCGGCCTGCCCGGGCGTGCACCCGTACCATACCCGGCCCCGGTCGATCAGCAACTTGTGCAACTCCAGACGGAGCTGCCTGATTCCCATCGGGACGTTCTCGTCTTCTCCGTCCGCTTCCACCAACTGGACGTTCTGCTGCTGAACCTCCTTGAGCTTCTTTTCGTGGTTCTGGACCTTCACCCGCCAATGCTGGTGGGTCTTCAGCGTCCGCAGCGCCATGTAGAAGAAGACCACAGACGCCACGAAGATGAACCCGATCAGAACCTTGTTCCAGATGCTCATGGCACTCGCAGCGCACTCAGTCTCGGTTCCCCGGTCTGCCTCCGGCGGCTGACCGAACCCTCGGGACGGGGCATAGCTTCCCACGTAAACCCTTAACTCTGATGATATTCAGGTTTGCACCAGGTGTCAAGCTCTTGCCACGTTTACCTCGGTGGTGCAGATACACGGAGCGTGCGGGACCCCGCAGAATGCGCACTCACCCTTATTAGCCATACATTCGTTCAAGTCTGAACCATTTCCCGCCGAAAAGGTTAGCTGACTCAAACGTCGTCCTCTTCCGGCGTCGGGCAGAGGCACTGCGCCGATGAGCAACGGTCGCCGCCACGCGCGGTTCGCCCGTATCGTCGTAAGTCATTTCCATATAGTTGGTTCTGACCGGCAAGTTCCGAACATCCGGACCGCCCGCTCCCACAAGGGTAGGGGAGCAAGTGGTCGACTGCGCAGCACAACCCCTTCCACAGCGGGGAACCTCGCCCTTGTCACAGATCCCAGCCAGTTCGCCGAACCGCGAATCGAGCACGCCGGCAGCCCGATGGATTGAGCTAGCCGAACGGATCCTGGCCTGCGGGCGGCTGCTGCGCGACGACCTGACTCAGCAGGCAGGGCAGTGGCAACTCAACGAGCCGGAGTTCTCCGTGCTATGGGTCTGCCTTCACGCACCGCCGCAGGGCATCAGCCAGAACGAACTGGCGGCCGAGTTGGCCGTTTCCGCGTCCCGGGTGAGCGGGTTGGTCGAGCGACTACGCAGACGAGGGTTGCTGGAGAGTCGCCGCGGGAAGTCGGACCGCCGACGCCAACTCTGGCGGTTGACTCCCACCGGCCGGGCCACGCTGCGATCCCTCATGGCCGATCTGCTCCCGTGGGCCGACCAACTGGAGGACCAAGTGGGCGCGGTCAGCCGCAAAGCCGCCGGCCAGCTATTGGACGAGTTGGCCAAGACGCTCCGCGCGCAAACGCCCAACCGCCGGCCGGCCGGACCGCAGTTGAAGAAGTTCGATCCGGCAACTGTCGTCGATGATTCGATCCGACGCGGCAGCCATCGAGAAGGAGCCGCCTGATGATGCAACCCACCGATCGACGCGCCGCAGAGCGCCGAAATACGGGAGCGATCCTGCTGATGCTCGGATTGCTGCCGTTGGCCGCCGTCGGTTGCAGCCGCGCGTTCTATCGCCACCAGGCCGACCGGGAAGTGCATGCGGTGGTCGACTGTGCGGCGAACGATCCACGCTGGCCGCTGGAAAACTACACGATTGAGCCCGATCCCGTCTCGCGGATGTTCGACCCGTCCTGCCCCGACTGCCCTCCCATGCCTCCGGACGATCCCACGTCGCATCGGTTGATGCACTGCGTGGACTGCAAGCAGGGCTCGCCTTGTTGGCGCTGTTACGGCAAGACGCCGTTTGTCGAGAATCCCCACTGGCGTGAGTGCCTGCCGTACGACGAGCACGGCGATTTGGTTTTGAACCGGGAAGGCGCCGTGCAAGTGGCCCTGGTCAATTCCCGCGAATACCAGCGCGCGTTGGAGGACCTGTATCTGTCGGCACTGGACGTCACCTTTGAGCGATTCCGCTTCGACGTCCAGTTCTTCGGCGGCAACTCGACGTTCTATACGGTCGACGGCCCCGATCGCGCGGGGGGAGAACAGAGCACGCTGAGCACCGATACGGGCCTGGAAGCACGCAAGCTCTTCGCCACCGGCGGCGAGTTGATCGTGGGAATGGCCAATTCGCTGGTATGGCAATTCGCCGGGCCGGATGAGTATGGCGCCAACACGCTTTTGGACTTTTCGCTCGTTCAGCCTCTGCTTCGCGCCGGCGGCCGGGCCGTGGTGCTCGAGGCCTTGACCGACTCGGAGCGGGCCCTGCTGGCCAACATCCGCCAGATGGAACGTTTTCGCCGGGGGTTCTACACCCAGATCGTCTCCGGCCGCGACCTGCCCCCCGGGCCGACCCGCGGCGGACCCGGATCCGGCGGCATTTCGCTTACGGCGCTCCGCTCGGCCGGAGGTTTCCTGGGGCTGCTGCGCCAGCAGGTCGAAATCCGCAATCAGCGGTCCAACATGGCCGGGCTCCGCAGCAGTCTCGACCGGCTGCAGGCCTTCTACGAAGGCGGGCTGGTCAGCAGCCAGCAGGTCGGGTTGACCCGCCAAGGGCTCTATCGCGCGCAGAGCGACCTACTGCGGGTCCAGGCCGATTATCAGCGCGGGCTGGACGCCTACAAGATTCAGTTGGGGCTGCCGCCGGACCTGCCGTTGAAGATCGAGGACCGACTGCTGGCCCGTTTCGACCTGATTGATCCCACGCTCAGACAAGTCCAGGATACGGTTGCTGCGTTCCTTGCTCGCTTGCGTTCGGCGGCAGATGCCGAGGCCGAGGCGAAAGCGGGGGCGGGGGCGGTCACCTGGCAGCCGGGCCGCATCTATGGTCCGCAAACGATCGCGGCCTCCTTCCACCGCACCGGCCCTCCGGAAGCCACGGTCGGCAGCGGCCGCCCAATCGGCCCGCCCGGCCCGTCCGAACCACCTGCAACTGTCTTCCAGGCAAATCAATTTGCGTTGAACGCAGACGCGGCCAACTATGCCATGCCCCGGCCGCAACCGGCCGAGCGCGCCACGCGTTTCGGGCACGACGGTCGCGTGATGCATGCGACCGGCGAGATCGCGTTTGCCCACGGCGTGCCGGCCTCGGAGACGAACCGATCCGCCGAGTTCGCGTTGTTCACTCAGCCCGACGTCCCAGGTGCCCACTCGGTCCGTCCATTACCGCCTACGGTCGTGGTCACCGGCCATACGGCTCGGCAGATTCCGGAGAGCGAACGCCTGTTCTCCACCGAAGACCGCGCAAGACCACTGATTCTCGCCGCGCCTCAGGACCCCAACGGCGCCTGGGAATATGAGGTGAGCAACATCCGCCAGATTGCCGCCGCGCAATTGGACCTGGTCCGAAATGACGTTGGGCAATTGATCGCCTCGCTTCCCGTACGCGAAGAGAGCCTCCGCCGGCTGGTTTCCCGCGAGGAGTTCCAGCGAGGTGAGGTCGATCCCATAATATTCTCGAGCGAGGGACTCCGCCGCCGTGCGGTGCAACTCGTCCAGGAACTGGACGGGTTCGAGCCTGCCCGCGTGTTGGCCGGTCGTCTTGGCGTCGCGCTGGAACCGGAGGAAGAACCTCAGCCGGGCGAACCGCTAGCGCAATCGTGGGAGCGGAAGCCCGTGGCAGTGCGGCTGGAAATCGGTTCGGCCGAGATCGGGCAATGGCAGCAAGCCGCTGCGCTACCGAACGCCGATCGTGCCGCGCTGCTGGCGCAGTTGATCGCGCTGGTCCATCGCCTCTCGGGCGATCTGCTCGATCTGTCGTTGATCCAGGCCCAGGCCAGGCTCGACACGGTCACGCTGGAGCCGATCGAACTCGAACCGCAAAGGGCTTACCAGATTGCCCGGGTCTACCGCCGCGACTGGATGAACGCCCGGGCGCGGCTGGTGGACGCCTGGAGGCAAATCGAAGTGGCGGCCAACGATCTGCGGAGCGATCTGGATCTGACCTTCAGCGGCGACATCAACACGTTGGACAATAACCCGCTGAACTTCCGTGCCTCGACCGGCCGCTTGCGATTGGGGCTGGAGTTCGACGCGCCGCTGACGCGACTGGTCGAGCGCAATTTCTACCGCGAGACCCTGATCAACTATCAGCGGGCCCGACGCGACTACTACACCTTCGAGGACCGCGTGTCGGCGAGCCTCCGCGACGAGATCCGTTCCATCCGGCTGAACCAGCTCAACTTCGAGCTGCAGCGGGCGGCCGTGTTCGTGGCCATCGCGCGGGTGGACGAAGCCGGCGAGCGGCTTTCCCAGCCGGGCGGTGCGCAGTTGGGCGTCACCACGGCCCGTGACCTGGTCGAGGCCTTGGACGCACTGCTGCAGGCGCAAAACAACTTCCTGGGCGTATGGGTCAACCAGGAGGCCCTGCGGATGAATCTGGACCTCGACCTGGGGACCATGGAGCTGGACCAGTGGGGGGTATGGATCGACCCGGGATCGGTCGGTGCCGTCGATTTGCCGGGCGATGGTCGGCTCGAGCCGGCGCCGTTTCCCGCGGGGGTGATTGAGGAAATCCCCGTGCCTCCTGCGGCCGATTAAGGTCCATAAGGGGGGCGGTCATCTGCTTGGGTGGTGTGGGGAAGCCGGCCGCGCCGGAAAAAGCGTGCGTCAAGTTGCCCTTGCTCGTGGATCTTGCCTGTTTTCTCCCGCTGCGACAGAAACAGCCTCGTTGAGCCCGGTGTTATATCTATAGGGGCGTCATGCTCAAGGCTCTCCTCACGTACGGTGCCGTGACACGTGCGAGGTCTCGCATTATAATGGAATCTGGGGTTTTGAACGGTGTTCCTGCCATCCGTCCCGGTTCAGGGGATCTTGCCTGCCGCCAGCCGGGACCCAACGAGGCGCTTGCCCATGCGTCGATCACGACCTTCCCAGCGTAGCTCGTCCTTCGCCTCCCAACGGAATGGGTTTTCGACGCGCGGAATGGTCCTTGCGCTGGCGGTGCTGCTGGCCGTGCCGGCCATCGCGTGGTCGGTGTCGAAGTGGTCGCAGGCGTCGGGCGACGGCGACGGCCCGAGACTGCACATCGTCACGCGTGGGGAGTTCATTCACGACGTGACGGAACGGGGCAACGTCGAAAGTGCCAGCAACGTCGACATTGTCTCCAAAGTGAAATCCGCCTCGGGCGGCAGTTATTCGGGCAACACGATCCTGGAGATCGTGCCGGAAGGAACGATCATCAAGCCCGAAGATTGTCTGCCGGAGGGAACGCAGGTCACGTATCAGGATTTGCAGCGGCTCAAGGAGTACGAGAAAAAGCTGAACGCCTCACAAACCACCGGCAGCGAACCCGACGAAGACGCCGATGCCGACACCCCGGAGCCGACGGAGGAGGTGTCGGATGACGAAGAGGTTTCACCCGCCGCGACGGACGCTGCGCAGACCGGCCAAGGTCAGGAAGCCGAGAATATGGAAAGCCCGCTCGACGGCGACGAGTCGGAAGAGGCCGGGATTGCTCCCGAGGTACTGCGAACCAAGTTGATGCTGGTCAAGCTCGACTCCTCGTCGCTGGAGAACCAGTTATTGCAGCAGCAGATCCTCTGCGAGAACAGCAGGGCGACCGTGATTCAAGCCCAAAACGCCGTGGACGTCGCAGAGATTGCCCGCAACGAATACCTGGAAGGCACACACCAGGAAGAGTTGCTGCAGATGGACATCCAGATCAAAGAGGCGGAAGTGGAGTTGAGCCAGGCCCAGCAGTATTTGGCGTTCAGCGAAAGGTTGGAGCGCAAGGGCTACATCACCAAGCAGCAACTGCAGGACGACAAGACCCGCGTGATGAAGGCCCAGAACGCATTGGAGTTGGCCCGCAAACAACAGGAAGTCCTCAAGGAATTCAACCGCGATAAAATGGAGCGGCAGCTTACGGCCGACATCATGACGGCCAAGGCCAAGCTCAAGGCTGAACAGGCCAGCCATCAACTCGACCTGGAGAAGCTCAAGCTGATCGAAGAACAGATCGCGCATTGCACCATTTACGCCACGGCGCCCGGCCAGGTGGTCTACGCGAATACGGAGGGCCACCGAGGGCAAGGTGAAATCGTGATCGAGCCGGGCACGGTGATCCGCGAGAACCAGGTGATCATCCGCCTGCCTGACCCCACCAAGATGCAGGTCAAAGCCAAAATCAACGAGGCCCGCATCGCGCTGGTCAAGGCGGGCATGGAGGCGTCCATCCAACTCGACGCCTTCCCGGACGTCGAACTCGAGGGCGTCGTCGAGGAGGTCAGCGACTACGCTGCCCCGTCCTCCTGGTTTCGCTCCGACATCAAGGAATACGAAACCACGATCGAGATCTTCGATTCGCAGACCAATTCGGCCGAGGGTGGAAGACCCGGGTCGGGCAAGGCGCCTGAGGTCAAGACGGGCATGACCGCCCAGGTGAGGATCCGCGTGGAACATCTCCAGGACGTGGTCCAGGTGCCGGTCCAGACGATCATCGAGCACGGCGACCGGCACTATTGTGCTTTCTACGACAAGAACGGCTTCCGCGCCCATGAAGTGACGATCGGTCCCACCAACGACAAGTTCGTGGTGATCGAAAAGGGGTTGGAACCGGGCCAGAAGATCGTGCTCAACGCGGCGGCATACCGCGAAAAGCTGGGGCTGCCCGAACTGCCCCCCAACGGGCGACGCCGATCGGACCGCCCCGACGGCCCGCCGGAGGTTCAGCCCGGATCGCGTCCCGGACCGGAATCGGAAGCAGGCGCCGAACCGGGGCCGGGCAGCGGATCAGGAATGCCGCCGTCGGAGGGCGGACCGAGACCCGCCCGGCCTCCCAGCCCGGCCGAAGCGTTCAAACGGATGGACAAGGACGGTGACGGCAAGCTGGTCAGCAGCGAGTTGCCGCCTCCGTTTCAGTCCGGCATGTCGGACGCCGATACCAACGGCAACGGGGCAATCGAGTTGGGCGAGTTTACGGCCATCATCAGCCGACTCCGCTCGCAGAACCCCGGCGGTGGTCGACCCGGCGCAGGCCAGCCGGGCGGAGGTCGGCCTGGTGGAGGTTTGCCCGGTTCTGGTGGGCCCGGTGGAGGTCGCCCGGGAGGAGGCGGGCAGGGAGGCCGCCCATGAGACCGGCTGCCAGTTTCCAGAGCGTCACCAAGGAATACGCCATGGACGGCGAGGTGGTCCGCGCGCTGCGCGGCGTGACCATCGACGTCCCCGAGGGCGACTACGTGGCCATCATGGGCGCCTCGGGGTCGGGCAAGAGCACGCTGTTGAACTTGCTGGGATGTCTCGACCGGCCCACCTCCGGAACCATCTTCTTGGGCGACGACGACGTCAGCAGCCTCAGCGACGATCAACTCTCGGAAATCCGCGCATCGCGAATCGGGTTCGTCTTCCAATCGTACAACCTGATTCCGCAGCTGACCGTGCTGGAAAACATCGAGGTGCCGCTGTATTACCAGAAACGGCTCACGACCAAGGACCGCCTCCGGGCCCACGAGCTGGCCGAAATGGTCGGACTGGCCGACCGGCTGAAGCATCGCCCCACCCAACTCTCCGGCGGGCAACAGCAACGCGTCGCCATCGCCCGAAGCCTGATCAACGACCCTTATTTCATCCTGGCCGATGAACCGACCGGAAACCTCGATTCGGTCACCACCGAGGAGATCCTCACGTTGCTCGGCGGCCTGAACGAAGAGGGCAAGACCATCATCATGGTGACCCATGAGCCCGACGTCGGCCAGCGGGCCAAACGGATCACACGGCTCAAGGACGGGATGGTTCTCTCCGACGAACGCTTGCGATAGGAGTCGATCTACGTCAGCTTGACGACAGGCGGGCCGGAGACCATCGGTCGGCCACGGTCTGTCCGTGCTCGTAAATGTCGTGGCACCGGCCGGAAACCGCCCCTTTCCCCCCTCATGACACCCACGAACCTCAAACCATCCCAACAAACCACTAGCCACTAACCACTATCCCCTAACCGCCCCCCATGTCCTTCCTCTTCCTCCGCACCTGGCAACTAGGAACCAAGAGCCTGCTGCTGCACCCGCTGCGGTCGCTCTTGACCATGCTGGGAATCTTCATCGGCGTGGCCAGCGTGATTTGGCTGCTGGCCATCGGCGAAGGGATCAGTCGCGAGGCGCAGAAACAGATCGAAGGGCTGGGGGCGAGCAACATCATCGTCCGCTCGATCAAACCGCCCAGCGAAGTCCTCGAAGGCGCCGAGGGACTGGTGCCCTACGGCTTGACGCGGGCCGATTTCGAGCGGCTCACCGAAACCATACCGACGGTCGAACGGGCGCTGCCCATCCGGGAACTGCGACGCCGCTTCGCCTATGCCGACCGTATGGTCGACGGGCGGCTGGTCGGCTGCACGCCCGAATACGCCGAAGTCACGCGCCTGTACGTCGATCGCGGCCGCTTCCTCAGCGACACCGATATCCGCGAGAAGAAGAACTATTGCGTCCTGGCCGCCGAAACGGCCCAGCGGCTGTTTCCCCTGGAGAACCCGCTGGGGCGATCGATCCATGTCGAGGAGTCCTATTATGACGTGATCGGCGTGATGAAGCACAAGAACCCCACGGCGGCCATCGGGGGGTCGTTCGCCGGTCAGGATTTCAGCAACGACGTCTATATTCCCATCACCACGCTCTGGAACCGCATCGGCGATTTCGTGGTCACCCGCCGCAGCGGATCGTTCGAGGGCGAGGTGGTCGAACTCAGCCAGGCCACCCTGCGGATCGACCACGTCGATAACGTGCTGGAGACGGCCGCCCTGGTCGAGGAGACGCTCAACCGCTATCACCGCAACAAGGACACCGGTATCACCGTGCCGCTGGAGCTGTTGGAACAGGCCCGCACCACCAGGCTGATGTTCATCATCTTCATGGGCCTGATCGCGGCCATCTCATTGGTGGTCGGCGGCATCGGCATCATGAACATCATGCTGGCCACCGTCACCGAGCGCACCCGGGAAATCGGCATCCGCCGCGCGCTGGGCGCCAAGCGGGCCGACATCACGCGACAGTTCCTGGTGGAAACCGTTGCCCTGTCGATCGTGGGCGGGATCACGGGCGTGTTGGGCGGGTTGATCTGCGGGCCGGTGATGCGCCGGGTCCGCGACGCCTTCCAGTCGGCGATGCCCGATGTGATGAACCAGCTCCCCGAGGTGATCAAGACCATGGAGCCGTACGTGGTGCCCTGGTCGATACCGCTGGCATTCGGCATTTCGGTCACGATCGGCGTCATCTTCGGGCTCTATCCCGCCACCCGCGCCGCCGCCATGGACCCCATCGAGGCCCTGCGGCACGAATGATCCCGCCGCGGATTATCCGCGACGGGGTGTTTGACAACCGCCGGCAAGTCCCTCACACTAGATGGCCCTGTGCGGATTGCGGGATCACGGGTGCCTGGCATGCTTACGTTTCCGACACTGGCTTTCGGCACAAGGGCCGTTTAGCCGCCGCGGCCATGCGGCGGGCACCGCAAAAAAAATGCAGCCACTACAACCGCCGCGTCGCCCCAACGGCTAAACTTGTATGTGAACCGTCGCCTTCCACAAGGGAAACAAACCGCCGGGGCAATAATGCACAATGCTCCGGCCACCTCTACAGGAGCTTCGATCATGAACGAAACCAACCGTCGTCGATTCCTCCGGGCCGCCGCCGGCTGCCTGACGGCAACCGGGCTGGGCTCGAAGGTCCTGGCCGAGCAGCGAGACAGCTCGGCAGGCATTCCCACCCGGCCGTTGGGCAAAACGGGCGAACGCGTGTCGATCGTCGGGCTCGGCGGCTACCACATTGGTACCGCCGAGGAAAGGGACGCCATCGCTATCATGCACGAGGCCATCGATCAAGGGATGACCTTCTTCGACAACTCGTGGGACTATCACAACGGAGGCAGTGAAGAGGTCATGGGCAAGGCGCTCTCCGGCGGGATCCTTCCCAGCGAGTTGAACCTCTCCGCCGAAATCTGCCGCCGGTTTGCCCTTTCGCTGCCGATCAGCACTTTGGTCTGCGGCATCCGATCGCGCGAAAACCTCCGGCAAGATCTGGCCATGGCCAGATCCTTCAAGCCGATTACCAAGGACAACGTCGACGAGCTGCTCGACCGGACCGCAGAGCCGGGACGCAACGGCGAATTCGAAAAGTACAAGACCACGCGCTATGGCAGCGCGTACCACTTCCGGCAACACGGGGAGTAGGAACTGGGGGTTAGAGATTGGGGATTAGGGGCAGGTTGACCTTGGAATCCTGCCCGCTGGTCGATGTCTACGAAGCGATGGCCGTGATCATGCCTGACATTGTAGCCCACCAGTCGGTGCTCCGCGACGGCGAACGGTTGCCCGTGCCGGAGTTTTGAAGGAAGGAGTCACCGAGAAAATGACCCGCTCAGTCATCCGAGGGACGTGCCTCGTTGCGGCCGTCCTCAGCGTTTTCGTGTACGGCCCGGTGCTTGCGGCGCCGCAGCAAGGGCAGTATTTCGCCAAGAAGCAATACGAACCCAAGCCGCTGCCGAAATTCGCCGAGATGCGATCCCGGCTGCCCGAGCCCATCTACGACGAGAATCCCCGCTACGTCGAGATGTACTGGAAGACCTGGGAGCTGGCCTTCCGCAACTTCTACGAACCGGCGCCAAACAGCGGCTTCGTCTCGCAATTCATCGACGCGGCCTTCAACGAGAACATCTTCCTCTGGGACACCTGCTTCCTGACGATGTTCTGCAACTACGGCCATCCGCTGGTGCCGGGCATCGCCTCGCTGGACAACTTCTACGCGAAGCAGTATCCCGACGGCGAAATCTGCCGCGAGATCAACCGCACCACCGGACGCGACTTCGTCCAATGGGTCAACCGGGACGGCCAGGATCTATTCAGCCGCTGGGGGAAGTTTGCGGTCACCTACATCGATCGGGAGGTCCCCCAACCGCCGCCCCGATTCACGCTCGACGCGCTGAACCACCCCATCTTCGCCTGGGCCGAGTTGGAGAGCCTTCGGGTGACCGGCGACCGCGAGCGGATCGGCCTGGTGTACCAGCCGCTGGTTCACTACTACCGCGTGTTGCAGAAGTATCTCCGCCAGGGGAATGGGCTCTACATCACCGACTGGGCCAGCATGGACAATTCGCCGCGCAACGCCTACCTGGTCCATGGCGGCACGGCCGTCGATACCTCCGCACAAATGGTCCTGTTTGCCGGGCAATTGGCGGAAATGGCCGAGCTGCTCGGCAAACCGCAGGAGGCCGCTGCGCTGCGCACCGAGGCCGCGGAACTCGCCCGGCTGATCAACCGGAAGATGTGGAACCCACAACGCAAGTTCTACTACGATCTCACTTCGCAGGGCAAGCAGGCCCCGGCCAAGACCGTGGCCGCCTATTGGACCTTGCTGGCCGGCGTGGCCTCGCCCCAACAAGCCGACGCCCTGGCGGCCGAGCTGCAGAATCCCGCCAGCTTCGCGCGGCCTCACCGCGTGCCGACCACGCCCGCCGACCAAGAGGGCTTTGACCCTAGGGGCGGATACTGGTGCGGCGCCGTCTGGGCCCCGACCAACACCATGGTGATCCGCGGCCTGGAGCGATACGGCAAGCACCCGCTCGCCCGGCAGATCGCCCTGGAGCATCTGCAGAACGTGGGCCGGGTCTTCCAGGCCACCGGCACCGTCTGGGAGAACTACGCCCCCGACGTAATCCAGCCGGGCAAGCCGGCCAAGCGCGATTTCGTCGGCTGGACGGGAATCGTGCCCATTCTCTACTTCCTCGAATACGCCGTCGGCCTGAAGCCGGACGCCCCGAACAACCGCCTCACGTGGACCCTGGCCACCGACCAGCGTTGCGGCTGCCGCAGATTTCGCTTCAACGGCCATACGGTCACGCTGATTGCCGAGCCGTCCGCCGATCAATTGAAGCCGGGCAAGGTGACCGTTGAATCAGACGGCGACTTCCGGCTTTCGGTCCGTCGCGGCGCGAAGCGGCTGGTTTTCGACGTCAAAGAGGGCAAGAACACCTTTCCGCTGAGTTGGTGATCGCACCCCCTGGGGACTGTCCCAATTCTCGCGCCGCGAAAATGGGACTGTCCCCTTCCGAAACGCGGCGCTGCTGGGGACTGTCCCGATTTTCGCGCCGCTGGGGACTGTCCCAATTTTCGCGCAGCGAAAATGGGACTGTCCCCTTCCGAAAGGTCGCTGACTCCCTTCCGAAGCGTCGTTGACTCCGTTCCGAGGGCACCCCGCGACATCTACTGGACTATCTGAAAACGCAATCTGGGGGGATTGCGTTATTCGAGAAAACTGGTTATAA
>Ga0180437_10006724_pt1 | contig 15201 bp, 13 predicted proteins | sample SS_ome_4_FD_132410 | JGI IMG/M metagenome (GOLD analysis project Ga0180437, IMG submission 132410) | Hypersaline lake sediment archaeal communities from the Salton Sea, California, USA - SS_3_D_1 metaG | ecosystem: Environmental > Aquatic > Non-marine Saline and Alkaline > Hypersaline >...
CGGAAGTGAGTACGCCGTTTACTTCACCGGCGATGGTGATAGGCGAGTGAACATTGATCTCACCGCCACACCCCGAAGTCTAACAGAAACGTGGCTTGATGTTTTGGGTAACAGGTGGACTGCCGCAAGAACCATAGAAGGCGGTAAGGTCCATACACTAAGCTGTCCAGATTCAGGGCAGTGGGTCGCCATTCTCAAGTAGGATAATCCAACTTTCACTGGGAAACGGAACGACTGAAAAATGAAGGAACCAGCTTCTGTCCCTCCAATGCAATCAGCCGATCCTGAGCGCTCGGCCCGGATCAGCCAACTGTTGGCTCATGGTATCGAGGCAGCCCAGGGGGTGTACGACGCAGGCCAGTACCTTGAAGATTACGGCAGCGAAAAGATGGATCAGGTTATTGTTGGCTCACCGTTGGCCCTGGCTCACGCTGTGTTGTGTCAGGGCGATGATGACTCAGTTGAGTATGCAGCCGCAATCATCGAGTCGGTCCTGGATATGCAAGAGACGCATCCCCGACACCCGCACCGGGGAAATTGGCCGCGCTGGGTTGGTGACGAGGAAGTCACGGATCTGAATTCCGCGCCGTTCATCCTGAGGTGGTTAATACCCTTACTGTATTATCAAGGCCATCAGCTCCCCGAGGGTCTGCTGTCACGTTGTCGTTTTGATCTACGGCTGGCTCTTGAGGAATTGGTGCGCATGGATGTTTCAATCATCTATACCAACATTCACCTCAAGACGCTCTTCGCGCTGATCGTCGGCGGGAGGTGGCTCGAAGATGATTATTTTCAGACTGTGGGTAAGGAACGTTGGGCGCGTTGGGTGCGTTTTACCATTCAGTCCGGGGCGCCCCGCGAGTATAACAGCGCAACCTATATGGGAATGAACCTGACAATGCTGGCCAAGATGCAAATGATGGCGCCAGATCCGGCCATTCGCCTCCAGGCACGTCTGCTCTATGAGCGCTTCTGGCTGCACGCAGCGCTGCACCTCCACCGCCCGACGCGCCAGTTGGCAGGTCCCCACGCCCGCTGCTACTGGGCACCTATGCTGACCGGGCGGGAGCGTCTCATTGAAATACTGTGGCGTGAGACAGGATGGTCTTGGCTACTCGAACTAGGGCCTTATGATAATGAGTCTAGCTCCGAGCTTCCGAGTAATATGGAATTGGCGTTGACCCAGCACTGGTTACCGGCGTTTGTGTCGAGCTTGTTGGAGAATCAAGATCTGGCGCTGCCGTACGAGGTGCGCGAGACCGCCAGTGTGAGCGATGGCTACGATCTCACCACGTACCACACGCCGGCCTATGCTCTCGGCACCGCAAGCCGTACTTACAGCACCGGCACCGGTATTCTGGCCATCGAGCAGATGGCCAATCACCTTATACTACATTATGCCCGGCCTGGCCAACCCGGCGGATGGGGAATGATGTATTCGCGCTATGTGGTGAATGACCAGCACTGGGGTACCCTGCGCTCCTTCCCCTTCCGCCCCACAACGAATTTCTTCGACCAAGGTCATTTTGCCGGTGTCCAAATGCGCAACAAGGCCATTGCCCTGTATGCGCTCCAACCTTTGTATGATACCTACGTATCTTCGCTCAAGACGGTTATCGTCTTCCAGTCAGGCGACGCCATCGAACGAGTCTGGGTGAACGACCGGCCAGTTCAGTGGGCCGAGGTGTCGGAATCGATCGAGGTGGGGGACTGGGTGATTGTGGAGGATGGGACTGTCTACATAGCCATACGTCCCCTGGAACCTACCTGTTTGAGCCGTGAAACGCCCATTCTGTTCGAGCGTGGTCCCTTGGGTGAGCTGTTTCTGAGCATTTACAACTACCGCGGCGTCGAAAAGCGTTTCTGGGAGTACGCGTCGCTGGGTGGAGCCTACTGGCGCGGAAATCTGCGGGCTGGCTTTATCGTTGAAGTAGCAGAGCGTACCGAGTATGATTCGGCTGCGGCCTACCTTGATTATCTGAAGCAGGCCATTATCCAGGATACGGTTGACGATGAGTTTGTTCGAACCGTTGCGTATCATAGCGGAGGGGATGAACTAGCCCTAAGCTACGATTTATGGAACACCGAGCCCAAGGAACGGCGCTTAAGCGGGGCCGTCTACGAGCCGCCGAGCCTGGATTCGCCTCTTGGGGTACAGGGCGACAGTGGCGAACTGAAAGTTGGAAGATCAAGATTGGTCACTAATCCGCAACAGGTCTGGCTTATCGCGCAGGAGCTAGAACCGGCACAGCGGGGATGGACTGCTGTCAATCCAGAGGATCGCTCTACGCCAGTGCGACTGGAAACCCCATGCGGCGTAATCACTGCGGCTGAGTGGGGGATGGGGCGACTGGAGTGGCGTGCGCCCGTCAGGGGACAAGAGATTTTGATTGTTGATACGCTGAGAAAACCAGTCGATCTGCAAGTGCCCGAGGGTGTCGCGGTACATTACCAAGGTGTTCACGATGAGTAGGGGAAGGTAATCTATTACAGGAGGAGCTATATGTCGCAGAATGAGAAAGAAAACTCGGTACTAGAACTACAGGCGCGTTGGGACAAGATTCGCATCGCCAATTTGTACGATGTCCTGGACAGTATGGGATATCCTAATCAGTGTCTGGACTTGGGGATCAAACCCCTTTTCCCGAAGCAGCATCTGGCCGGGGTGGCCGTCACCGTTAAGGGTGCGCGCGAGCCACGCTCGCGCGAGGAACTCGAAATGGACGGAAAGGGGTCTCAGGTGTATATGGGTGCCAGGGACATAGTATTCCCTGGTTCTGTGCTCGTGGTCGAGTGTGGTGGAGAAACCTTCTCAGGCAAGTTCGGTGAGATGACGAGCTGGAGCCTCCAGCAGCGCGGAGCCAGAGGTATCGTTCTTAACTCATATATTCGTGACCTGCTAGGCCTGGAAGTTATTCCAAACTATACAGTATGCGCGCGGGGCACGTCACCGGTCGAGTCCTTCAGACGCTGGCAACCTAACACTTTCAATGTACCCATTGCTATGCCCGGTACCCTAACCAATCAGGTGCGCGTTGCGCCAGGCGACTGGATTGTGGGCGGTCCAGATGGTGTCATCGTCGTTCCGCAAGAGATTGCTATGGAAGCCTTGATCAAGGCAGAGGAGATGGAAGTGCTAGAGCAAGGCATGCGCGAAGATCTCGCCGCCGGGATGCCTTTTGACGAGGCGTTCGAAAAGTGGGGTCGTGCCTGAGGATAGCGTTCGGATTGGGCACATTCCGAGATTTGCAGCGACCCCGTAACTCAGTATCAAAAGGGCTCACGGAACAACCGTGAGCCTCGCGTCATTCTACCCTTTGGAATTACCAAGGGCCTTTACCCAAGCAGGGGCGAGGTGACCTCGCCCCTGCTACGGTGAGCGAACTTACTACTCCGGCGGGTAATACCACACTTCGCCCGGCTCCAGCACCACCGGCTTGACCACTGGCCCTTCGTCGGAGTGAAGGTTGTCGATCAAGGTGACAAATTTCTCCACGTCCGGATTGCCCTCCGCCTGGGAATAGTGATTGGTGAGGACGTAGTCAACGCCCAGCCAGAGCGTTGCCAGCGCTGCTTCGTGCGGGCTCATCTCACCGCAGAACGATTCGGGAATGCCGTGTTTTTGTAATTGACCGCTGTCAGGCATCGATACCACCATCAGCGCAATCTTGGGCTGGTAGAGTTGCCCGAATAGCTTCAGGTCACTGAAAATGGCCGTGTCCCCTGAGTGGTAGACGCTGACGTCGGGATCGGGGTAGAAGATGAAGCCCATAGGCGGCCCGGAGATGAATGATCCATCCGGGTACTCGATGAATGACCAGTGCATAGAGGTCACCGAGCGCACACGGATCCCGGCTTCCACCACTTGTAGGCCCCAGCACATGCCCCGCACTTTGTCCGGGTCCACGCCTCCGTGATGGACGAGGTGGTGGCGCACTTCGCCGCCGCATACAACCGGACAGTTGAACTTCTTGGCAATCTCCAGGGTATCCCCCATGTGGTCCCACGCGGCGTGGGTCACCAAGACCAGGTCCACCTTATCCAAATCCTTGACCTTGATGGGCGAGCAATCACTATCATTTAAGAATGGGTCGATAAGGATAACCTTCCCCTCTCGGTTGGTAATACGGTATGCGGCATTCCCAAAAAACTCGAACTTTGTCCTTTCACTCATGTCCTTTCTCCTTGATTTTTAGGGTACGCCCCAAATTTTGTTGAACTTCATGTTGGTAAAGGAACACTTTACCTTTCAGGCATATTCAATCTTGGTACAAAACGTTCCATTATCGACCCGAAGTTCAATCGGCAATTGGGCAAATGCGCGCCTCTTGATGCTTTCCCAAATCTTGGGACGCACCCGATTTTGGATTATGCTTGATCAGCCAGGTATTGGCGATACCACTTTATATAGTCGGCCACGCCTTTTTCAATATCGGCAAATTGAGGTTCGTATCCGAGTTGCTCTCGTGCGTTATCAATGCTTAGAATACCCCGATAACGTATTTCGATTAGGTCGGCCTCCGACAGGCCCGATCCAATCTCGATGTCAGCGCCGGGAATCTGCTTCTTGACGACCTCAGCCACCTCGCCGGCAGTGACCAGGGGGAGCCCGGTCGCTACGTAGAAAACACGGTCCTTCACTGCTTCGGCCGGGACGTGCACAGCCTTCAGCGCTGCCTGTGCGACGTCGGCAGCGTGGGTATAGTCGCGCGGGAACTCGCGGCCTCTCTCAAACCTAGTGGGCAGGCCTCGCACCGAATTCTCGACCATGGGCTTGATGTAGATCGGATATCGCATGCCAAAGCCGTACACCGCCGAGGGGCGCAAGACAATGAAATCTACTCCAAATGCCTGGTGGTAAGCCCAGCAGAAGGCCTCAGAAGCCGCCTTGGCGGCGGCGTAGAACCCTCCGCCCGGGCCTTCGGTGCCCATAAATACCGGATGATTCACATCTACCGGTTCATATTGGATGCCCGGCAGCACCGCAATGCTGGAGAAATACACCACCCGCCCGATGTCAAACAAGCGCGCGGCTTCGAGGACGTTGAACGCGCCCCCAAAGTTGATGTCCTTGGCCAGGCCTGGTCGCTCATTGAGGAGCGGCAGGTTCACGACAGCCGCGATGTGGACGATGGCGTCCGGCTTGTGCGTCATTATCGCGGCAGCCAAATCGCCCCAGCTATCAACACCTCCCGAGACAAATTGGATTTGATCGGCCACCGGCTTGAGCCACCAGGCGGCTTCGGAGTCGGGCCCTCGTATGTCGAAGTTGATGACACTGTCTCCATTTTCCACCAGTTGGCGCATCACGTAACTGCCGACCAAGCCGGAGCCGCCGGTGACCATAACAGTATAGCTCATAGTTGTCCTCCACTGTTCTCGGGTTACACACTATCTATACGGACCACGGCGTAGGGCAGCAGGCTCAGCTCCAAGGTGCCTTTGGTAGTCTGCATAGTATCGCCTGCCTCAGCCCTAAAGCCCTCCGGTGAACTCATCGCTGCTTCTGCGTTCGTTTCATTCAGTTGGCGCACTTGAACCTCCTGGCTCAGATTCTGGACACTGACCTGCTGCCGCTCAGGGCTGAGATTGGCCAGCAGTACCCGTGTCTTGCCATCCGTACGCAGTGCCAGACCGTCTACCTTCAAGGAGGCGCTGGATGTAGTTGGGATCACCTGGCCACCCGCGAACTCGCCCACGTCGGCCAAGATGTGGTAGAGGGGGAAGACCGCGCCCGAGATCGACCGGAATCTCTCCGGCACCGGCGCTCCAGCTTCTATCTCCATCACTCCGCGCCAGCCGGTGGTCTCGTAGTAAGTGATGCTTTGTGGCGCGCTTTCTGCCAGGTACTTCAGGCTGCCCAGGGTCCAAGCCGCGCCAAAGAGCGACATTTGCCGTACGTCCACCGGCGAGGGTAACTCGCCCGGCGCTGGCTCAGGCTCGGGGCCGGTGGCGTTTGGATTAAAGCGCATCTTGAGTGTAACGGGGCCGACAGCGATTGGTAGACCTTTACAGAATTGTCGGGTGCTTTCAACCGTGGAAGCTTGCGCCGCCAGCGTCTCAACCAACGAGAGATTATCAAAAGCGTGAACCTGAGGGTTGAGGGAGTAGCAGACCACATCCAGCAGGTCAAACTGCGGACGACCTCGGTTGAGTTCAGTGAAAAAGGCATTGGTCCCGGACCCCAGCTTGGCGGCGGGGTTGTAGTCGGCCAGGTGTTCCCGCGCCAATGTGATCCATTCTTCGCTGGTGTATGTTGTGCCCTTGTGGAAGATGAGCCACGTCCTGACCGGTGGCTTGAGCTGATCCAGGAGAGCTGCCAGCGCCTTCAATTCATCAGCCGCCGCGTCGGACACGGCAACGCCAACTTCCAGCGGGATACCCAGCTCCCCCGCCTCGGTTGTGGCCTGGCTCAGTCTGGCTTCGTAGTCCGGCTGTGACAAATCCAGATCCACCCGCAGATGGGATAAACCCAGCACTTTGAGACGCCCCAGCTCCTTCTGGCTGAGTGGTTGCCCGTGGCTGGCCGCGCCAAGACCGATGTGTGGCAATGAACCAGAGGGGGATGACGCTACCGAGAAGGTAAGCTCTCTTTCGCGTGCCTCAGTCACTGCTTCAGGGGCGTCACCCTGGACACTTAGCGTAACCGACTGGCTGACTTTTGTCCCTTCCTTGACCTCCACCGGGAAAGGCAGCCGCAGCGGGGTACAATAGGTTTTGTACGAAGCGTCGGTCCAGTTACGTTGGTCTTCCATTTCAAAGATGTCGCCCGTGAATCGGATTTCTGCCCGCAAGCCCGGCGCCGCTTGATATGACATTGCTCTCATTTCGTTGAAGGGATGAACTGGCTTGACTTCGCCGTCAATCACAAATTGGGGCGCGATGTGCACTGGAAAATCGTTCTCTTCAACTGTGCCGTCCACGTGCTCAATGCTGCACGTCGCCCCTGCCAGTTCCATCGGATGCAGGATACAGAAGCCGATGCGGCAGCGCATGAAGGTGGAGCGCGCTACTCCGTCCATGGTAAAGTTGACGGTCCCTTGGGAATCGCCGGTGATCGTTCCCTTCCAGAAAAAGTCGATATCACCTTCTTTGTTCTCCACATCATAACTGATCTGGAAGGAGTCGTCAGCGATATCCATCTGGACGTTGGAGATCACGGGCAGAACGGTGCCCCAGTTCCGGTCACGGATGGCAACGTACACCCGGCGCAGAATCTCTTTGTCGCCCAGCTTCACGTAGCGCAAATCGCCCTCTTCGTAGATCAGCGACAGGGGTCCGGCTCGCAGTGCCACCTGCTCGGGCAGTGGCTCATCTTTTCCGTAGTACAACACATTTTTGGGTAACATCTTTATTACCTCCTTAGTGGTGAAAGTAGGTTACGCCTTCAGTGACAGGCAGTGGACGGATCGTGTCACACCAAAAGCATGACTGCCTAATCGGGTATCAACGAACGCAAGTATTCGACGCTGGCAACGGCCCACGCATCCTCTTTTTCGATGGTGGCCGACAGCGTTTCCTCCGGCGGCGTCCAAAGCTCAAGGATCGCGTTGGGATCGAGGCCCAGGCCACTCAACACCTCCAGTAGCCAGGGAACGTTCAGTCGTCCCTGGCCTGCCGGCCGGCCTTCGACCGTAAAGCCCATCAGGTGACTTGCCCTGAAGATGGCAAAGTCTTTCACGTGCAGATTGACCACCATAGGCCCAAGCGCCTCCAGGACCACCTCTGGGCCTTCCAAAGCGCCAAAGGAGTTAACGGTATCAAGGCAGATGCCGACATACTGGCTGTCGACACGTTCAACGATCCCCGCCAGTGTTTTAGCCTTAAAGCGGTCGTGGTTTTCGATGGCCAGACATACCCCGGCTCGCTCGAACTCGGGGATGATGGCTTGGATCATATCAATCACTTCATCCACGTCTGGGTGGTGATCGGCGGTGTCAATTACCACCCGAAGAATCGGGGACTCGAACCGCTCCGCAAGCCTCAAATAGGTGTCAAGATTGTCGTGGCCGATCCCTCGCGTCCCTAGCTCTATGCTGATGTCTAACTCAGAGGCGCGCCGTTCAAAAGTGTCCAGTTCTGAGGATGGGATCTGGTCAAGAGGCAGGTTGTCGGCAACCTGCACCAGATGAACACCCAGTTCCGCCGCTTTGTTCAACAGGCCTATGGCATCCATCGGGCGTTCGGGCGGGTTTCCCGGCACCCCGATGACCCATGTGTAGGTCCAGGAACTGATGCCTAAGCGCATAGTCGCCTCAATTTACTTTCTCGCGCGCGCCTGGGTGATGGCCTTTACTTCCCCCATCACGTTATCGGGCTCAAACACTTTCTTCCAATCAGGCTGGAAGATGCTCTTCTTAGCGTGCTCGATGGCCAGTTTGGCGCCGTCCGACAGATCGGCGTCAATATAGCCAAATAGAATACCAAGGTTGACCCTCATATGGCCTAATGCAAAATCATACGCCACCTGTTCAGGCACGCCGTGCAGAATCGCTTCTTCAATGGCCTCTTTGATCACAACCTGGCAGGTCAGAATTACTATCTCAGCCATGGCTGGTTCAAGAATAGCCATCTGTTCAACCGTGATGCGGTGCGCATTGATGATTGGGGCGAACATTTTGCGTGATAGCTTCTCGCCCTTCTCATAATCGCTGCCAGTGCCTTGCATCAGGGCACAAACGATGTTTTGTGCCGCCACCCCACCCCAGAAGTCCTTTCGTGCCTCTGGGTCGACTTCGTCATTGACAAGCGGTGGGTGGCAAGGATGCACGACAAAATAAGCAATATCCTCCCGCTCCGGCAACTCGCCGCCGTGCGGGGCGGCCGGATCAAGACAGATCACCAGCGTGCCACTCTTGAGCTGGGGCACGACTTCACCGGCAACGGTCTCAATCAACACATCGGGAATGGCCAGTATCACCACGTCCGCCTCACGGACCGCCTCCTCCTTGGAGGTCGGCGTGAGCCCCATATCGCGCAGCCGGGCCAGCCCTACCTCACCCGCTTCAATGAACAATATGCGGTACTCAGGATCGTCTCTAAGTGCGTTGGTAATACGAGTTCCAATCTTACCGGCTGCGCCAAACAGAGCGACTGTATCCATAGTCACTTACCCCTTTCTTGTATAACCTGATTTCCATAAGATTGTCACAAAGCTATGACCTGCCCGGACCGGGCCGAATCGTAAGCGGCAAAAACCAGCCGCATGGTCTCGAAATTATCCTCGCCGGAGGTTGGGGCTGGCTGCCCAGTTTGCAGCGCGCGCAACAAATCGGCGTTGCATGGGACGATACTTGACTGGACAACGTAATAGTCGTGATCGATCCAATCGTAGTTGGGGGGAACACAACGAGTGGCAAGCGTTCCCTGCGCGGTCGTCACCCTCACCCAGTAGTCAGGCCCCAATTCAACAGAGCCGTTGTCACACTCAATCATCATGTAGGTTTCATTCCAACGATCGTGTTCTACCCGGCTGGCGTAGCTCAATGAACAAGTGACAGTTATCCCATCGCCCATCTCCATCATCACGGTGGCTACGTCTTCGCCCCTGATTCCTGGGGTGACTTGCCTGGTCTGGCAGTAGAGGGTCTGGGCTTCGCCAAACAGGAAACGGGCCGTGTCCAGAACATGGCTCCCTATATCGGCTACAATGAACTCCTCAAGCTCTTTCAAGTATGGGTGATTTTCGAAGACGGGCGCGCTGTTGGCGAAGACAATGTGTCCCCGAAACGGCCTGCCAACTTTCCCCTCTTGCAGTGCCTTCTTAACCTGTTGAATCGGGTACTGGTAGCGCCAATTCTCATGGACCATAAAGGGAATGTCCGCTTCCTGGCAGACCTGGACCATTTGACGGGCCGTCTCCAGGTCGGGAGCCATGGGTTTCTGGCAGATTACGGGGATTTTGTGCCTGGCTGCGAGGTGAACCAAGTCGCTGTGCAAATCGACGTGGGTGATGATGTCCATAAAGTCGAGTTCTTCGTGGCGCAGCAATTCTTCGGGGTCGTCGTAAACGGCCGGCACACCAAATTCACGGGCCAACGCTTCGGCTTTGGAGCGGGTGCGATTATAGAAGGCCACGCATTCTGCAACATCCAATTCGCGCCAGGCAGCAAGTTGAAAGCGCGACCAAAAACCGGTTCCGAAGATCGCAAATCGCAAAGTCATGGTTTAGCTGTCTCGCTTTCCATTTGTGCCAGAGCGTCCGACACGTATCCCGGTTTTCCCCGGAAGCCAAGTTTGTAGGAGGCTTCGTGTTCAGCGTCCCGTCTCTTGGTCATCATCATCGTGTTTCAGGTCGGCGTGCAGGGCCAAAGCCTGGCGCATCGTGTCTTCGGACTCGATCAGGTGCTCGCGCATCGCCTGGCGCGCGCCTTCAACGTCACCCGCTTTGACCTGCTCGAAGACTGCGCGATGATACTTAAGGGCACGGGCCGGCATACCTTGCACTTGGAAGCCCATTTGGCGCACCCTGACCATGATATCCGCCATCGAATCAAGCAACAGGGGAAACAACTCATTGTGGGTGGCGTGAGCCAGGGCGGCGTGGAAGGCCACATCACATTCCGGGAAGCAATCTGGATTGCCCTGAGTTTCAGAGCTTTCACGAAGAATGGCCTCCAGTTTTGCCAGGTCTTCAGCGGTGTGCCGTACCGCGGCCAGCCCGGCGATTTCGATCTCCAGCAAGCGCCGCACCTCGTGAACCTTGTTGTAATCAACATCGGGCTGTGCAGCCAGTAACAACATGGTCATCGACTTAGCGACCGACTCGGGAGTTGGGCTGCACACAATGGTCCCACTGCCAGGTTGGACTTCCAGCAAGCTCTTAGCGACCAAAGCCCGAACTGCTTCCCTGATGACTGTCCGGCTGACGCCAAACTGACGGGAAAGTTCACGCTCAGGCGGGAGACGATCACCCGGCTGAAGGTGTCCCTCGATGATCAGTTCTTCTATTTGGTGGGTGACCCGATTGGCCAGGGTGGTTCCCCGTTCAATCGTTTGGAATAAGTCACGCTGCTGAGATGCATCTTGGTTGTTTTCCATGTGTTCCAAGGTCGCCAGGAGAGCAAATTCCCGATGGATGCGGTATGTGGCATACCACATGACCAGACCGCATAATACTCCTTCTTTTTTGGAGTGTCAAGTAGTATTTCCTGCACTATTGGCCAGGAGCGGCGCCTTGCCAATCTGGCTGGGCCTCTACCATCTCCAATAGGAAACCATCCGGATCTTTCAACCAGACCACACGCCTACCGCCTTTTTCTGGGAGAACCAAGACCGGTCGCGAGATAAACTCGACACCTTCATCTTTGAGATCCTGGTAGGTCTTCTCCAGATCCAGAACGGTAAACGCAAAATGAGCCCTGGGAAAGTCATTGATTTCCATGTCAAACTTGCAGCCTAGCGGTGATATCCACTGGATGAGATCGATGGTTTTCTCAGCTTTTTCCAGCCGAGCCAAAAAGCTTCAATTTTGCAGACACCACGGGTTGCATCGCCGCAGTCGCACCCTGCATCAACTCCAGCAAATCCGGCGCAGGGGGCGACGCAAATCGATCTTGCAGCGCGCCTACGTAAGCGGCACGTACCTCGGTGTTGACGTTAAACTTGGTTACACCAAGTTCAATTGAGCGGCGTACCATGGCCTCAGGCAGCCCGGAGGCACCGTGAAGTACAAGCGGGACGGACACTGTGTTCCTGATTGCGTCGAGGCGCTCGAAGTCAAGGCGCGGTTCACCAGAATAACGGCCGTGGACGTTTCCAATGCACACGGCCAAGGCATCAATATCCGTCTGCGTCACAAAGTCTGCTGCCTCGCCAGGGTTGGTGAGTCTTGCCTCATATTCGGGGACTGTCAAGCCGTCCTCTGTGCCGGTTAACCGGCCCAATTCAGCTTCGATTATGCCTCCCTGCTCGTGAACCAGGTCTGCCATGCGACGCGTGAAGGCGACGTTGTCGGAGTAAGGCAGGTGTGAGCCGTCGGCCATAACCGAGGTCAACCCGACGTCCAGCGCGGCTTGAATGTCGTCGGCCGAGGGGCTATGGTCCAGATGCACCGACATGGGGACCGACGCATCTCGGGCGGCGGTGAGACACAGGGCAACCAGCGGCGGCCCGCCGTGCTTGAGGGCAGTGGGAAGGATTTGTAGCATAGCCGGGCTGCGCACAGCCTCGGCAGCGGCCACCACGGCACGGGCGCCTTCCAGATTGTAGACGTTGAACGCTCCAATGGCATAGCCACCCTCGCGGGCTCTGTTCAAAAGCTCGATGGTCGAAACAAGCATCGGACATCACTCCTTTTTGAAAGCCGTGACGATCTCAATCAGGGCCTCCGGGCCGCCGACGTTGCCGGGGAACACGATGTATGGCATGCCCGGATAGCGACTCTCTGGCCCTAACTGCCACACCGGCACGCCAGGCAAGATCTGACCGGGCACCATCGCACGCTTTATGCCCAGCCCTTGGGTTGCGACATCGCTTGCGGTGATGCCGCCCTTAGCAACCAGATAGCGTGGCCTGGTTGAGATCGCTCGCACGATGCCCACCAGGCCTTCTGAGACCTGCTGGCCAATGGATAGGCTGGTTTCAGCATCCTCTCCGCTGATAAGATGGCGACTGGTATAGACCATCACATCCTGATTGCGGGCCAATACAGAATCTGCCTGCCAGGCCACACGCTCGATCTCCCTGACCTTGCGACTCCTATCCAGCAATGCTGCAACATTGATCTCGATGCTGACCATCCCCGGATGGGTAAGCAATGCGCTTATCTGGCTGGTGGTTCGGGGCACGTGCGAACCAACGACAAACAGCCCAGCGCCTGAGTCCGGTAGATCGAAATCCGCTTGTGTCAGCAGAGGCCGCCCAGGCAGGCCGGCCCGCGCTCGCACAAATGACGCTGCCGTGCGGTACAAGAATCGCTGACCCCGCGCCTCAGCGGTCAGCAGACCTCTCACAAAGACCTCCACATCACGATAGCTGGCCGCGTTGACAACGCATACACTTCCCGGTGCCAGGTCAGCAAAACGCTTGGCTACTCGCTCGGGTCCGCCGAGCCGGACATCCTCAATTGAAATTGAAGCTACCTCATCGGCCGAAATGCGTCCCGCCGTTTTTTCCTCCACCCACTGACGCAAATTGGACGCCCCATAACCGAAAGCTGCATCTCGGGCGAACTCGGTCTCACCGGCGGGGACCAGCCATTCACCCTCTGCCACATAGTGAATGTCGTTGATCGTGTAGCGTCCCCCCTCCAGGAAGAAGGGGATGATGACCCAGGCGTCGAGGTCGCCCCCCAGGACTCCCGCCAGGGCTATTACTTCACCCGGGAAGTGTCCGCGCAAAGTCGAGTCACTGCGGCTGACAACCACAAATCCTCGACCAGCCTGGCGTCCTGCCTCAACCAAATTGCGCCCGATGTCAGCGTTCATAGCTTCTGCTTCGGGCAGCGGCAGACTGCGCGAGTTGGTCAGCAGGTAAAACGCAGGCAGGTCATTCGACAGTTCGGCCCGCAGGGCGTCTACCGGCCATTCGGTGAGCACCGGGATGCCGTGTACCGTCTGCGTACCTGTTGGGTCATCGTCCAGCACTATGACCTTGCGACGACTGGCTTTGACCTCAGCCTGAATCTCCGGCAGTACATCCTCAGGCCACTCGTCTGGAAGACTGGCCAGGAAATCTTCTTTGGGTTTCTTGTCCATTGGGTCATCCTTGTGGATAACTGAGCATCATCATCCAAGCGCAAGCTTGCGTACATCCGAGATTGCCTGTTTCATGGCTTCGATGTAGACCGACATATCACCGCTATACGAGATCGCATTGAAGCCAAATCCCATCCATTCCTGAGCCTGGGCCATGTTACCTGGTTGGATGCAAGCTACCAGGCCGTGCTTGTGAGCTGTGTCAACCACCATCTTCAGTGCATCCAGGAATCTTGGGTGTTGGAATTGGCCGGCAATGCCTAAAGAGTGGCTCAAGTCGAATTGACCGACCCATAACACATCCACTCCTGGCGTCTTTGCAATGTCTTGAACGTGTTCCAACCCCTCCTGACTCTCAATTTGACATATGACGGTCGTATTCTCGTTGGCATAGGTCATGAATTCTTCCGGGTCGACGCTTTTGTAATTGGTGTTAGCTGTGCCGATAGCCACACCTCGCTTGCCGAGCGGAGCGTACTTGGCGGCTTCGACGATGGAGCGCGCCTCAGCCGCGTTTCGGACGTCGGGTGCCATAACTCCCAGTGCCCCGGCATCCAGACTCCGGGCGATGAAATGATATTCGATTTGAGGGACGCGCACGAAGGGGGCGAGGGTGGTTGGTTTGAACCAGGCCATCATATCCGCAATATCGGCCATGGCAAAGCCAGAATGCTCCATATCGAGCACCACGAAATCAACGCCGGTTGTTTCAAGTATTTGGGGCATGCCTCGGGTAGCAAATTCCAGCAGCATGTGTCCAACCGGCATTTTTCCTTCATCCAGTACCTGCTTAAAGCGATTCGGTTTCATTTCTTATCTCCATCGTTGATCGCTCTTTCTAACCAACCAGCACAAGCCAGCGCTCGCGCAGCGACTGTAATTTGGCCTGGAACCCCGGTCGTTCGACAACTTCTCGGTTGACCGTGTGCCTTGGCACTTCGCCCCGTAGGACGGTCAGGACATTCTCACAGGCGCCGACAGCGTTGCCACGGTATAGATCATCCGTCCAGGCTATCCCGTGCGGTGAGAGTATCACGTTATCCATCCGCGTCAGAGGATGGTTTACTGGTAGGGGCTCTTCGTCAAACACATCCAGTCCGGCCCCCGCTATCCTGCCCGTCTGTAACGCGGCTGTCAGGTCGTCCTGAACGACGATTGGGCCACGGGCAGTGTTCACAAAGTACGCCGTAGGCTTCATCAGCGAAAACAGTTCGGCATTGATTATCCCCTCTGTTTCGTCATTCAGCGGGCAATTGATAGAGATGAAGTCTGAGTCCTTGAACAGGGTCGGCAAATCAACCAACTCCACGCCCAGTTGAGCCGCCTGGTCCTGGGTAACGTATGGATCGTAAGCCAGCATACGCCCCACGTCAAAGGGTTGGAGCAATCGAAACATCTCTGCGCCGATGTTGCCCATCCCCACAGATCCTACTGTTTTCCCACTCAACCCAAGCCCTGAAGCTTCTGCTTTCAAATCCCAGCGACCGGTGCGCACCAGTTTATC
>Ga0180437_10006726_pt1 | contig 15198 bp, 9 predicted proteins | sample SS_ome_4_FD_132410 | JGI IMG/M metagenome (GOLD analysis project Ga0180437, IMG submission 132410) | Hypersaline lake sediment archaeal communities from the Salton Sea, California, USA - SS_3_D_1 metaG | ecosystem: Environmental > Aquatic > Non-marine Saline and Alkaline > Hypersaline > Sediment...
CGCTCGAGCCCATCACCGCCCACGACCATTCCACCATCGGCGGCTCTCCCCGGGCCGGACGAGTGCGGTTGAGGTTCAGCATCCACGTCTGCCCCTCGCCGACAAACGCGCCGATCTCCTTCAGCGGCACGGCCATCGTAACCGTCCAGCCGACGCCCTCCTCGATCGTCGCCTTCACCTCCGCGGAGCTGTCGAACGAGCGGTCGTCTCGCTTCGAGCCGCGCGCGACGGCGTCCAGCAGCACGCCGGCGGGGTTGACCGCGAAGTGGAACCACCCCACGCGCGGGTCGCCCGTGACGAACAGCTCGACGCAGTCGTCGGTCCACACCTCCCCGTCGCGCTTGCTCACGCGGCGAAGCAGCGAGGCGGTGTCCGCCTCCGCGCACTGCCACGCCACGTACAGCCGCGTCGCGTCCAGCAGCGCGCGGGCGGTCGTCTTCATCGGCCCCGGGCGGTCCCGCTCGCACTCGCCCAGCGGCAGGGGGTGGCACTTCGACCAGATCGGCGAGCGCAGCGTCCCGTCGATCGGCGGGCCGGCCTCGACGATCACGGCCTTCGCCTCGCCCCGCCGCCCGGCGGGCACGTCGGCCGCTGCGGCAAGGGCGGGGGCGCCGACGGCGGACAACAGGGCGGCGGCAATCCAGGGGGCGAGGTGGTTTCTCATGGCATTCGGCGTTCGGCGGTCAGCGTTGCTCTTCCGGGATCGGGCTGGTCATGCTGACGGCGGTCTGGAACGTGGGCACGGGGCGGAAGTTGGGGTGGTCCTTGTACCGGAGGTTCCGCCGGCCCCAGTACGCGCCGTAGTACTGGCCGTTCGTGTCGACCCAGTTGGTGATCTTCAGCAGCTCGACCTGGGAGAGGTGGATCTTCTCGTGGACCTTGGCGAGCCGGGCGGCCCGGGCGGCCTGCTCGCCGTCGCGGAGGGTGACCTTGCCCTTCGAGAGCATGGCCACCAGGACGGACGCGTGCGAGCCGAGCGACCGGGCGGGCAGGTAATGAACGTTGCCGGTCTTCGGGTGGTTCTCGCCGATGACCGGCCCGAGCAGCCCGCGGTCGAGGCGGGGCCGGCGCCGCCGCTCGGGAATGAGGCTTTCGTAGGAGACGTTGAACAGCGCCGTCATCTCGCCGCCGAGGTTCAGCCCGCCCTTCGGCTCTTCGCCCGTATGACACTTCCGGCAGTGCTTGTCGAACACCGGCTGGACGTCGGTGGCGTAGTACAGCGGGCGGCGGCCGGACGGCTCGCCCGGCTGCGGGCCCGGGATCGACGGGCTGCGCCTCAGCGCCATGACCGACCCGCGGTCGGGTTCGGGCAGCTCGGCGGTGGGGATCTCGTGGCAGCCGACGCAGGAGCGCTGCTCGCCGGGCATGTAGTTGACGTACGTCCGCTCCTTCTGCACGGCCATGTAGTTCTCGTCCAGCACGTGCAGGGAGATGTTGGCGTTGGCGGGCACGAGGAAGTAGGCCGACCCGTCCGGCTCGACGGGCACGATGCCGTGCTGGACCTTCAGCCCGAGGTGCGTGTCCTTGGTGATGCAGGCGTGCTGCTGATCGTAGCCGTCGCCTCCCCATCGCCGCCGCGTCGCCCACGGGCGCGGGATCTGCTCGAGGACGCGGATGTACTTGATCTCGCCGCGCCGCACGCCGGCCAGCCCGCGGTAGACGTCGGCGACGACGCAGGCGGCGAGGTTCTTCCGGGCCAGCTCCTCGTTGACCGGCGAGTTCAGCACGGGCGGGCGCTTGCGGGGCTTCAGCGGCATCGGCTGCCAGCAGGAGATCGCCGGGTCGCGGTAGATCGGCTGGACCGCGCCCGTCTCGTCGAGCAGGTACAGCCCGTAGCCCTTCGGGTCGGTCCAGATCGCCCCGGCGGGCTTGTGGGCGACGAGGAAGTACCTCTCGCTGAGCGGGTACGGGTCCTTGAACAGCGGCCCGCGCCCGCGCCCGTCTCGCCGCCACGGCCCGCCGGCCGAGCGGAAGGAGAAGCCCCCCTCGGCCTGGATGTCCGTCTGGGGCGTCATGTAGGTCATCGGCTCGCGGGTGCGGATGTTGCGGTCCATGTTCAGCCGGATCACCGTGCCGATGCCGTTCTGCGGGCAGTGCGGCGTGCCGAGCACGACGTATTGGTTCGGCGCGTCGGGGATGGGCCGGCCGTAGATGAACGTCGGGGGCAGCGAGATGTCCGCGGCGTAGATCTCGCTGGACATGCTCCCGTCCGGCCGGACCGCCCAGAGGCACTTGAGGCTGACGGCCCCCTTGTCCAGGTACTCCCACCGCGTGTAGAGGATCCGCCCGTCGGGCAGCATGACGGGGGAGGCCTCGCTGACCGAGCTGTTGGTCAGCTTCTTCATGTTCTTCCCGTCGGCGTCCATGCGGTAGAGGACGGTGGTGGTGAAGTCGTCCGGCGCGTCGCAGAGGATGCCGTACTGGCAGCGCGTGGAGATGAAGCAGATGCCCCCGTCCGGCAGGTAGCACGGGTGCATGTCGTCCGTGCCGTGGTGGTAGTGGGGCCTGGCGCGGTACAGCTCGACCAGCCGGCTCTCGTCGGCCTGCGGGAACGTCAGCTGCCTCAGCCCGCTGCCGTCGACGTTGACCTCGTAGATCCGGTAGCCCTCCTGCCAGGCCTTCTTCCAGGCGAAGACGATCCGCCTGGCGTCGAAGGAGACGTCGAACCGCTCGAAGACGCCGCCTTTCAGCGAGCCGGCGAGTTCGCGGACCGAGCCGTCTTTCAGATTCAGCACGCAGAGGTTGCCCCCCGGCATCCACTTGCTGTTGATGAACTCGGTGTAGTAGTGGTTCGCGCTGTAGGTGTGGCGCTTGACGAAGACCACCTCGTCGAAGTCGATCAGCGGGTTGCGGTTGACCGTCACGTCGCGGCGGAGCTGCTCGACGGCCTTTGCCCACTTCTCCAACGGAGCCCCGTCCGGCGGGCCGGTTTTCCACTTGGCGGCCGTTGCCTCCAGCGCGTCGAGCCTGGCGAGCATGTTCCGGCCGGCGGGGCCGTCGCCGTACAGGTCGTTGATCGTGCCTCGCAGGTCTCCCAGCCGGTACTCCGACAGCCGCTCCAGCAGTTGGGCGCGTCGGCGGGCGGCGAGATAGATCGCCCGCACCTTGTTCAGGTCCGCCGGGCCGCGGACGCCGGCCGGCAGCCGCCGCGCCGTCTTGTCCACCGACGCATACCTGGCGGCGGCCTCGACGTATCGCCGGGCGGCCTCCGCGTACCGCACCGTCTGCCAGTCGTGGCCCCAGATGCCGTCTGCCCGCTCCCACGCCATCTGCCGCCGGCTCGTCGCGTCGGTGAACCGCCCGGTCAGCTTCGACCACAGCCGCCCCTCCGCCGACTCGCCCACGCCGCTCGCGATCGCCAGGTGGCTGCTGCCGTCGAGGCTCAGCGCCTGGCCCACCTTGCCGTCGACGAACCTGACCTTCCCGACCGCGACGGCGTGGTTCAGGCAGCCGGACGCATCCCGCCCGTCGCCGTCGAGGCGCCAGCAGGCCAGCAGCCCGCCGCCCGTGGTTCGCTGCGGTTTCTCGTAGTGCTCACGGATCTGCCCGGCGGACAAGGCGCGGCCGTAGACGCGCACGTCGTCCAACTCGCCGACGAGGGGGCTGTTGGCGGGGAACGACGTGGACGTGTTGCCGAGCTTCAGCACGCTGCCCTTGGGGTCCGCCCGGCGTTCGAGCCCGCCGGTGGCGTCGAGCTTGCCGTCGACGTAGATCCTCAGCGGCCCGCCGCCCGTGAGGGCCACGTGATGCCACTTCCCGTCGGCCACCCTCGTCCTGCCGGTGACGCACCCGACCCAGCCGACGTCGTAGCAGACGCGCCCGGCGCGGATGAAGAGGCTCTTCCCGCCGTTGACCCAGGGCCCGTCCGGCAGCGTCTTGGCGGCGATCGTGCCGTCGCGCTTCGTCCGCACACGGGCGATGACGGTGAACTGCCCCGTGCCGAAGTCCGGCAGCGGGACGGCCTTCTTCAGCTCCGCCAACCCCGGCCGGGCCTGCTCCTTCAGCTTGACCAGGGCGTCGAACCACGTCTCGGCGGCGCACGCCTGCGCGGCGCACGCGGCAAGAACCAGCAGCGCGATCCTCTTCATCGTCGCCAACTCCCTCATTCGGTCACAGCGGATGCCGTAGTGTACCACCGACGGGCCCGGACGCGAAGGCGAAGCTGCCAAGCGTGGACCGGCCGGGAGAGCCTTTGGGCTGGCGGGGAGAGGATCGGCTCGGATAGGATGCTCCCCTGCCGCGATGGGCGGCGGGCTGCTCGACATCCTCCGGGACCGCTGAGAATGAAGATCACGAAGCTCGAGACGTTCTTCGTCCGCCCGCGATGGGTCTTCCTCAAGATGCACACCGACGAGGGGCTTACCGGCTGGGGCGAGCCGGCCGTCGAGGGCTGGTCGCGGACGGTGGCGGCCGCCGTGGCGGAGATGGGCCGATACCTGGTCGGCGAGGACCCGCGCCGCATCGAGCATCACTGGCAGGTGCTGCACCGCGGGGGGTTCTATCGCGGCGGGCCGGTGCTGACCAGCGCGATCAGCGGCATCGAGCAGGCGATGTGGGACATCACGGGCAAGGCGCTCGGCGCGCCGGTGCACGAGCTGCTCGGCGGGCGGGTGCGCGACCGGATCCGGCTGTACGCCCACGCCGGGGGCAAGACGGTCGAGGCCTGCGCCTCCAAGGCGGCCGAGAAGCTCGAGGCGGGCTTCACGGCGTTCAAGACCTGCCCCTTCAAGGCCGTCCGGTTCGCCGAGGACCGCCGATTCGTCGACGAGGTCGTCGCGCGCGTCGCGGCGCTGCGCGATGCGGTCGGGCCCGAGGCGGCCATCGGGCTCGACTTCCACGGCCGCCCCTCCGTGCCGACGGCCATCCGCCTCTGTCACGCGCTCGAGCCGATGGACCTCATGTTCGTCGAGGAGCCCTGCCGCCCGGAGGACATCGACGCCCTCGCCGCCGTCGCGCGGGCCACGAGCATCCCGATCGCCGCCGGCGAGAGGCTCTACACGCGATGGGGCTTCCGCGAGGTCCTCGAGAAGCGGGCCGCCTCCGTGATCCAGCCGGACGTCTCCCACGCCGGCGGGATCCTCGAGGTCCGCAAGATCGCGGCGATGGGCGAGGTCTACGCCGCGGTCCTCGCCCCGCACTGCCCCCTGGGCCCGATCTCGCTGGCCGCGTGCCTCCAGGTCGACGCCGCCACGCCGAACTTCCTCTGCCAGGAGCACGTCAGCCTCGGCGAGGGCTGTCTGAAGCGGCCGCTCGTGCTGCGGGACGGGTGCGTGACCGTGCCGGACGGGCCCGGCCTCGGCGTCGAGGTCGATGAGGACGCGATGGCCGACAGGCTCTACGACGGCGGATGGCAGACGCCGCGACTGTGGTACGACGACGGCGGGCTGGCGGACTGGTGACGGCCCGGGAGCGAAGCGGATGAGCGCCGTGCTGGAGACGATCCTCGAGACGGGCATCGTGGCCATCGTGCGGTCCGACAGCGCGTCGGGGCTGATCGAGACGGTCCGCGCCCTGTCGGCCGGCGGGGTCAGGGCCGTCGAGGTGACGATGACCACGCCGAGGGCGCTGGAGGCGATCGCCGCCGCGGCCGGCGAGGCCGACGGACGGTACATCATCGGCGCGGGCAGCGTGCTGGACGCCGCGGCGGCCGACGCGGCGATCGACGCGGGGGCGGAGTTCCTCGTCGCGCCGAACGTCTGCGTCGAGGCGATCGAGCTGGCCAAGGCGCGCGGCAAGGTGATCTGCCCCGGCGCGCTGACGCCGACGGAGATCGCCGCCGCCTGGAAGGCCCGCGCCGACGCGGTGAAGGTCTTTCCCGCCTCGCACTTCGGGGCGGCCTACCTCGAGGCGATCCTCGCGCCGATGCCCCACCTGCGCCTGATGCCCGTCGGGGGCGTCAACCTCGAAAACGCCGCCGCCTTCATCCGTGCCGGCGCCTGCGCGCTCGGCGTCGGCGGATCGCTCGTCAACACCCAGACCATCGCCCGAGGCGACTGGCCGGCGATCAGCGACGCGGCTGCACGGTACGTCCAGACCGTCGCCGCGGCGCGGGCAGAGGGATAGCCGACTGAGGCAGGTGGCTCTTCCGCAGAATGTGTGGGTCGCTCCTGGCGAGATGCACCCGCCGCGCCGTGTTGGGCCTCTACCCACAGATTCCGGGGAGCAGCCAAACAAGTAGGGTGTGCAGCTCTGCTGCACACGGGGCGCACGTGAGCGCTTTCGCGGTGTGCGGCGCTGCAACGCCGCATTCGAAGACACGGCCGCAGACTCCGCGGCTGCGGCACCCGTCCTCAGCGGTGTCGGCCTATTCGTCGAACCATTCGTCGTCGGGATCGAACGCGGGGACGGGCACGATGATCGCCGTCAGGTCGCCGACGGCGCGGTGGCGGCAGAGGGGCTTGATCAGCACGGCGCTGCCCGGGCGGACGGGGAAGCTCCCCCCGTCCAGCTCGACGCGGCCGCTGCCCTCGAGGATGTAGTAGACCTCCGTGAGCCTCTTGTGGTAGTGCACCCTCGAGTCGCCGGCGATCCGGGTGCGGTGGCAGCTCAGCACGCCGTCAGCCTCGGCCAGAAACGCCCGCCGCGCCTCCCCGCACGGACACGGCGTCGGCTCGACGTCGTCGAAATGCGTGACCGCGTAACGCCTGTCCATCGCTCGCCTCTCCTCTGTCCCTCTGCGTCTCTGTCTCGCAGAATCCGTCGCCGCCGGCGCGCGCCGCCTCAGGAGCCGCCGGCCCGTGTGGCCTCCCGAATCGCCGCCCGCGCCAGCAGCCGCGTCGAGTCCAGCGTCGGCAGCGGAGAGACGGCCTCGTCGATCAGCAGCGGGATCTCCGTGCAGCCGAGCACGACCGCCTCGGCGCGGCGGGACTTCATCTGCTCGATCACCTCGCAGAACCAGCCGCGCGATTCGTTGGTCATCACGCCGTAGACAAGCTGTCCGAAGATGATCTCGTCGATCCGCTCCCGCTGCGGCCCGTCGGGAATGATCCGCTCGATGCCCTCGGCGGCGAGCGCGTCGGGATAGACCGGCCCGGTCATCAGGTACTTCGTTCCGAGCACGCCGACGGTGCGGTATCCGCGGTCCTTGGCGGCCCGCGCCACCTCCCGCGCGATGTGAAGCCACCGGATCGGCGAGCGCGGCTCGACGAGTTCGAAGGCCTGGTGGATCGTGTTGTCGGGGCAGACGGCCAGCTCGGCCCCGGCGGCGGCGACGATCCGCGTCGAGTCGAGCATCAGCTCCGCGACGGCCGACCAGTCGCCGGCGCGGATGCCGACCAAGTAGTCGGCCAGCGGGTGCGTGTGCATCGTGATCTGCGGGTGGTTGTGCTCGCCCATGACAGGGGCGGCCTCCGCGCAGATGGTGCGATAGCACAGCGCGGCGCCCTCGGCGCTACAGGCGACGATGCCGACGTGTCCGGCCATGTCTCCATGATGCCCGCTATCGCCCGGAGATTCACGCGAAACCGCCTAAGAAACCGCCGGCCCGTTCGTCTGATGCAGTGAAGGCGGCACGTCGGGTGGCGGGCGAAAGAGATGCCCAAACGCGCGAGGAAGGCTCCGCGCGCCCGCCCGGACCCGAGCCGGCCGGAAGGAGATCTGACATGACGACTCGACGCAAGGCACTGACGGTACTGACGGGCGTGACGGTCCTGGCGGCGGTGGCCGTGGCGGTCGGGTGGCGCGCGATGCGGAAGGACACGCCGGGCCCCGCGCTCGACCTGCCGACCCCCCCGGACGCGCGACCGGCCGACAGCCGGGAGGCCGTCGCACATGTCCCCGCGGGCGGGCCGAATCGGCCGGTCCTCCTCGCCGTCACGCCCTCCGGCGAACCCGCCATCCGGCTGGAATTGCCCAGGCCGCGCTTTACCGACACGCCGAAGAACTTGCCGCCCCACGTCCGGCTCCACAAGACGCTCTCGGGCCCCCTGCGCCGCAAGCCCTTCGTCGTGCCGGCGCGGCTGGCGAACGTCGCGCGCGGCCGGCCCGTGACCAGCAGCGACGCCGCCCCGGTTATCGGCACGCTCGACCTGATCACCGACGGCGACAGGGAGGCCACCGAGGATGCGTACGTCGAGCTGGGGCCGGGCGTCCAGTACGTGCAGATCGACCTCGGCCGGCCGCACGTGATCCACGCCGTGGCGATCTGGCACGAGCACAAGCAGCCGATCGTCTATCACGACGTGGTCGTTCAGGCGTCCGGCGACAAGGACTTCATCGACGGCGTGTCCGATCTCTACAGCAACGACCACGACAACTCGGCGGGGCTGGGCATCGGCCGGCAGTGGGAGTACGTCGAGACCAACGGCGGGCTGGTCGTGCCCGCCCAAGGCGTCACCGGGCGCTATGTGAGGCTCTACGGCAACGGCTCGACGGCCGACGACCTGAACCGCTACACCGAAGTCGCCGTCTACGGCACGCCCGCCGAATAGGCCCCACCTGCGCCGGGCTGACGGCGGGCGGGCGAAGAGGAACTCCCCGATGAGAGCGGCATTTCGTGTACAATGGGCCCCAACAGTCTGCTCTTGCGGGAGAATCTGCGATGAGGACGGAGTCGTATCTGCCCCGGCCGTGTCGGGCACTGATGTTCATCGCGTTTGCGTCGGCGTGCCTTGCGGCTTGGGGCATGGCGGCCCCGGCGGGCGGGGCCGAGAAGCCGGAACCGGCCGGGTCGTTCGAGATTCCCGCCTGGACCTTCGATCGCGGCAACGCCAAGGTCTACGCGAACCCACACGTGTATGCCGACTACCGAGACACCTATCCCGAACTCGTCGCGGGTGACGGGGGCCGGACGCCCTGGGCGGTCGAATACGACGTCGACTTCCCGGTCGACGCGACCTACACGCTTCACGTTCGTTACGTGTCCGCCGAGCCGCGGCCGCTGAAGCTCTGGCTCGACGGGCGGATGATGGCCGCGTGCTGCAAGGGCGTGACCCGCGCGGCGCGGCCGCATCCGTATAGCACGACCACGCGCAATCCGTACTACGAGCCCGCCGAGAGCACGTGGAACCGCTACGGCGCCCGGTGGGAGAAGGCCGGCGGGCTGTCGATCACGAGGGGCAAGCACACGCTGAAGCTCACGCGCGGCGGCCCGGGCCCCGGTGTGATCGCGCTGCGGTTGGACTCGCCGGTCGCGTTCCCCAAGGGCTGGAAGCCGGCTGAAATCCGGGCGAACGTCGCCAGGCTCCCGGCCGTCTACCGCAGGGCCTTCCTGCCGCCGGGCAGCGTGAACGTCGCGACGTTGCGGCTGGCCCTCGAGGACATGCTCGCGGAGTTCGGCCGGCGGTATCCCTCGGGGCGGCAGCAGTTGGAGCAACTGGACTCGCTGGAGAGGCCACAGGCGGCGGGTCGCGGCGGGACGCGGGAGCAGAGGCAGGAGATCTCCGACGCGCTGCGGTCGCTTCAGCGCCGGGCCCTGCTGGGGCATCCGCTGCTGGACTTCGAGAAGCTGCTGTTCGTCAAGCGGATGACGTATTCGTCCAGCCACATCTACAGCGACCATTGGGACGGCAGCAGGACGATGGGGGGCAACCTGTGCATTCTCTGCCCGGTCGCTCCGGACGGGCGGGTCACCGAACTTGCCCCGCAGCTTGCCGGCGGGCTGTTCGGCAGCTTCGACCTGTCCTTCGACGCGAAGAAGGTGGTCTTCGCCTACAAGAAGGCGAAGGACCGGGGCTACCGCATCTACGAGATCGGCATTGACGGGGCGGGGCTGCGGCAGTTGACGTTCGACACGCCGGAGGAGTCGCGGCTCACCGCACGCTACGGGGAGCACTACCGCTTCGAGGACTGCGACCCGGTCTACCTGCCCGGCGGCCGGATCATGTTCACGTCCACTCGGTCGCGGCGGAGGGTCTTCTGCTTCCCCTCCACGGTCTCGTCGCTGTACGTGATGGACGCCGACGGGGGGAACGTCCGCTGTCTCTCGGAGGGGCCGGTCAACGAGATCGCCCCCAGCGTGATGGACGACGGGCAGGTGATCTACACGCGATGGGAGTATGTCGACAAGGGCTTCGGCAACGTGCAGAGCCTCTGGTCGGTGTATCCCGACGGCAGCCATTCGGCCCACGTGTACAAGAACGACCTGATCCTGCCGGCCGGGCTGATCGACGCGCGCAGCATACCCGGAAGCAGCCGGATCGTGGCGATCGGCGCGCCGCACTGCGGGCTGTCGGTCGGCCCGGTGATCCTGGTCGATAACAGCATCAACCGGCGCACCGCGGCGGGGATGACCAACCTCACGCCGGAGCTCGGCTATCCGGGCATGAGCCCGCACCCGAGCGGAAAGACGTTCGGCTACTTCAAGGAGCCTTACCCGCTGTCGGAGAAGTGCTTCCTCGTCTCCCACAACCCCGGCCCGAAAGACCGCGAGCCGACGGGCTACGGGATCTACGTGTTGGACGCGTGGGGCAATCGGGCCGAACTCTACCGGGACGCGGAGATATCCTGCTTCCAGCCGACGCCGCTGAGGCCCCGCCGCACGCCGCCGAGGATCCCCTCGTTCGCCCCGCCGAGCCGGACCGGACGGAAGGCCCCGGGCACGCTGTTCATGCAGGACGTCTACCAGGGGATGACGGGAATCCGGCGCGGAAGGGTCAAGTACCTGCGGGTGATGGAGGCGATCGGCACGTCCTGGGACGACGGGTGGCGGTCGGGCAGGCAGGGCGACGGCGCGGGGCTTCAGGCGTCGGCGGTCAGTCTCAAGTGCGACGTCAACATCAAGAAGATCCACGGGATCGCGACGGTCCACGAAGACGGGTCCGCCCACTTCACCGTGCCCGCCGAGAAGAACCTCTTCTTCCAGGCGCTGGACGAGGACTACATGGAGCTTCAGCGCATGAGGACGTTCGTGAACCTCATGCCGGGCGAGAGCAGGTCCTGCATCGGGTGTCACGAGTACCGCACGTTGGCGCCGCCGCTGAAACCCGCCCGCCCGATGGCCTTGAGCGGCCCGGCCGAAGCGCTCCGCCCTCAGCCCGGCGAGAGCGGCCCTCGCACCGTCCACTACGCCCTGGACATCCGTCCGATCCTGGACAGGCATTGCGTCGGCTGCCACGGCGCCAAGGAGCCCCGCGGCGAACTCGACCTGTCCGGCGAGTTGACCAAGCTGTACGACCGCTCCTACGAGAACCTCATCGAGAAGGGGCTGGTCAGCCACCTCAACGACGGGTACGGCGCGGCCAACGTCGCACCCGAGCCGCCGCTGACGTTCGGGTCGCATCGCAGCCGGCTCGTCGAGCGGATCCGCCAGGCCCCCTGCAAGGCCCGCCTCACGCGAGAGGAGTTCATCAAGATCGTCACCTGGATCGACTCCAACGCCTCCTACTACGGCACCCACAGGGGCAAGAAGAACATCAAGTGGAAAGGCGACCCGGACTTCCGGCCGCTGCCGGCGGCCGAGGATCAGCAAGGAGAAACCAGGGATGACCAGGAGCACGATCAGGCGCCCGGGTGACCCGTTCGTGACCTCGATGGCGGCGCTGGGCGTGGCGGCCTTGGCGACGATCGCTGCCCCGGCGGCGCGTGCCATCGAGGGGCAGCCGCGCGGTGGGGGGCCGGTGACGGCCGCGGGGCATCCGGCCGAGGGGACGATCGAGCCGTTTCTGTCCGAGCCCAGCCTCGAGATGCAGCAGGTCCACAAGGGCGGGAGATTCCCGAACGTCGTGGTCGCCGTCGACGGGACGGTCCTGGCCGTCTGGGCAGGCGTCAAGGTCCGTCGAAGCGAAGACGGCGGACGGACCTGGGGGCCGGAGATCACCATCGGAAAGGGATTCATGGCCGGCGGGGCAACGGTGAACGAGACCAACGGAGAGGTCCTGGCCTTTGTCGAGAAGCACCACCCGCCGGCCCCGCTGACCGTCTACCGCAGCAGGGACCATGGCAAGAGCTGGTCCCCAATGGAGGTCGTGATCCGGCCGGATACCAACGGCAACGTGCCTTCCCTGCACATGAACGAAGCGGGCATCACCTTGCGGCACGGCAGGCATGCCGGGCGGATCATCCGCGCGGCCCGCCACTACGCGGGTCGAAACCACCGCAGCAACTGGCCGAAACATTACACCACGGCCATATACAGTGACGACGGCGGGAAGACCTGGGATACCAGCAAGCCCTTTGCGGAAATGGGAACCGGCGAGGCGGCGATCGCCGAGCTGTCTGACGGCCGACTCTACTACAATTCCCGCGCGCATTGGAACAAGGACAAGCCGCCCCTGCGACGCCGCTGCGCCCGCAGCGCCGACGGCGGGAAGACCTGGACAGGCTGGCAGATCGTCAAGGCCCTGCCCGACGGCCCTCAGAACACCAACTACGGCTGCATGGGCGGACTGACGCGCCTGCCGATCGAGGGCAAGGACATCCTGCTCTACAGCAACTGCGACAGCCCCGGCGGGCGAAAGGGCGGGACGGTCTGGGTCAGTTTCGACGGCGGAAAGACCTGGCCGCTGAAGCGGCTGGTCTACAAAGGCAGCTTCGCCTATTCCTCCCTCGGCGCCGGTCGGCCCGGAACCAGGAGCGAAGGCTGGATCTACCTCAACTTCGAAGGCGGCCCCAAGGGCGGCTCCACCGTCGCCCGCCTCAACCTGAGCTGGCTGCTGAAAGGCGAGAAGACAGGCGACGGCGACCTGCCCGACTGGCTGCCCCGCTCCAAGACCTGACCCCGCTTTTGGCCCCGTTGTTACGAACGTCATGAGAGTGTGAGCATGCCGCGAAAGAAGGGCGATTCCCTGCTGCTCGTGGGCCTGGTTGCGGTCGCGTCCTGCCTTGTCGGACAGGCGGCGCCGCCGAAGGCGCCCAGCCCCGCCGATCCGGGGCGGCTGCGGTTCTGCCTGGTCGACGGATCGGTCGTCACGGGCAGGTTGGCCGGCGGCCGACTGCTGGTCGCGACGGATTCCGGCCGGACGGAGGTCCCCGCCGCCGGCATGCTCGGGTTCACTCTCGGAGTGGACAGCCGTCCCGAACTGGCCACACGGGTTCAGACCTTGATTCGAGCGTTGGGAAAGGACAACTGGCGGCAACGAGAGAAGGCCCAGAAGGAGTTGATCGAGATCGGTCCGTGTCTTCGTCCCGTCATCGAGGCCTACGCCGACGATGGGGATGCGGAGCGTCGGGTACGCCTTGCCGCCATTCTGCAAGCCTACACAAGGTGGGAAAAGGATCACCCGGACGCTCTAATCACCGCGACCAGACCCATCCGCCCGCGGAGCGAAGTGCGCACCTGCTCCGGGGTGCTCGCCGGGCACGTTCTGGACAGACAGTTGAAGATCGACAGCCCCTACGGTCCGGTGACGGTCGAAGTCGCACAGGTTCACGAGGCCACGAAGCCTCGACCGGTCGCCGAGCGGCCCTGCAAGACGCTCCAGATCAGCGCGAGGCTGCGAGCCGGGGCCACGTTGACGGGGCAGCCGATCTTCACCCGCTTCCAGTTGCAGACGGCGCTGGGCAAGCTCACCGTCCCGCTGCACAGCGTCTTCGGCGTGGCGGTCTCTCAGACCGGCAATCGGGCCCACGTGATGCTCCGCAATGGGGATCGGCTGGTGGGCCGGCCGCAGTGGCCGCCGATCCGGATCCGGACGGCCAGCGGCCCGGTGGTTGTCTCGCCGGGCAATCTGACAGCCCTGGACGTCCATGCCGGCGCCCTGAAGGAAGGGCTGGCGTTCCACTGGTCCTTCGACGACAAGACCGCCACGGACGCGGTGACCGGCGCCAAAGGGACCGTTTTCCCGGCCGTGACCTTCGAGAAGGGCGTTGTCGGCCGCGCGCCGGTCTTTCGCAGCTGCAAGACGCGGATCGTGATCGACTCACCCAAGTGGAACATGAACGGCTGGCAGCAGGTGACCCTGTCCGTGTGGGTGAAGATGAACAGCTACTCCACCTACGGGCGCATCATCGGCCGCGCCGGCGGCAGCCAGGGCTACAGTGTGGGCATGAGCGTGGGGGGAGACTACGGCCACTGGACCGGCGGCATGTTCACCGTCCGCTTCAGCGAGAAGGACTTCTCCGTTGTGTACCCGGCCACGTTTGGCAAGAAGATCAGGCCCTATCCGAAGAAGAACGTCTGGTACCACCTGGTGGGGACCTACGACGGCAGGCACCTTCGATGCTACGTAAACGGCGCGCTGGACGGCAGCGTGCAGCTCGAGACGCCCGGGCGGACGATATGGGATCGGCCGGACGCGAAGACGGTGATCGGTCGGGCGGCCGGCAAGAAGTACGAGTCGTGGCGCGACACGTACTTCCCGGGGCTCATCGACGAGGTGAAGATCTGGTGGCGGGCCCTGACCCAAGCTGAGGTGCAGCGGCTGTACCGGGACACCTTGGCGAGATCCGCCCCCCGCGAAGACGAAGGGCAGTGACATCCCACATCCACCCGTCACGCACATCCATTGCGGCGCCGCCGGCGCCTTCATCCACATAGCGGAATCCACAACGTGAGGCGGAGCCCGCCGGCTAAGAGCGAGTGTAAAGAACGTGACACTTCGGCAGATTCAGCAAGAAGCACAGGACGATGGTGTTCGGCCTGGCGTTCGCCGGCTTGGGTGTTGTTCGCGTGGTTGTGAGTGTAGTTCAACTCGCCCGGGCCGTTGTCAGCTCTTCTTGGCCTTCGGTAAAGGCGGAGCCGTCTGACGAATGGGCAGCCGATGCGTCACTGCCCGAGGGCGGTCAGGGCGTCGCGTACACCACCGCCTCATCCGCCCCGGCTCGGCGCGCCCAATCGGGGGCGATTGCCAGGAGCCGAGGCTTGGGCGTCCTCGAGCCGCCGAACGTGGACGTCCTGTCTCTGACAGGACTCGGGCGTTATGCCCCTCTTCGCTTGAGTGTTACCCGTTGAGCGCCGGCTGATCTGCGTCCCCCCCGCGTTCATCTGTTGCCAGCCCGGGCGGGCGAAAGGGCGGGACGGTCTGGGCCAGTTTCGACGGGGGCAGGACCTGGCCGCTGAAGCGGCTGGTCTACACGGGCAGCTTCGCCTATTCCTCCCTCAACGCCGGTCGGCCCGGAACCAGGAGCGAAGGCTGGATCTACCTCAACTTCGAAGGCGGTCCCAAGGGCGGCTCCACCGTCGCCCGCCTCAACCTGAGCTGGCTGCTGGAAGGCGAAAAGACCGGCGACGGCGACCTGCCCGACTGGCTGCCCCGCCCCAAGGCCCCGTGAGGCCGGCAGCCGCCACAGAGCGGAAAGGCGCTTGGCGTTCTCAAGAGGATC
>Ga0180437_10006727_pt1 | contig 15196 bp, 15 predicted proteins | sample SS_ome_4_FD_132410 | JGI IMG/M metagenome (GOLD analysis project Ga0180437, IMG submission 132410) | Hypersaline lake sediment archaeal communities from the Salton Sea, California, USA - SS_3_D_1 metaG | ecosystem: Environmental > Aquatic > Non-marine Saline and Alkaline > Hypersaline >...
AGGCATTCGATTTAATGACGATACCTATTTTTGTTTTTGGATCAATAATGGATTTGTAAGAAGCGATATTACGATCGAAAGCGCTTTTGCTTATTTCTACCCAGCTTGATGGTTTGATATACATAACTGCCATTTCGACTAGTATGAGGGTTGCTTAAGATAGATAGTATAGCGCTTTCTTTTAAATATATAAATAATATAAGCGAAGTATTTGTAACAATTTCTATGTGCCAAATACTTCGCTTAGTTATAAATTTACAGATTTCTGAGGTATATTATTATTCAAAAAATGTTTGTATCATTATGTTTGTTATTTCTGAATCATCAGCTGCTAGGCCAGCTGGTGTTTATCCTGAATGATTTGATTGAACAAAAACGGCTCCTTTATGTGTGAGCATCTGAACCATATCACATATTGTTTTATAGATTAAAATCGAGCGAGATTTTCCCTTTATCATAAAAAATTTATTGAATTTCAATGTATTTATATTGACAATCAATAAAACATGGTATAGGTTAGGTTATGTGCTTGCAGGCGTTTGTCTAAAACAGAGATATTTAAGAAATAGCCATGAAAGGAAAATGATGAATGGCAAAATTACTACAATCCTTCTTAGTTTTGTTTGTATAAGTCTGCAAGCACAAGCTCCCTTAGCTGAGGTTGCAAACCAAGAAAAAGCAGCATCTCCAAATCCACATGAGATTTTACAGAGGTTGCGAGAGAATAAACATGATCATTCGTTGTGTACATCGCTCGGTATAGTATTTGAACTATGGCATGAGAATGAATACAACCGAGAAGCATGGCGGAAAATCGCAGGTTCGTTTTTTGATGTTGCATTATGTTGTCAACAAGGCCAAGAGGGCAATGATGATGAATTAATTGGGGCCCTTGGACCATCATGTGGCAAAATCTATGTACATATAAAAGATAAAAATGGCATTCATGGCAATATCACTATTCGGAATGAGCTTCATAAGATCAGATTTGAAGCAACTATCTATCGTGATGAACTATATGATAAAGCTGCATGGCAAGTTCTTATTGATCTGGCAATTGTTACCATAGAACAGTGCTGCATCCATGACGAAACACAAAATATAACATTTTTGAAACACCATATGCCGCTCATAGGTGATGCAATTGTTAATGCGGGAGGGGACTCGGGTATACATGGTATTTTGGAAGTAAAATTAAATGACACTACTAACAACTATATGGGGGTAAGTTATACAGCGTGATATATTGGGTAAAACACTGTATACTTTTATGGGTCACGGTTGTGGCCCATATTTTATATATAAGAGTGTTGTGAAAGGAATTATGATGAACAGAATAAAATCATATGCCCGATTTTTAGAATTTTTTTTGCTGATCGGTATAATTTTGATTATCGGGACCTATATTGTTAAATGGTTTTCGGGAGATATTCCTGTTTATCGAGATATTGTTGATAGCACCAAGCATACACGCTTATATGCGGGGCTTGGTTATTTTTATACAACTACTCATGCTCCTGCCCCATCTTTATTAGTTAGATTGTTGGCAGCATGTGTTGACGGTATCTCCATAGCATTATTTGTCTGGGGCTGCATATGTTTTTTGAAACTGCTTCGCTTTTATCGCCTCGGTGAACTTTTTTCGGCAAATACATTATCTCTTTATACTAAATTAAGTCGTATTGCATTTGCATGGACATTATATAATCCAGTTAAATTTACCTTATTAAGTTTTATTACAACGATAAATAATCCTCATGGTAAGCATGTAATTGCATTCGGCTTTAATTCTGATGACATATTTTATATTTTTATTGTAGGATTCTTTTTAGTGATTACCTATCTCATGCAGGCGGCATATGAGCTAAAACATGAGCAAGATCTAACGGTTTGAAGGTTGCTCGATGATAATTGTAAAATTGGATGAGATGATGGCGCGGCGTAAAATAAGACTTAATGAATTAGCTGCGCGTGTAGGCATAACCGAGGCAAATTTATCAATTTTAAAAACAGGCAAAGCTCGTGCCATTCGTTTTTCTACGCTTGAAGCTTTGTGTCGAGAACTGGATTGTCAGCCTGCAGACTTGCTTGAATATCGTGATGAACAATCAAAATAATTCTTTTGACTACCGCTTTTTGGCGATTTAGTACTTCTATTGTGATCACAATAAAAAACCCCGAAAGGTTAGTTCCGGGGTTTTATCGGTATAGATCTATACTATTTTAAGATCTGGTTTTGTTCTTCTTTTTCAGCATAAGGAATGGTAATTAACAAGGTTTCTTCATCCTTATCATAATCGATTGTGGTGGCACTCAGGTTTACAGGATGTTCAATATACTGCTTTATACGAGCCTTGCTGCAGCTAAAGCTTTGGAATTCGTTCTCGTCTTTATCAATATCCTCTGTTTCTTCATGCTCGGCGGTGATCGAAATAATATCTTGTTTAACCTTAATAAGAATATCGGTAGTTGGTGTTTGGATGCTGAATAGATTTTTTGTAACAGGTGTAGTTTTTATATCATCAGCTACTATTCCCTTACAGGATAGTATTAATTCTTGTTGATCTATTTCTTGGAGGGAGAGAGTAATATGAGGGGCTAAATCTTTAGGCTCGAAAAGTTCAGTCTCTTCTTCTTCATATTCATCCACCTCATTTAAGATTTCATTAAAAGATTCTATCATCTGGGCGGTGTGATGACAGGTGCGTATCATAAGGTGCTCCATTTCTTGCAGATCATTTACCATGCAGTTGATTATGTCAGAAACATTATGTTTTGCGAGGCTTGTGCTATGAGCCATCAACCCACAGGTAAGGGAGCATATAAGGATCAAAGAAATTTTCTTGTTCATGGAATAGTCCTTCAAATAATAAGGTTAACATTAACGTGATCAATCAGTTGTTTTATTCCCTGTTGAATTAATTCTTAGTATAGTCGGTTCTGAAGTACGTAGCAACAGGGTCAAAGCCTCTCAAGTGGCCAACTGTAAGGAGTTTTTGTATTGCGAGGCGGCAAATTTTCAATATGAAAAAAAGTCTTGTCTATAACTAATTGATATTGAATATTAATAAGGATATGCTACATTTTACAGGTAAGGTTATTCAAAATTTTTGGTTGATAATAGTATGAATAAAAAATCTAAACAAAAACAGGGTGAGCTTGTTTTTGGTGTTCATCCGATAGTTGAGTTATTAAAGGCAAAAAAGCGAATTATTTATACGCTTTATACAACTAAGCCTGAGCCCAAAGCTTGGCGGCAGATAAAACCGTTGCTTCACAAAAAGCCTATTCAGATACAGTACGTATCACGTGATGCATTGCATAAAATGACGGGAACTACAGATCATCAAGGCATTGCAGCGGTAGTTCAGCCGTTTGTTTTTGCAAAACGCTTGTTTGATCCGACTAAATATCCTTTTGTTGTATTACTTGATTCAATTCAGGATGTTGGTAATGTTGGGGCCATAATACGTTCGGCATATTGTGCAAATTGCAATGGAGTCATTATTTGTCAGCGAGCTGGTGCACCATTAACAGCTGCGGCACTTAAGTCATCAGCTGGGCTTGCTGAGCATATGCCAATCTATCAAGCTCCGTCAGTGCAGTATGCGGTCAAAGAACTAAAAAAAGCCGGTTATCATTTATACCTGGCAACACTTGATGGAAAAGATGCTCGCCATGTTGAATATAAAGCACCTTTGTGTTTGATAATTGGAAATGAGGCAGTAGGTATTACTCCAGCAGTATTGAAAGAAGGAGAGCATATTACCCTCGCGCAGCGAACATCAGATATTTCCTATAATGCGTCAGTTGCTGCTGGTATACTATTGTTTCTTGTAGCAAGTTCATTACATAAACTGTAACTTTATGGAAGGAGGGGAAGAGCTACTTGATAAAGAGAATAACATGCGCTACGATATTATTTTGAAAGTAAAGATGTTTTTAGTTGAGATAGTAATGGGTTTTTATTATAAATCTTATCAAGAAAGGTTTTCTATGAAGGGAAATGCATCATGTTATGCATTACATGTTTGTGCGGTACTTGCTGTTCTGGTATTAGCAGGATGTGCACCATTGGATTGGATAAAAGAAAAATTCGGTGGCAAAAAAGCTCCAGCAGTTGCAGTAATTGAGCCAGGGAAGGACAAAGTTTCAGCAAAAGGTAAAATAGAGCCGGCAGAACTTAAAGGAAGAGGCGATAAAGTCTTGGTCACCATGGAAGGCGTTCCTGTAATGACCATCAAGAGCTTTGAAGAAGAATTTGAAAAACTTATAGAAGAAAATCCTCAACTGAAGCAAATGGCTCAATTTATTCCTAACTTGAAAGAGAATATTTTCAAAAGTTTACGCAGCCAGCTTGTTATGGATGCCTACATTGAGCGTGAAGGTATTGACCAAGATCCTGAGTATCAGGCAGATTTGGCACGCTTTATTAAGTCATTAAAGCGCATGCTCAATAGCAAATATTTTGCAAAGGGACAGTCTGTAACGGTATCCGATGCTGAAGTAAAGAAGTTTTATGATGAGAACAAGGACAAGGTTCCTGGTCTGATAGTTTCTCAAGGTGGCATTAGAGCTGTTGGTGTTAAATTTGATACAGAACCTGCAGCTAAAGCATTCTTTGACAAAGTAAAAGGCAAGAGCAAACAGTTTGATGAATTAGCTAATGCTGATAAATTATCTGTTCAAGACTTTAAGCTCGTTAATGATCAAAGCCTTGGCATGAATGCTGAGCTTCGCAAAAAAGTTATGGGCATCAAGAGCTTCCCAGTAGTTGATATGGTTAAGGCCGCTGATAATGAATACTGGGTTGTAAATGCCACGGCTAAAGAAGCAAAACAGTATCGCCCTTATGAAGAAGTAAGAGAGCCGCTCAAGTCTGATCTTGAACGTGAAAAAGAGATGAAGGCTGTAGAAGCAGCTGTAGAGAAGCTCGAAAGCAAGTATAATATCATAGTTGATGAAGAAGCTTTCAAAATAATTGCTCCACCTGCACCTGAGCCTCAACAAGCTGCGGAGGCTTTAATCCCTGACAGTCCGGCTGCTCCAAAGGCTCAACAAAAAGTAGCACAAGAAGCGCCACGCTCAGCACGTGCTGCATAACCTTAAGATATATTATTTTATGAGAGAGGCTTTAGAGCCTCTCTTTTTTTGACTAAAAGATAGAGGGAGAAATTACACAAAAGATTTCTCTGTGATATACTTAAACATATTTTTTCATAAGCTTTATACTGCATGAGGGAAGAATGAAATTTTCATGGATATCATTATATAGTGTAATTATCGGATTGATCTCATTAACCGCGCAAGCTAGAATGGCCGAAAGCAAACAACATGATGCAATTGAAAGCGGTGTTAAACATGAATATCAAGATCTTAATGGGTTATGCGTGTTGGACAGTATTATAGCGGTTGTTTATTGTGAGGATGATACCTTTATTATTACAAAGTCTGACCTTGATCGTCCTGGAATAGATGGTGTTTTCCGTTCATTGGATGATCGCATTATGGAGGCATTGCTTTATAGTGAGGCAAAAAAATATAAAATGCTTCCGACTAAAGAGGCTGTTGATAAGCATTTACAAGCGGTTCAGCAAGAAAATAATATAACCCGGGATGAGCTGTATGATATTTTCCGTAAAGCAGGATATACACCAGAAGAAGGTAAAGAACAATTTTCGCGTCTTTCAGCAATAAGCTCATTAATTGACTTTAGAATCCGATCTCGCCTTATTATCCCTGAAAGAGATATTGTAGCATTTTATGACGAACACCCTGTTTGGGAAGAACCGGCATATAAGGTTCAGCGTGGCTTGGTACCTGTTGCCAAGAAACGGGATTTAACAAAATTTAAGAAAGAGCTTGAACGGTTTATAAAAACTGGAATGGGCTCGATAAGAGTTAAATGGGACGATCCATTCTGGATGCAACATGATGAAATAGCAGAAAGCTGGAACTTCATAAAATCTATGAATGTTGATGAAATAAAAATCGTTCAAGAAACGGCCGATGGGTTTGAACTCGTTAAATTATCTGCCAAAAAAGAAAGACGTCAAAAGCCTCTGGAAGAACGGTATCGAGAGATTGCTGAAATTCTTCGTCGTCCTAAATATGAGGAGCTTCTTTCTGAGTATAAAAAGAATTTACTTGATGCGGCTTCAATCGTTTATTTCGATGTAGAAAGTTAACTTTCTAATACCTCTTGATGTAACGCAAGAGCCTTTTCGATAAGATACTGCTTGCGCTCTTTAAATTCTGGCTTGTTATCAAAATAAGCACCAAGCAACGTTGTCAGATCCATGTCGATTTTCATGCTTAATCTCTGTTCACGTTCTTCATATTTGCGAATCGGGATAATTCCAGCAACGTAATGAGCCTTACTACAAAAAGTATGTATCGCCTTAATATCAACAAGATCTTTTTTGCCCTGAGGTAGATGATAGCGAATTTTAACTATAGCATTCTCGATTGAATATGTTTTGAGTGCATTGAGTAGTTGTTCCGTTTGATCTTTTCCCGCTTCAAGCTGAACATCAATTTGCAAAAAGTCTCGTATTGGCGTGCGAATAAATTCATGTGTTGCTTTATTTTTTTCGGGTATTGAGACAACGCAGAATCCTTTGTCTTCTTTGCGTTCACCAAAATCAATGCGCTCTAAAGATCCTGAATAGATAATGGCTGGGTAGCCATGTGGATTGAGATTTTGATAGCGATGTAGATGTCCAAGAGCCACATAATCGAATGGAGCAATCGCCAATTGTGAAGGAAGGAGACATGGATCAGATCCATAGATAGCTCTTTTTTCCGATCCCGAAAAAACACCATTGCTTATGGTTAAGTGACCGGCCAAAACTGCAGGAATATCAGGATTGAGTTGAGCAGCCTTTTCCTGGATGATTGCTGCAACAGCCTTACTTATATATTCGGTAAGTTGTGTTGATGATTTGGCTATATGCTGTTGTTTAATTGCAATGGTAGTGCGAGCTGGCCAAGGGATGCCGACAATCTGGACTGGCCCATGATTAGTTTCAAGAACTAATGTGTCAGGTTTTGAAATTACATAAAATCCATCAAGCGGCAGTTCTTTAAAAATATCGAGGCTGTGTGCTTTTCCAAAGCTTAATGGATTGTCATGGTTGCCGACAATTATAACAACAGGAATATGTTCTTGATAAAGTTTCAAGAATGATTTGACAAGGAGCTTTTGTTGTGTGGGACTGGGGTTAATAGTTTTATAGGCGTCTCCACAAAAAAGGAAAAAATCGACCTTTTCCTTGATAGCATAAGTAATGCAGCAATCAAGGGCTTTATCAAAATCCAACAGACGTGAATGAATCCCTGTAACAGGATCAACTTTTCCGTAATTTTCTATGCCAAAATGATAATCAGCTGAATGAATAAAGCGTATCATAAATTAAGTTGTACTATTCTTATACGGTAAATCGCTTATGATTCCGTGCGTTACATTTTTTGGTAGTACCATTCATATATGATTGTTCAGTTACATTTGCATTTGAGGCTGCAACCTTTTTATCCGACTCAAGATTATTTTGAGCACTTGACTGGCTATTTGCGATATTGTCACCAATGATTGTTCCTGCTGGGGTGAAGGTATTTTTTTCAATAATGACTGGCGCTACGATCGAGTTGTTTGATCCAATAAATGCGTTATCTTTGATAGTAGTTTTTTGATATTGTTGGCCGTCATGATTGCATGTTATGGTGCCTGCTCCGATTGTGACGTTTGTGCCAATTTGCGCATGAGCAAGGTATGTTAAATGTTTGGCAGAACTTTCAGGTCCGATCTCACTGGCCCTGACTTCAACGAAATTTCCAATAATGGCATTTTCACCGACATTTGCTTTTTCGTGAACACAAGCGAAAGGTCCGATTTTTGCATTGTTGCCAACAGTACTATCTTCAATAATACTGTGAGGATAAACAGTAGTATTGTTTCCAATTTTGGCATTTGAAAGTGTTGAAAATCCTTTTATTACACAATTAGTACCTATTTTTGTACCGCTCAACAGATGTACACTGCAATCAATTAAGCTGCCTGCCCCAATTTCAACATCCCAATCAATATGAACACTTTGGGCTAAAGAGAATCGAACGCCACGTTCCATCCAATATTTAATGGTATCTGCTCGTTTAATTTGTTCAGCGACCCAGAGTTCTCTGAACGTATTGATGCCTCGAATGCGATCAAATGGTGCTGATACGGTGCTGATGGTAAAGCCGTTTTCACTTGCTATTTTAACTAAATCGGTAATATAAAATTCATTGCTTGCATTATTCGAAGAAAGGGTATTTATGTAATGATCAAGAAATTCTCGTTTAATAATGTAAATGCCTGCATTGATAAAGCAATGTTCATGCTCATCGCCATGAAAATCTTTAGCTTCAATAATCTCAATCATATTGTCTTTTTGAACAATTCTGCCGTATGCTCCAGTTGATAAGTCGGAATTATGAGATATCACAAAACTTACTGTTGCATTTGTGTCTATATGCTTGTCGTACAGTTGCTGGATGACGGCTTCCGGTATCAGTGGCATATCTCCATTGATAATAAGAATATTATTTTTGTTAAAATGTGGCTGAGCACACAGAATAGCATGACCCGTTCCCTGTGGTTGTTCTTGAACTACAAAATCAATAGTGTCTCCGTGAAGTTTTTTTATAATTTTTTTTATAAGATCCCGCTGATAACCTATCACAAGAGTGGTTGGAATATTGAGATGTTCTAAAAGCCTTGTCACATATAAGATCATCTCTCTACCACAAATTTTTTCTGCTAATTTTGATTTTCCAGTTCTGAAGCGGGTTGATTTTCCTGCCGCTAAGACAACTGCTTGCAGTTCTTTGATAGTCATGAAATCTCCTTCTTAGCCTATTGTTCATATTGAGACGGGATACGACTAAAATTAATGAAAGTGTAACATAAAAAATTGATAAGTCTATAGATTAGCGTTCAGATCTTGTTTTTATAAAGTTAACAGAGCAAAATCCAAAAAATATTTGGAAAAAACAGAACAATTATTAGTTATCAAAGACAATTAAACGGCTACCAGATTATGATATTTTTTATGTTGTGCACTGTTATGAGTTGGCATAAATCTGTCTTTTAATTTAAAATTTGTTATAGTCGATGTTATCCTGTGGACTATTGACCGTTTTGGGGTATAATAATAAAGCCAACTATAACATTATTCTTATATGAAACCAAAGGGGATGTTGTTAAGGATAAGTTTGCCAAAAAACATAATGGTATAATGCACTAGGAGAGATGGCTGAGTGGTCGAAAGCGGCCGCCTCGAAAGCGGTTATCCCATGAAAGTGGGATCGAGGGTTCGAATCCCTCTCTCTCCTCCATAATTGTTGTTAGTTTTAGAGTGTAAAGTATAGCAGCATCAGGGTTGCAAGGACAGGTGAATCAAGCATGATACGACGTAAATTTCTTCTCTTTTTTTTGTGTGTAATTACTTTTTCTTATGTAAATAGATTATATTCAGCCATAATTGATAATCGTTGGATTCCATTAATATGGCGACCATTTATAACAGATGAAGATCGGCCTTCTCATGTGCGTTGTGAATTTTTTGCAGTTACTGGCAAGCGCGCTTACGATGAACACAAGGACGAAATGCTCCTGCCAGCAATTTACGGGAAATATGATCAAGGAGATCTTGCAAGGGCCATGGTAGCCTTGGGCTATCCTAATCCGTTAAAGCCAGAGTGGCAGGGGGCATCTATTCCCTGGAGAATAGCGGGAAAACTGCAAGGTCAAGGATTTACGTTTGCCTATCAACAGGCTATTACCGATTGGCTTTCTTTCGGGTTATACTCATATGTTTTGCATTTGGAGTCATGGCATGAATTTTTCCTTGAGATGGATAAGATATCAATCCGGCTTCAACCAGGCGATTTACTTGAGCTCGATGAAGTAAGAAGATCTATGCATAGTCAAATCGGCCTTTGCGGTGATCATGCACATCATACTGGAATTGGCGATGTCGATTTTTATGTAAGGGTTGGTCATATTTGGGACTATGTTCTTAAGTTCAAGAGTATAGATGCAGGTTTGCGCATTGGAGCATTGTGTCCTGCTGCACCTATGCGTGATGAACAATATCCGGCATCTATTCCCTTTGGAGGCGAACGTCAATGGGGCATCTATGGTGCCGTTGATGTTGAGTTTGAACTAAAGGAAGATTGGAAAGCCGGTCTGTTTGGTTGGGTTGGTAAGAGATTTGCTTCATGTCAAAATCGAAGAGTTCCTATACATTGTGAGCCGCAGCCCTATGGAGCAAGTTGCCAAAATGTCTGGATAAATCCTGGTATTACGTTTGCCTTGTCTCCTTATTTTGCCTTGGAAAATCTACGTGATGGTTTTGGATTGAGAGGACAATATACCTTGCGATTTCATGACCATGATTGTTGGAAGACGTCTGCAGGACTTAAAGCTCCTGGATTGCAATCTCAAGAGGATCAAACGCTCAAGAAAGTAAATGAGTTGTCTGCGTGGGGATCGGACTATTTTTCTGTAAGCGCATTTTATGATTTTAGCAAGGTCAATCCCGAATATACCCATTATCCAATTATTACATTAACATGGGATATCCCTGCAGCAGTTTTTGTAGCCGATCGATCTGCAAAGACGCAACAAATATCGTTGGGCATAGAATGGAATTATTAAGTAGATGAAGGTGAGAGTACTATTTATTGGTTTTTTGAATATAAGCATTAACCCACATATGGAGTAAGGGGAGAAGATGAATTTTTTTCCTGCAAAACGCTTTTTCGGTTTTTTTTCAAATGATTTAGGAATTGATCTTGGTACAGCCAACACTGTTGTGTTTGTACGAAATAAAGGAATTGTGTTAAATGAGCCCTCCGTTGTTGCCGTTAAATCCAACACTAATGAAGTTTTGGCTGCGGGCAAACGAGCAAAAGAGATGTTGGGTAAGACTCCTGAGACCATCATTGCGTGTCGACCTATGCGTGATGGGGTTATTGCAAATTTTGAGTTAGCTGAAAGTATGTTGCGTCATTTCATTCGCTTAGTTCATAATGGAAGACGGTTGTTGACCTCGCCACGTATGATCATAGGCGTTCCTTCAGGAATTACACCGGTTGAAAAAAGGGCGGTTGAAGATTCGGCCGTTCAGGCAGGGGCACGCAAGGCGCACACAATTATTGAGCCATTGGCGGCTGCGATCGGTGCTGGCTTACCAGTTCAAGAACCTACCGGTAGTATGATTGTGGATATAGGTGGTGGAACTACGGAGGTAGCTATTATTTCGTTGAAATCTGTTGTCTTTTGTAGATCAATTCGTGTTGGCGGCGATGAGATGGATGAGGCGATCGTACAGTATATTAAACGTAAATATAATTTGTTGGTTGGCTATCGTACAGCTGAAGATATCAAAATTCGTATAGGTTCTGCATGTCTTGACAGTCAAGATCCAAAAGAGACAATAGAAGTAAAAGGGCGCGACTTAGTAAGTGGTGTTCCAAAAACTATCACGCTCAGCAGCGAAGAAGTAAATGAGGCATTGATAGAAACGATTTCAAATATAGTTGATGTAGTTCACGTCGCATTGGAAAACACTCCCCCAGAGCTTTCTTCGGACCTTGTAGATACCGGTATTACGTTGGCCGGTGGAGGTTCAATGCTTAAAGGTCTTGATCTTCTTTTATCCAAAGAGACCGGTGTGCCAGTTAAATTGGCAAAAGATCCATTGTTGAGTGTAGTTAATGGTATCGGTAAAGTGCTTGAAGAGTTTGATGCATTTGAAGATATGTTAATGGTATGACGAGTATAAAAGGTGCTGTGAATTAAGAGGTATAAGATAATGCCAGCAATTTCACGTGGTATAGCCCTCAAAAAAAAATATGGTCAGCACTTTTTGCGCCGTTCATCCTATGTCCTCCAGATGCTTGATGAGGTAGAACTGGATAAAAATAGTTCTGTTTTTGAGATCGGTGGTGGCGATGGATTTTTAACACGCATGATTCTGAGTGGGCCACTTGCACGACTGTGGGTGTTTGAAATTGATTCGGAATGGGCTCAGCATCTTCAGACGACTATCCATGACACTCGTCTGAAGGTTATTGAAGCAAATATTTTAGATATTGATTTTTCTATCTTTAAAGAGCATAAGCCGTGGACATTATTGGCTAATCTGCCTTATCAGGTTACGTTTCTCATTTTGCATAGACTGCAGCAGAACAGAAACTTGCTCAAAGAGGGCGTCATTATGGTGCAGGAAGAGGTTGCTGAGAAAATACTCAAAACGCATGGCAGGGGCTATGGATATCCTTCTCTTTTTTTTCAACGCTATTTTGAGTGGAAAAAGCTCTCAAAGGTGCCTCCAGATGCATTCTATCCCCCTCCAAAAGTGTTTTCTCGTTTGCTCTATTTCAAGCCCAAAAAAAAGGTACCAGTAATTCCCGAGGAGGAGCGTTTCTGGAAATTTATAAAAATTTGTTTCAAGCAACCTCGAAGAACCTTGAAGAATAATCTTGTTCAAGCGCATATTGATAGTACACGAATTCCGGAGGAAACGTTAAAGTTGAGAGCACAACAACTGGATATGGATGACTTTTTAAATTTATGGGATATGGTCCGTTCATAAATGTCCACAATTGATATAGTTGACATTGAATAAAGAAGGAGAGGTATGATCCTTTCAGAATTAAAGCAAGGCACATATGAAAATGTTGCAGTGTTATTTACCGACATTCGCAATTTTACAAAGCTTACCGGAGATATTCCTCTTGAAGATGTAATGCGTTTGCTGCGTGTATACTTCGATGAGATGGCAGGAATTATTATGCAAAATGAGGGAGTTGTAGGTACCTTTGTTGGTGATGCCATTGTAGGATATTTTGGACTTCCCGATAATTCTCATGCTGCAGATAATGCAGCTCGAGCTGCACTTCAGATTAAGGAGCAGATTAAATTTATAAATATTGGTCGACAAATTCCAATTTTAAATGGTCTTGGGCTTGATAAAGGGACTATTAGTATAGGCTCAGTATCTGCCAATGATGTACTTCATCAAATGATTGTTATTGGTAATCCAATCAATAGGGCAAGCAGATTTGAACGATTGACTCGTGTGTCTTGCCACAGGATTATTATGCCAAAATCATTATATGATGAACTCTCCAGTGAACAACAGCGGTCATTTGTTGATATTGGCCGTATTGAAGTCCGTGGTGTTTCTGAACTTATTCATATCTGTGGTGATGTTATAAAACAAAACAAGTAATTATATTGTTTTTCGGCGACGAGCTCTTCTGGCACGAAGCAGTTCTTTACGGTCATTGTAAGCATTTAATCGTGCTGTTTCCTTGTGTTTGTTGTAGATAGGTTGAGTATAATTGTCAGGTTTATTTGGTTTTGATAGAGTGTCCATTCTTTTGAATGTTTCTTGGCTTAAAAAGGAAACGGTTGTAAATCTTCGTTGTGGATACCGATGTCGTATTACCATATAATTATGATCAGGTCGTATGTCTACAACTAGGTGGCGACTTGTAGTCTGCTTAGGCGAGGTAGTTTCAATCAATTGAATAAGATATGGTGTAATCGTCACAATTGGAACTGGGTATAGTGGGAACGTCCTTCTATAATTTTGTGGCGTCCACTCCATAAACCATAACTCTGTGTGTCCTGGGGACATGTTTTTTAGCCACCAACTGTGGCCTTTGATTATTGAGTTTTTTGTAAGGTCTGTTGCTTTTTGTTCTCTGATCATATCTTGTTGTGTTGTTTGGGCCTTTTTTTTGCGTGGCTTATATTCGGTTAAAATTTTGATTTCAATTTGGGTAAGTGTTGCGGGAAGCTCAAATTCATGGCGATTGCAAAATACTCGTTTAGAAAAAAACTGCTGCGATGAAAACAGATCTTTTTTTTGAACACAGTCTGAGCGAGAATAGAAGCTGTATATTTTCTTAAATAGAGGGCTATCTATAAGTTTTTCAGTTTCACGTTGTATGGGGGCCCCAAGCAAAATCAGCTCATCTATTTCAAGCGGTATAGATGCAAAAGTTTCTTCTTTGGCAACTTGAACTAGATTAAGGCAGACATTTGCTCCATGGCTATATCCGATAAGTCTAATTTTAGGTTCTATATCTTGTTTTTTCATGTGACTACGAAGTTCAATGAGAGCTTTGTAGAAGTTTTGGGCGTCTTCATACCTAGCTTTGAAGCTAAGTAAGCCGGACCAGCCATACGTATAATAATAGGTATCTTGCTTACAGGGACATAGTGAAAGAACATGATCGTAAGTACGTGCCACAGCCCCGGAAGCATAACCTTTTTCAAAATTGTCCATCTTAATAGGGTGTAATCCTATTGACTGCATTGCTTGGTTTCTTGTAAAAAACTCATCCGAGCGCATGTATTCAACCGATTTTGCATATAAGGTATGTTTGAGTTGATCGGTAAGAAATTGAAATGCATTTGCAAAACAGGTTTTTGCGTCTACTCCAATAATGCCATGGACAAATACCGTTAACCAGGCTTCCCGGGTGCTACCTTTTGATTGTGAGCAGAGAGGCTGATTGAAAGTGATGACGACTATGAATAAGTATGATAACATGATACTTTGTTTCACAGTCTTTCCTTTGTTTTACAAAATTTTGTTTGCTCTATCTGTTAAACCACTATCGACTTTCTAGTTTTATAATAACAAAATTTAGTAATTTTTACAAAGCTTTTATTGCAAAACAGACAAAGAGTTCGTTGTTTATTATGTTTGGGTATTTTTCTTGTTGACTTGCAAGCAGGATTTTCTTATTGAAATATTTAACCTGGGAGGTTAGGTTTTCATTTTTGGTGAACATGGAAATCATATTGGCTAAATCGTGTTATTTTAACAGTTTTTTTATCTCAATAGTCGTATCTTTTTAAGCACAATATTATTGTAGAAGATTAATTTTATCCGAGTTAAGTCCAAACCTAACTTTAGAAAAAATCTGACAACCAAAGCTTTCAATGAAACCCGTTCGTCCTGAGGGAAGCCCGAAAGGGCGGACTTGAAGGATTCGAACGGGACGTTACAACATTTATTTAAATGCCCAGAATACCCCACGGCTTTTCAAGCCTGGGGATGAATGGGCATCATATGAGTGAACGGAGCAAACCAGGGGTTTGCGAAGAGAGACAAGTTTTGTAATACTGTTG
>Ga0180437_10006728_pt1 | contig 15195 bp, 21 predicted proteins | sample SS_ome_4_FD_132410 | JGI IMG/M metagenome (GOLD analysis project Ga0180437, IMG submission 132410) | Hypersaline lake sediment archaeal communities from the Salton Sea, California, USA - SS_3_D_1 metaG | ecosystem: Environmental > Aquatic > Non-marine Saline and Alkaline > Hypersaline >...
GCCGCCGAGATGGGCGTTGGTAAGACATTGGCCGCTCAGGAAGTCATGGAGCGGTCAGGCGTTGAGTCGTGGTGGTGGGCCGGTCCCAAGACAAGCCTGCCCAACATCAAGCGAGAGCTTCGCAAGTGGCAGTTCCCCTTCGACAGGATTCAGGTGGAATTCTTCACCTACGAGGGGCTGGTCCGCGTGATGGATCAGTGGGACGGGTCGCAGCCCTTGCCCTACGGTTTTGTTGCGGATGAATCGAGCCGGTGCAAGAACTGCACGTCCCAGCGCTCGAAAGCCTGCCAGAAGCTCGCCGACTTGATCCGCGCCAAGCACGGGTTCGACGGCTACGTCATCGAGATGTCCGGCACGCCGTCGCCCAAGACGCCCGTGGATTGGTGGAGCCAGTGCGAGATCGCCTGGCCGGGCTTCCTCAAGGAAGGCGGCCCGAAGGCGATGGAGGAACGGCTGGCCTTCATGGTCCAAGAGTCCTATGACGCCGGCACTTTCAGGAAGCGTGTGGGCTGGAAGGACGACGACGAGAAGTGCGCCGTCTGTGGCGAAATGCGCGACGAGGGGCCGCATGAACTGGACGGCGTGACGGACCCCGAAGAGTACCACGCCTTCGAGCCGAGCAAGAACGAGGTCGCGTACCTCTACGAACGGCTCAAGGGCCTGGTCGTCATCAAGCACAAGAAGGACTGCCTGAGCCTGCCCGAGAAGCGCTACCGCAAGATCATCTGCAAACCGACTCCGAGCACCCTGCGGGTCGCCGAGGCCATCGTTCGGGCAGCGCCGAACGCCGTGACCGGCATGACCATGCTGAGGGAGCTAAGCGACGGCTTCCAGTACCGCGAGGTGCAGGACGGCGTGACGAGATGCTCTCACTGCGCGGATGGCACCGTCAGCGAATGGGTGGACCCCGACGCCCCGGCGCGCACCTATCAGGCCATCGACATGATGGACCCGGAGGTCGTCGCTAGGCTCCAGAAGCGATCAATCGCCTGCCCGGTATGTGCTGGCTCTCGGGAAGTGCCCAGGACGATCCGAGTGGCCCGCGAGGTCCCGTGCCCCAAGGACGCAGCGCTCAGGATGTTGTTGGAAGAGAATGAGGAAGTCGGCCGGCTGGTGATCTTCGCCGGCTTCACCGGCTCGGTAGACCGCATCGTCAAGCTGTGCCTGAAGGACCGTTGGGACGTGGTGCGGTGCGACCAAGGCAGCTTCCATGTGCTCAACAGTGACGGGGCGAACGCGGCGGAAGAGCCGCTGGACTATTGGGCAAACCTCGAAGCCCATCCCCGCGTGGCCTTCGTCGCCAATCCCGAGTCGGGCGGCATGAGCCTGACGCTGGTGGAGGCCCGCATGGCGGTCTACTGGTCCAACAGTTGGAAGCCGGAGTACCGGGTTCAATCAGAAGACCGAATCCACAGGGTCGGGATGGACCTGAACAAAGGCTGCACGATTGTTGACCTGATTCACTTGCCCAGCGACGAGCGCGTCCTGGAGGTGCTTCGCGCCAACCGGAAGCTGGAGCTAATGACGATGGGCGAAATCCTGGACGGCGTGAATTGGAAGGATGCAGCCGGCGAAGAAGGCGAGATGCAGGTCGAGGAGGCCGTGTCGTGAACCGCGTCCGTTGCAGGATTGCCCTTTACGAGGGCGGTTGGCGCGCGGTGCCGTCCAAGCAGGCGGTGAAGGCCACTCTGGAGCACACGTTCCCGGCGCGAAACGGCAGTTGTCTCGCCGCCGTGGAGTTCGCGGAGCCGAGCGCGGATGTCGCCGTCGAGGCCGAGGTCTCCGTGCTGACCCGCTGGTGTCACGCGGAGATCGTCCGAGACGCCATCATCGAAGCGCTCCTTCGCCGCCTCACACCCGAGTACGAAAGCATGATCGAAGTCGAAGTCTGCGAGTAGACACTTACACCCTTGGAGTCCACACCGATGAAGTACGTGCTGTTGGTTCTCACCCTCGTCGCTCTCACCTGCGCGCCTGCTCTTGCCACCGTGCCCGAGGATTTGCAGCGCGTCAGCGTCACCATCAAGGCCGGCAACGGTCAAGGTTCCGGCACCCTTGTTACACGGGGGATGGGCGATGACACCGTGACCTTCGTCTGGACGGCCGCCCACGTCGTTGACGCCTTGCGCACTACGCGAACGGTCATCACCCCTGCGGGGACCCCCAAGATTCTGGTCGAGTACCGGGACGCGGAGATCGTCCAAGAGCGACAGCAGGACGGCCGGCGAGTGGGCGAGGTGAAGTACGACTGCAAAGTCATCAAGGTGAGCGACGCCGACTACGGCGAAGACCTGGCCCTGTTGATGGTCCGCTGCAAGGGTGCCTATCCGTTGACGGTCTGTGCGAAGTTCCACAAGGACGCCAACTACATCCCGCCTATCGGCGTGGAGTTGGCCCACTGCGGCAGTCTGCTGGGACAGTTTGGTGCCAACAGCTACACCACCGGGGTGCTCAGCCAAACGGGCCGGACGCTTCCCATGAAGGGTGCCAACGTCAAGGTCTTCGACCAGGTGACGGCCGTGGCCTTCCCCGGATCGTCGGGCGGCGGCATGTTCCTGAAGGAGAACGGCGAGTATGTCGGGATGTTGACCCAAGGCGTGAAGAAGCTCCAGGGGTTCAACTTCATCGTCCCGATCCGCCGCATCCATGCCTGGGCGAAGGAAGCCAAGATCGAATGGGCCATCGACCCTGCTCTCCCGATGCCCACCCTGAAAGAGATCGACGCGATCCCTGTGGAAGACGCCGGGCTCGCTCCGACCAACCGTTCGTCTGAGGAACCAGACTTCGCACCGGCTTTCTGGCCGCCCTTCGACTCGGGCGACGCCATCAATTGGGTTGAGAAGCTCACCCGCTATTTTCTCCGTAGCCGCATGGACAAGTTCTTTCGCCGCGCGGGCTAGTCTGCCCTTCCCACCCCTGCTTCCGACACCACCACGCCCACGCGGCGGACAAGGGCAGCTACCGCGGGGGCATCTTTCCGTCACCCCAGCCGGCCACCGCGGCTAACAGAGGAAACATCGTGAAGTTGACCAAGAAGAAGGTTGAGAAACTCAAGAGCGCCATCGTCGCGGGCGAGAAGCAGCCTGAGATCGCCAAGCGGTTCAAGATCAGCCGCTCGGTGGTATCGGACATTGCCACGGGGCGGCTGCATAAGGACGTACCTTGGCCGAACGGCGAGCCGCCCAAGCCCAAGAGGGCCGGCGGGCAGCGCAAGTCGATCCCCGACTACGATCCGACCAATGCGCGCATCCTGGAGTTGGAGGCAGAAGTCCTCCACCTGACCGAGGAGCGCAACCGCGAGCGGCAGAGGGTCAAGGCGGGGGCCAAGATCGCCGGCCTGTTTCAGGCCGTGGTCAAGGAGATGGAGGCGCGGGTCAAGCCCTTCGCACCGCTGCCGCAGGCCGTTGAATTCCGTCGCAAGGCGGAGATTACCGAGCACGTTGTCATGCACCTTAGCGATGGCCATCACGATCAGGTTGTGCGACCCGAGGAAGTCGGCGGCCTGGAAAACTACAACTTTCCCGTCTCCTGCTGCCGTGCCGAGCGATACGTGGACACCGTGGTCGAGTGGTGCCACGACACCCTGGCTCCGAAGTTTGCCTTTCCCGCGCTCTGGGTACTGGCCTATGGCGACTTCACCAGTGGCGAAATCCACAAGGCGTGCGAACGGTCCTACTATCGGAATCAATTTCGCAATTGCCTCGCCATCGGGCAGTTGCACGCCCTGATGTACCGCGACCTGGCGGCTCACTTCGACCAAGTGAACGTCCTGTATCTGTCCGGCAATCACGGCCGACGGACGCCGAAGAAGGATTTTGGTGGGGCACATGACAACTTTGATTACTTGATCGCCGAAATCTCTCGGTTGCATTGTCGTGACCTGGGTAACGTCAACTTCACGATCCCTAATGCGTGGTCCGCCAACGTCAATATCAATGGCGTGGGCTTCAATGTGTCGCACGGCGACGACGTTCGCTCGAACCTTGGTATCCCCTGGTACGGAATGGTCCGCCGGCAAAAGGGGCTGATCGCCCTGGGTGCAGCGGCCGGTGCCGAGCGCTGCCGTTATTTCTGCGTCGGCCACCACCATGCAGCGAGCGTGTTGTCGGACGTGGATGGCGAACTGCTGGTCAACGGATCGTGGGTAGGCACCGACGCCTTCGCCTACAACTCGTTGTCGGGTTATCGGGAGCCGGCCCAATGGCTTCATGGCGTCAACCCGAAACACGGGCTGACGTGGAGGCTCAACGTCAAGCTGCGCCATGAGAATGAGAAGAATGGCCCACGTCGATACTCTATCGACGGAGGCCGGGAGGTCGGCCCGCTACGATGAGGCGAATCCCGTTGACGAAGGGAAAGGAGGCCCTGGTGGACGACCAAGACTACGACCACCTGATGCAGTGGAAGTGGCAGTATGCTTGCGGATATGCGCGTCGCACAGTGAAACGGGCCGACCGCCGTGGGGCAGTCTTCATGCACGCGGTTGTCGCCAAACGGGCAGGCATTGTCGGTCGGCCTGAAATTGACCATTGCAATCGTGACGGGCTGGATAACCGGCGCAAAAACCTGCGGCCTGCTACAAGGCAGCAACAGGTGTGCAATCGTGGATTGAGAAAAGACAACCGAGCACACTACATCGGCGTGACGTGGCGCGGCCGATTGCAGAAGTGGGAGGCCCGTATCTCCCACAAAGGTCATTACGAATACCTGGGGCTCTATGCGACTGATCGTGAAGCAGCGCGAGCCTACAATCGCGCGGCAATCTGCTACTTCGGCGAGTTTGCGGTCCTCAATCCTGTGTGAGGGAATCATGCCACTGCAACGCACTACCGTCAAGGGAAAGCCGGCCTACAAGTACGGGGCGACCGGCAAAGCCTACCCGTACAAGCCAGGCAACGCAGCGAGCCGCGAGGCCGCCAAGAAAAAGGCCATCAAGCAAGCCCTGGCGATTCAGCGCCGCACGGGCCGCCCGGCACACCTGTAAGAGAAAAGGAAGCGGCCATGCCCAAACGAGTCGGCCGCTGGACCATCGAACATTGGCGTGATGGCGAGTGCATCGAAGCGATCGAAGTCACGGACAGGATGATCGAGCGCTGCGAGGATGGCACAGCCCGGATCGTGTTTCCGCCGGGTCAAATCGTCCTGGCGACGGGCGATGAACTGCACTTCGACGCGGACGGGATCGCCGAGCGATTGAAAGGGGTGCGGCCGTGTCCGAAACAAGCCTGACATTCAACCTCTTTCACGTGGGCACGAACGAGAAGGCATGAAGTACCGCGCCATTTTCGTCGGCGGCCCACTGGATGGGCAAGAGCGCGTGCTGGCTGGGGACTGCCGGATCATCAACGTGCCCAGCCGGGGCACGCCCGCCGTCACCTACCGGCTGCTCTTCGGCTACGGCCAGACGCCTACGCTGATCTACTCATTGTGTGACATCGAAGAAACTCTGAACCGGCTCGTGAACCGGTATCTGGGAGAAGACAAGCCATGCTGAGCAAACTGTGCTGGTGTTTCTGGCAACTGTTCCCCTGCACCTACCGGACCTACTACGCGGATGACCAGGGCCGCCTGCACTTCGCTGTCTGGAAGATGTGGCTCGGCCGCTGTTACCAGATCACCGACGTGTTCGTTGACTGCTTCCAGACCGTCATGGACGACACCCTGCGCCTGCTCGGCGAGTTGTGCGCCACCGCTACCGGTCAGGATGGCAAGGCCGGCTAGAACGCTGTTTCACCATCTTCACCCACGAGGAAGAGGCCCTATGTACGAACCGGAAGATGATCTGTTGGCCAGTCGGCCCGCCCCCGAGCAGCCCGAGGAATGGGACGACGACTGGGGCGAAGAGGAGGACGACCTGGACCATGACGAGGACCACGACGAAGTGACCGTCGAAGAGACGGCCGGAGGCGACTCATGCCCGTCTTCTGCGTAAGCGACCTGCATCTTGCCGACAGGGGTGCGAGAGACAATTTCGCATTCGAGGGCCGCGAACAGCAGTTCTACGGTTTCCTCGATTTCGTGGAGGCCCAGCGCGGCCACCTCTACATCCTGGGCGACCTATTCGATTGGTGGCAGGCCAACCTGAGCAAGGCCGTGGTTTCCTACCTGGACCTGCTCGACCGGCTCAGCGCGATGAAGGCCACCTATGTCGTGGGGAACCACGACGGGGACTTGGACCACTTCATCGGCACCGGGCTGATGCCGGGACACCCCTTCTTTCAACTGGCACGCCGAGCCTTCGAGCAGACCATCGGCGGTCGGCGATTTGCCTTCCTCCACGGTCACGAGTCCGATCCCTACTGCCGCGACGCGAACCCTGGCACCGGCGAGATTACGTCCATCATTTCCGGGATGCTCGAAGATCGCAACCGGTCGCCTTTCGACGCCAATCGCCATGCGGTGGAAGACAAGTTTGTCGGGACGCTGGAAAACGCTTTGACTTTCTGGCGGCGTCTGACGTTTCAGCATGGCCGCATGAATGAAATGCTCAACGGCGTGGAAGCCTACCGCATGGAGCGGAAGGCCGACGTAGTGGTCTACGGCCACACCCATGAACCGGGGCGCATTGGCGACTACCACTACAACACCGGCACCTGGGCCAGAGAGCACGACACCTTCGTTCGCATCGAAGACGACGGGCAGGTGAGCATCTGGGAGTGGCTGCCCGGCAGGCGGGCGGTCCCCTTCGAGAAGATTCTGCGGTGAAGCGTCTTGAAGCCTACGACGTGTTTTCGCTGCCGGCATCCAGCATCTACTACGATGCGGAGTTCAACTGCCGGGGTCAGTTCACGCTGCAATCCGTCAAAGACCTTGCCGACAGCATCACGGCCCACGGCCTGCAGTTCCCGCTGGTCGTGCAGCGGTGGGACGGGCCAGGCTTCGCCTACCGGCTCGTGGCGGGTCACCGGCGCTTCAAGGCAGTAACCCTACTGCTCAAGTGGACCGAGATACCCGCCATGATCCGCGAGGGTCTGACGGAGCACGAGGCCCGACTGCTCAACGTGACGGAGAACCTGGAACGAAAAGACCTGAACCTCTGGGAAGAGGCCAGGGCCTTGCGCCACCTGTATCCCAACGGCGTGACGCTACGGCAGGCCGCGCAGGAACTAAAGCGGCCCACCCATTGGGTCCATGTGCGGTTGCGGCTGTTGCGGATGCCCGAGAGCGTGCAACAGAAGGCCGCGGCCGGCCTGCTTTCGGCCGCCAACCTGGACACCCTGGCCGGCATCGACTCGCCCGAGGATCAGGTCATCGCCGCCGGGAAGATCGTTGAAGCCCGGCAGCGGGGCAAGGGCAAGTTCCTGCCGGGGCTGGACAGAGCGTGTAAACGCCCTCGCGGCGTCCGCAGCCGGGAAGAGATCAACCGGATGGTGGAGCGGATGCTGGAAGCCGGCGTCGGGGGACTGGCCCCGCGCGTGGGCGCCTGGTGCGCCGGCCATCTCTCCGACGCGGAGTTGCTGGCGGACATCGAAGCCACTCCAAAAACTCCGCTCCATTGCGATTAAGCAGAGGGAGGCGGAAGTGATGACTGAAACGGTTGCGCCCGCGCCGGGCATCGACATGCGACGGCTCAAGCCGGGGATCATCATCCTCCTGGGAAGCGAATCCCACGTCTACGAGATGAAAGTCATGTACCCGGTCCACGGCATCGTGGAGATCAGTTCCACCGATGCGCCTTTGCGCCTGGCGACCGTAGGCCAGTTCCTTCACAGCACCCACTGGTCCGGCGGCAACGTGCTGTCCGGCTGGATCGGCAAGGGACTGGTCATGCAAATCCGCTTCCGCAACGGCATCTACACGTCGCAGCCCATCGTCTCAGCCCGCGTCAGTGGGGAGGGCTGGGCGTATGACGTGTTCTAGGGCCTCCCGGCGTGCGCTCTCGTAGTGTCCTGAACCCATAACCGCATGGCTGGCCACTGGGAGGACCTGAGCCGGGCCGTAACGGTAGCCGCAGGCTGGCAACCTGCAAGTCATGCGAAGAAGCCGGGAGTTCCCTGGGGATAACTGGATGAGCAAGGTCTACCTCGATAGCGAAACCTGCGGGCTGCACAGCATGATGGTGCTGTTGCAGTATGCCGAGGAGGACGGCCCTATCGTCCTGTACGAGGTCTGGCGGCGGCCGATCCGCGAGACGCTGACGCTGATCGAGTGGATTTGTCAGCACACGGTCGTGGGCTTCAACGTGGCGTTCGACTGGTTCCACATCGTCAAGGTTTACACCGTCTTTCGCCTCTGCGACCCGGACTGGATTCCCGAGGAACACATCGACGAGATCGCCATGCTGGAGCCGCGGGGACAGGACGGCCCTTGCGTCAAACCGGCGGCGGCCCTGGACTTGATGCTCCACAGCCGCAAAGGCCCTTACCAGTCGCTCATGGCCCGCGAGGATGTCAGGATCAAGCGGGTTCCCACCGCACTGGCCTACGCCCTGGCGAAGGAGTTGGAGGAGCGGGTCCACTTCGACAATATCTACTTCGCCAAGTCAGCGGACCCGGAAGCGCCCAAGTGGCGGGTCTTCGACCGCCACGACCGCTACGGCGACATCGACACTGAGTTCAAGGATGTCGTGCTCAAGTTCCATCCGGCGGGCGGACTGAAGTTCCTTGCCGAACACGCGATGGGCTTCAAGCCCAAGCACCAGTTCAAGGACGTAGAGCCTCCCGCTGCGTGGCGGCCTTACGAACTGGGTTACGCGCCCACGGCGCTGGCCGTGTCGAATCCCGAAAAGAATTGGGAAGTCTGGGGCGAGGTGGACGGCAAGCCCAAGCTGCTCGGGGTGGCCTGGCCCGGCGTAATCCGCCAGCATATCGAACACTGGGCCACGCGCGAGGATGCCCGTGACTACGCCAACGACGACATCGTTTACACGCGGGCGCTGGACAAGCACTTCGGCTGTCCCGAGCCGGGCGACAACGATTCAACCCTGGCCTGCATGGTCCCCGCCGTCCGCTGGCGAGGCTTCAAGATCAACGTCGAGGGCATGAGAGGATTGCTGGGCAAAGCCCGGCAAGTTGTTGCGGCCAGCCCGGTCAACGTCAACAAGCCGGGGGAGGTACGCCGCTACGTCACCGAGGTCATGGACGACATGGAGTCCATCATCCTCGAAGAGTCCACCAAGAAGAGCAACCTGGAGGCCATTGAAGGCTGGGAGATCGCCGAACGGGAGCCCTGCTCGAAGTGCCAGGGTCAGGACAACGCTTGCCCACGCTGCAACGGCACTGGATTGCTGGAACCGGGCAAGCACCCGGCCGCTCTCCGTGCCCACCGCATCCTGCAAGTCAAGATTGCGGCCAAGGAAGTGGAGTTGTACGAGAAGTTGATCCGGGCCGGCAAGTTCCACGCCTCGTTCGTGGTCATCGGAACGCTGTCGAGCCGCATGGCCGGCGCGGACGGCTTGAACCCGCAAGGGATCAAGCACACCCATGACGTGCGCCGCATGTTTCCGCTGGCCGGGGACGGCTACATCCTCTGCGGCGGCGACTTTAGCGCGTTCGAGGTGACCATTGCCGACGCTGTGTGCGACGACGCCGCACTGCGGGCCGAGTTGATCCAGGGCAAGAAGATCCACGCGCTGTTCGGCATGGCCCTCTTCCCGGGCAAGACCTACGAGCAAATCCGGGCCTCCGAAGGCACCGAGTTCGACATGTACACGAAGGGGAAGCAGGGCTTCTTCGGTGCCATCCTCTACGGCGGCGATCACAATACCCTGGTCAACAAGCTGGGCGTCAAGGAAAGGGACGCGATCGACGCCATCGAATCGTTCGGCAAGAAGTACCTGGGCGTGAAGAAATGGCGCAAACGGGTGGCCGATTCGTTCTGCTCCATGACCCAGCCGGGCGGCATCGGGACGAAGGTGGTCTGGCAAGAGCCGGCCGACTACGCCGAGACGTTCCTGGGCTTCCGCCGCTACTTCACCCTGGAAAACCGCATCAGCAGGGCCTTGTTCGATCTGGCCCGCAACACGCCCAAGGCGTGGAAGGACTGCAAGGTCAAGGTCGTCCGCCGGGACCGCGTGCAGACGGCGGGCGGGGCGGTGTCCTCAGCCTTGTACGGCGCGGCCTTCGCCATGCAAGCGGCCAACATGCGGGCTGCGGCGAACCATGAAATCCAGTCGCCGGGTGCCGAGATCACGAAGTCCGTCCAGCGGCGCATCTGGGACTTGCAGCCGGCCGGAGTCCATCAGTGGCGGGTCGGCGTGATGAACATCCACGACGAGCTAATGTGCGTCACGCACCCTGATTACGTGAGCCAAGTCACGGCGGTCGTGACCGAGGCTGTGGAAGCCTTCCGCCCGAAGGTGCCGCTGATCGGTCTTGACTGGAATGAGGAAATGATGAACTGGGCCGAGAAGAAAGGTGGCACCATCAAGATCAGAGCACCGGAAATGAAATGAAACATCGACCCCTGCCACATTTGACGGCTGAGATCGCCGAACGGTTCTGGGCAAAAGTCCAGGAAGGCGAGTCCAATGCGTGCTGGCTTTGGACAGGTTGCCGTGGCTCTAAAGGTCGCGGCCACTTTGTCATTGCTCAGCAGCGCTTTTATGCGCCGCGAGTCGCTTATGCCCTGACAACAGGGCATGATCCCGGTGAGCATCTCGTGTGCCATCAATGTGACAATCCGACATGCTGCAATCCGCGGCATTTGTGGCTGGGAACCGACGCCGACAACACGCACGACATGTTGCACAAGCAACGAGGCAACAAGGCAGTGGGCAGTCGCCACGGGATGGTGAAATTAACGCCCGCGCAAGTTCAGGTCATTCGCCAGTCAACTGCATCCGGTGTGTCACTAGCAACACGCTTCGGAATTGTGAAATCCCATGTGAGCCGAATTCGGCTCGGCAAATCCTGGAAGCATTTGCCGAGGTAAACATGGGCAGCATCCGCCGGCCGAAGCACGGTCCCGAATGGCACATCCAGCAAGACCTGATTGTTTTTCTCGAAGCGCGCGGGTGGCTTGTTGAACGCATGATCGGCAACGCCTTCCAAACAGGCGTACCCGATCTGTACTGCCATCATCCGAACTGGGGTTACCGCTGGATTGACGTAAAACGGCCCGGAAAGAACTACTCCTTCACCAAGGCCCAACGAAGAAAATGGCCCGAGTGGGAATCCAAAGGCGTAGGCATCTGGATTCTCAACGCCGCTACTCAAGAGCAATACGATCTTCTCTTCAAGAAGCCCAACTGGCGCGACTACTGGAAGGCGTCGTGGGGTCAGATTCCTGACATCGACGCCCTGCTCGACGAGCTAGACCGCGAAGCCCTTGCCGGCTAGCTCGCTCCGTTGAACCTGCCACACCCGTCAACTGCGGGGAGATTCTGCGCCCATGCTGCTGCAACTCAAGCCCGAGCGTTGGATGTGCGTGCCCACGGCCTTCGCAATGGCCCTGGACGTGCCGGTCGCCGACCTCCTGGCGGCCGTCGGCCACGACGGGAGCAAGATCACGTTTCCCGGCCTGCCGGAGCCGACGTGCCGCCGGGGCTTTCATATCCAAGAGCTAATCGCCGTCGCCCTGAGCCGTGGCTTCGCGGTCACGCCAGTCGAACTGTTCCCGGTGATTGCCTCCACGGACGGCCGGCTCACGCACACCGTCCTGTACCCGGACAACAACTGGCGACGCTTCACGGACGCGATCCGGCACAGCCGGGGTGTGATCGAGGGCGGCGGAATCCGCTGCGGCCACACGGTTGCCTACGACCACGGCCGCATCTACGACCCGGACGGCCCAGTCTACGACTACTCCCGCATCGCTTGCGAGGGCCACCAGTTCTACACCCGCTGCGCCTGGCGCATCGACCCCATCGGAGACTACACCCGTGAGTAATCAATACAACGACATCCTCGTCTCACAAATGGGCGAGCCCCTGAGCGTGGAGGAGAACGCCGAGCTATACCCGCGCGTGGCTGACGGTGATGCCGCGGCGCGCGAGGCCATGATCGTGGGCAACATGGCCTTGGTGATCGCCAAAGTGGAAGGTTTCATCCGGTGCTTCCCGAGAGTGGCGTACCTCCGTGACGATCTGGCAAGCGCCGGCTTCGCAGGGTTGGTCAAGGCCGTGAACAACATCGCCGCAGGCGAAGGCCCGCGGAAGGCCGCCGTGGAAAGCCCAACGGACTACCTGGGCATGTGGATCAGCCGGGAACTGGGCCGGTTGGTCGAAGACGAGAGCCCCATTCGACTGCCGCACGAATCAAGCCGGCAGGCGAAGCTCAAGGGCGAGTCGCTCTCCGTACCCGCCACCGTCAATTTCCTGCCGGAACGCTTTGAGGCAGCCTCCTACGAAAGGGAATTGGAGCTGCGCGACTTGGTTCACTCGTGTTGCTCCTGCGAGGAAGAGCACGCTTTCGTCAGGATGCGAGAGGCCGGCCACACCTACGCCGAGACCGCGCAAGCCATCAACATGCCGGTCACGTCCGCCTACGTGATGGGCCAGCAGTTGAGCGCCAAGGTCCAGCGAAGGTTCAGGGCGTTGCTGTGATTCGAGCCATCTTTCCGCCACGGAAGGAAACCTGGGAAGCGCACTCCAAAAACGCGGGTGTTCCGCGATTTAGCAACAGAGCACCACTTTCGACCCGGTGACGAGGCCGCTGGCCTGTCGCTTTCAGCACAGTCGTGAGAACCAGAACAATGGCGAGACGCGAGTTCCTGCAACTGGCCGACCACTATGGCCCTGGCAAGCATGATGTCGCCGGCTGGTTCGTATCCGAGAAACTCGACGGCACGCGCTGCTTCTGGGACGGCGGCCTGAGCCGGGGGCTCCCTACCGATCAGGTGCCCTGGGCGTCCATCACCGATCCGAAGACCGGCCAGCGCAAGCTGAAGATCAAGCCTGTGGCCACGGGTCTGTGGAGCCGCTACGGCAACCCAATCATTGCGCCCGATTGGTTTCTCAATCAACTACCGTGCTGCCCGCTGGATGGCGAACTGTGGGCCGGGCGAGGCCAGTTCCAACTCTGTCGGAGCATCTGTGGCGGCGATAGGCCCGATTCGCGTTTCGACCAGATCGTCTTCGCCGTCTACTCGTCACCGCCCTTGGCGTCGGTCTTCGCTACCGGCGAGATCAAGAGCGCCAACATGGTTCAGCCGATCGACTTCCTTGGCATCGAGCACTGGATCAAGCGGCGACTTAACGACTTCGACGGGGACTTCCGCTATCTGCTGCCGGGCGTCCCTTTCGCCGACGAGTTGCGGTTCCTGGCCACCAACCTGGAAAACACCGAACTGTCCTGCTGCTACCTCCATCGGCAGACGAAGCTGATCGACGTTCCCGAAGAGGCTACCGCGCAAGTCGAAACATACCTGCAACGGGTGCTCGACCAGGGCGGCGAGGGTGTCGTGGTCCGTAATCCCAGGGCGACTTGGACACCCAAGCGGCACAAGGGCCTCCTCAAGTACAAGCCGTTTCAGGACGCCGAGGCCACCGTGGTCGGCTTTACCAGCGGCCGGGAAACCGACAAGGGCAGCCGCCTCTTGGGCAAGATCGGCGCCCTGATCGTGAACTTCCAGGGCAAGCGTCTCGAACTGGCGGGCCTGACCGACGCCGAGCGCGAGTTCGCCGACCGGTTGGCGGCTCAGTGGGCCACGAACAATCCCGGCGTAGACGCTCCGTACTGGGTTGAAGGCAGACACTTCAAAGTCGGCCAGACCGTGACCTTCAAGTACCGGGAATTGACCGACGACGGCATCCCGAAAGAAGCCCGCTACTGGCGTCGGAGGGATGCCGAGTGAGCGGCTCGCTGCGATTGATCCGCCGAGGCTTACTATGAGACGCAATCCGAAGCAAGACGGCAGCAACCTGTTTGACTGCATCCCGCAGATCGGGCCGTGTCCCATCGGCTGCAACCAGTGCTTCTACAACCGGCCGGGGGCGTTCTACGTCTCCATCGACCAGCCAATCGTCCCGACGCCCGAGGAAGTCGGCGACGGTATCGTGCGGATGAACTGCGGCAACGACAGCAACAACCAGCGCGAACTGGTCATTCGGACGGCGAGCCAGTACAAGCACGCCTTCTACAACACGTCCATCCCGAGGTTTGACTTCCCCGGCCCCGTAGTGCTGACGGCGAACCCCAGGGAAGAAGAGGGGGCCGTGACGCCATACGACTTGGGCGATCCGCCGCCCCGCAACCTGATGTTCGTGCGCCTGCGCGTGTCGGCCACCAACCTGGACCTGATCCGGGAGGCCATCGCCGCCTGGAGCGACTTCCTGATGCCCGTGGTCCTGACTTTCATGGCTTACTACGACCACCAGCCGCCTGTCCCGGAAGGTGTCGAGCGTGCCGTCGGCGGCAGGTGCTATGAGTGGCGCGTCCGGCACATCAACCCTTACTGGTGTCCGACCGAAGGCTTCGTCCGCTACGTGCTGGACAGCTACGCCGGCCATCGCCTCGTCTCCTACTGCGGCAGTCTCGAAGGGTCCTACTGCCGGCTTTGCCGCAACTGTGAAACCTATTACATCCAGACCATCAAACGCATGAAGGGGGAGTGAAGTGGCCCAACTCGTCACCATCGTCATCTCGGCGCTTGCTGGGGCCATTGTCATCACCATGACCGCCCCGCCGGCCGTCGCCGTCATCACGGTCTGCGGCATCGTGCTGGTGACCGCCATCGTCGCCAGGGCGGCAAGAGGGGTGTAGCCGCCCCCGCTTTTCCGACATCGCTCCGTCAACTGTCTGAGAGTCTGCGCCCATGAGCACGAGTAGCATCCTCCGCAGCTTCCTCGTCGCCACTGTGCTTTGGCTTGCCGTTCCCTGCGTCGTCGGCTTTCTCGCCTACGGTGCCACGTTCGGTGGGGTCGTCGAGCAGATGTGGCTGGATCGGGCGATTGCCCACCTCAAGGTGCTGCGCAGTCGGTGTCAGGACCCAGACCTGCAAGGCGTCTTGGACTACACGATCCAGCGCTACAACCGAATCGGACCCTTTGACGTTGCAGTCAGCCGGTGTGTGTCGCTGGACCGGCGCTGCCGAGTAATCGGCGTCAACAATCCGTTCTGTCCGGGGGTGACGCTGGACATGGAGGTTCTTACCTACCCCATTCACGACGGCGCGATGGTCCTGGTCCACGAGGCCCTCCACGACTACTGGCCGTACTTCGGACACAAGCACGTTACGCCGCGAGAGAAGGCTTTGCACCAACTGTTTGCTGGAACTCCGCATGGTTGCCACGAGTGACCTGGTTTTCAGCGCGCA